>ENA-UOOI01000473-UOOI01000473.1-fermentation-metagenome-genome-assembly--contig:-NODE-473-length-50955-cov-6.506503_pt1 | contig 50955 bp, 41 predicted proteins | sample MGYA00245779_ERZ724027 | MGnify/ENA primary metagenome ERZ724027 (study PRJEB28704, sample SAMN03018318) | fermentation metagenome | biome: anthropogenic terrestrial biome; feature: soil; material...
ATTTATTGATTTGAAAATTCTCCTGTTACCGCTTTTTAAGCCTAACGCTTGGGAACAGCGTAAGGCGATCGATATTTTTAGAACTACTGCGGACAAGAACCACCCCGATTTGCCTGTTCTCTCTGCTACTCAAGAATATGGGATGATATTAAGAGAAGATACTGGTATTAACATTTCTCATGATACAGAAAACGAGGCAACATATAAACGAGTTTGGCCAGGTCAATTTGTGATACATCTACGTTCTTTTCAAGGCGGCTTTGCTCACGCAAACGTTGATGGGATCACATCTCCAGCATATACGGTGATGGATTTTATTGAGCCGAAAACTCATTACGACTTCTTTTGGAAGTACATTTTTAGTTCCGGAAAATTTATAAAGAGCCTTGAAAAAGTGACTTATGGAATTCGTGACGGTAGAAGCATTAGTTACGATGATTTTTCAACAATGAGTTTTTTGTATTCAGGCTTTGGGGAGCAAAAGGCAATCGGGCAGCTTTTTCAAAGGCTCGATCACCTCATCACCCTTCATCAGCGTAAGCCATTCTTGCAAAAAAGGAGGTAATAATTATGCCAAAAGAAGTTAATAATGCAGAGCTGTTCTGCGATTACTATGCAAAATGGATTGATGTTTATAAAAAAGATGCAGTTAGAAAAGTGACTATGGACAAGTACTTGATGACGCACAGCTGGCTTGTCAGGCTTGTTCCTGATTTGAGAACGGAGGAACTAGATCGGATCCTATATCAGCAATTACTCAACGAGTATGCCGAGCATCATGAAAGGCAAACGGTGATGGACTTTCATCATCAGCTTAAGGGAGCAATTCTTGATGCTGTAGATGAAGGCTTGATTGACCGTGACCCCACACGCAAAGCCATTATCAAAGGCAAACCCCCACGAGTCAAGAAAATCAAGTATCTGAATCAGTTTCAGCTTCAAACATTGATTTCATCTTTGGAGTTAAAGGAAAAGGTCAACTGGGATTACTTCATATTGCTGACAGCAAAGACTGGTATGCGGTTCTCGGAAGCGCTCGCATTGACGCCCGCGGATTTCGATTTTAGGCATCAATCTGTGTCTATCAGCAAGACTTGGGATTATAAAGGGAACGGAGGTTTTCTCCCAACAAAAAATCGCTCTTCGGTCCGCAAAATACAGATTGACTGGCAAACCGTGATCCAGTTTTCCGAGTTGATAAAGGGACTACCACAAGATAAGCCAATATTCGTGGACGGTAAGGTCTACAACTCAACTGTCAATGACATTCTGGGACGGCTCTGCAAGCGGTGCAACATCCCTGCGATATCCATTCACGGATTGAGGCATACGCACGCATCCCTCTTGTTATTTACTGGCGTATCTATTGCCAGTGTGGCAAGAAGGCTGGGACACTCAAGCATTAACACAACGCAAAAGACATACCTGCATATCATACAAGAGCTCGAAAATAAAGACGTGGACTTGGTGATGCGATTGCTTGCGGGGCTTTCATAAAACATCAATGGTGGCTTGCGCTGATTGGGAAGATGGCTATTTGCCATCTTCTCTGGAATTTTTGTCTGAACCGCTCGCATATTATGGCAAGGCCTAAACCCGCCCAGAAAAACTTTTTGACAAAACAATGATAAACGGGTATGATCTTTGTTGTGCCTTGGTCATTATATGGTAAAAATAAAGCTATCATAGACCATATACGGGGCGCATTCCCGTTCCACTGCGATGCTTGATCCGGTGCACGCGACACCGGTTTTTTTGTGTTTCAGATAACAGCCTCTGAGAGGATACGGGATAGACGGTGGCGAATCTTGAACTTAGCAGTTAGGCAGTGCTTTCTGCACGCTGTGCGCTTTTTGCACATAGCAGCGCTTTCTGCAAGCAAGGCTTCCCGCCATCGGCATATACTATTTAGGCAAGGAGGAGCATAAATGCAATCCCAGCTGGAAAAATTAAGCGAGTGCCGTGTTGTGCTGGAGGTAGAAGTCAGTAGTCCCGAGGTTGATAAAGCTCTTGATGCGGCTTACAAAAAAGTTGCTCAGCAAGTGACGGTGCCCGGGTTCCGTAAAGGAAAGACTCCGCGTGCCGTTATTGAGAGCCGCTTTGGTAAAGAAGTTCTGGTCGAAGAAGCTTTGGAAATCATTGTCTCGGAAACATATCAAAATGCCCTGGAACAACATAAGCTGGAACCAATCGATCATCCGGAAGACTTTGAACTCATCGAGCCACTGCAAGAAGGTTCCGGCATGAAATACAAGGTGGCCGTGGATATCCTTCCTGAAGTCAAACTGGGTGACTACAGCACCATCCGGGTCGCGGTAGAACCAGAGCAGATCACGGAAGAACGGCTGAATCAAGAAATTGAGCGTCTGCGTGAAAACTATAGCACTCTTGAAAACACAGATCGGACCACTGTTCAAACAGGCGATTTCGCCGTCATAGATTTTGAAGGTTATGTCGATGGTGAAGCTTTTCAGGGGGGTGCCGGTGAAGGCTATACGCTAGAAATTGGATCCGGCACATTCATACCCGGCTTTGAGGCAGGCTTAATCGGAGCCAATTTGAATGAAACGATCGATGTCAAGACGACCTTCCCGGAAGACTACCGTGCCGAATTTTTGGCAGGCAAAGAAGCAATCTTTAAAGTCACTGTCAAGGAGATCAAAGCCAAGAAGCTTCCTGATTTTAATGATGAACTGGCCAAAGAAGCAGGCCATGAATCTTTGGACGAACTGAGGCAAACACTGGAGGAACGGCTCCAAGAAGAGGCTAAAAGAAAAGCCGAAGCCGACCAGCGTGAACAAATAGTAAAACAGGCTGTCGAGGGATCCGAGCTCAATGTTCCGGAAAAATTGATTGAACGTGAATTGGACCGTTCTGTCGCGAATATTAAAGGACGCCTCGAAGCCAGCGGCATGTCTTTTGAACAGTATCTCGAAGCTTCGCAGACAACCGAGGAAAGTTACCGCGCAGACTTGAAGCCGACCGCCGCCAACAATGTTAAGACAGAACTCGTTTTGAATGCGATCAGCGAAAAAGAGGGTATCACTGTCGAGATTGATGAGTTGCGCAGCGAAGTTGGCAGGCTGGCTGTGGCTGTCAGACAGGATGCGTCTAAGTTGTTTAAGCGTCTGGAAAAGGAAGGACGGCTGGCCGGACTGGCCGATAGCATGGTCAGGGAAAAGACCGTAGATTTCCTTGCTAAATTGGCTACCGCGACCAATTCTGAAAAGGAGGGATAATTTTGTCCCATCTAGTCCCGATCGTAGTTGAACAGAATAACAGAGGGGAAAGATCTTACGACATTTTTTCCCGACTGCTCCGAGACAGAATTATTTTTCTTGGAGGACCAATTGACGACGCCGTAGCGAACTTGATCATCGCACAATTGCTATTCCTTGAAGCCGAGGATCCAGAAAAAGACATTCAGCTATACATTAACAGCCCTGGCGGGATTATCTATTCTGGCTTGGCAATCTATGATACAATGCAGTATATTAGACCCGATATTAATACAATTTGTATTGGCATGGCTGCCAGTATGGCCGCCATCTTGATGGCGGCAGGGACCAAAGGCAAGCGTTCTGCCTTGCCGAATTCTCGCATAATGATTCACCAACCCTCCGGTGGCGCACAAGGTCAAGCCGCGGAAATAGAAATTGCGGCAAAAGAAATACTAAACCTGAGGGAACTGACGAACAACATCCTTGCCAAACACTCCGGGCAACCGATTGAAAAAGTGGCCCGCGATGTTGAACGTGATTTCTTCATGTCGGCCGAAGAGGCCAAAAACTACGGTTTGGTGGATAAGATTTTCGTAAGTAAGTAGTGAGTTTCCCCTCCCCAGGAGTATTGGAAAGGGGTGAGAGGATTGTTTAAATTCGAAAATGAAAAAGGGCAGTTGAAATGTTCCTTTTGTGCCAAAGCGCAGGATCAGGTGAAAAAACTCATCGCTGGCCCGGGTGTCTATATTTGCGATGAATGCATTGAGTTGTGTAACGAGATCATTGATGAAGATGTCAATGAGCAGTCCGGGCTTGAAATGGGCAACATTCCAAAGCCGAAAGAGATCAAGGCGATTCTCGATCAATATGTCATTGGTCAGGAAGATGCCAAAAAGACTCTCTCAGTCGCAGTTTACAATCATTATAAACGGATCAACTCGGATGAATGTTTGGAAGATGTGGAACTGCAGAAGAGCAATATTCTTCTGCTAGGCCCGACCGGTTCCGGAAAAACGCTGTTAGCCCAAACTCTGGCGCGCGTTTTGAATGTCCCGTTCGCCATTGCCGACGCTACTTCTCTTACAGAAGCAGGTTATGTCGGTGAGGATGTCGAGAACATTCTGTTAAAGTTGATTCAAGCCGCAGATTATGATGTCGAGAAGGCTGAAAAGGGTATTGTCTACATCGATGAAGTTGACAAAATCGCCCGCAAGTCGGAGAACCCTTCCATTACTCGCGATGTTTCCGGAGAAGGTGTTCAGCAGGCACTGCTGAAAATCTTAGAGGGAACAGTTGCCAGTGTTCCTCCGCAGGGTGGGCGTAAGCATCCTCATCAGGAGTTCATTCAGATTGATACCACCAACATCCTGTTCATTTGCGGCGGTGCTTTTGACGGTATTGAGAAAATTATCGAAAACCGCACCGGCAAAAAGACAATGGGATTCGGTGCCCAAATTCAGACCAAGGCGGAAAAAGCCCTGGGCGATATCTTGCGGATGATTATGCCGGAAGATCTGCTCAAATTCGGCTTAATCCCCGAGTTTGTCGGACGTCTGCCAGTGGTCGTTTCTTTGGATGCGCTTGACGAAGAAGCTCTGGTTAAAATCCTGACTGAGCCCCGCAATGCGCTGGTCAAACAATACGAAAAGTTCCTTGATTTGGATGGGGTTGAACTGACATTTGAACCGGAGGCGCTGAACGCCATTGCCAAGCGTGCGATGGCTCATAAGACCGGTGCGCGTGGTTTACGGGCGATCATTGAGAACATCATGATGGATTTGATGTATGAGCTGCCGTCCCGGACCGATGTGCGCAAATGCCTGATTACCAAAGAAATGGTAGAGAGTAAGGCGCAGCCGGTGCTGACTATTGAAACCCGCAAAAAGAAAAAGGAAGAAACTGCTTAACTTAACTGAAGCTGAAACCGCCTTTGGCAGGAAAAGTTCTCCGCCAAAGGCGGTTTTTATTTGATACATGATTTTTGCAGGCTGCCTTGGGAATACTACTCCTGCATTCAGCATGCACAAAACCGCGCAAGCGTGGACGGTCAGGGGGAGTGGCAGATGGAATTCACCAGTAGCATTTTGATGTTTGTCAACTTCTTTTTTGCGGTCGTAATTGGGATGTACTTTTGGAACCTCTGGCGCAGCCAGCAAGGGAATAAAGTCGCCGTAGAGCGCGAATCGCGCAAAGAACTGGAACGGCTGGAGCGGTTACGGGCGATCTCCCTTACGGAGCCGCTGTCTGAAAAGACCAGACCAACCACTTTTGCAGAAGTGATCGGTCAAGAAGAAGGATTGAAGGCCTTGCGGGCAGCTCTTTGCGGCCCTAATCCCCAACATGTGATCTTGTATGGTCCTCCCGGAATAGGAAAGACTGCTGCTGCGCGCATTGTGCTGGAAGAATCTAAGAAAAGCCCGCTCAGCCCCTTTAAGAACAACGCCAAATTCGTCGAGATTGATGCCACCACCGCCCGGTTTGATGATCGTGGGATTGCCGACCCCTTAATTGGATCAGTGCATGACCCGATCTATCAGGGTGCCGGTCCGCTGGGAATTGCCGGGGTGCCGCAACCGAAACCTGGAGCGGTCACCAAGGCGCATGGCGGCGTGCTATTCATTGATGAAATTGGCGAGCTACACCCGGTCCAAATGAATAAGCTGCTGAAAGTACTTGAGGATCGCAAGGTTTTTCTGGAAAGCGCTTACTATTGTGCGGAAGATACCAATATTCCCAACCATATTCATGATATCTTCCAAAATGGATTGCCGGCTGATTTTCGTTTGGTAGGGGCGACCACCAGGCTTCCGGATGAGATCCCGCCGGCGATCCGGTCTCGATGCCTGGAAGTGTTTTTTCGCCCGCTAAATAAGGAAGAAATCGGTATCATTGCCACCAATGCTGCCCGTAAAATCGAACTACCTCTGGAAGAGGGCACCGTGGCAGTCGTGCAAAACTATGCCACTAATGGGCGGGATGCTGTTAACATTATTCAGACGGCTGCTGGAATTGCGATGACCGCCGGCCAGACCAGTCTGCGCATCGCCGACGTGGAATGGGTGGTCAATTCGGGGCAGTATACGCCGCGCATGGAGAAGAAAATTGCGGGAACTGCACAAGTCGGTGTGGCCAATGGGTTAGCCGTTGTGGGTCCCAACTATGGGACGATCTTGGAAATTGAGGCCTCCGCCATTCTGGTTAAAAAAGGCCAGGGCCGGGTGATCACGACCGGGGTTGTTGACGAGGAGGAAATGGGCGGTAACGGCCACACCATGAGACGCAAAAGCATGGCCCGCGGCTCGGTTGATAATGTGCTGACCATCTTGCATCAGTATTTTGGGATTCATACCGAGAATTATGATCTGCATATCAATTTTCCCGGAGGGATACCGGTGGACGGCCCTTCCGCTGGAGTTGCAATGGTTGTGGCGATTTACTCCGCCATTTCCGGTGTGCCCGTTGAACACCAAATTTGTATGACCGGCGAAGTCAGCATCCGCGGGTTTGTCAAACCGATCGGCGGGGTAGTGGCTAAAATCGAAGCCGCACGACTGGCTGGCGCCAGCAAAGTGATTATTCCCCGAGAGAATTGGCAGGATTTGTTCGCCGAAATCAAAGACCTCGAAATCGTGACAGTTGACCGTATTGAGGAAGTAGTGCAAATCGCCTTATGTCAGGATAAAGAGGCTTCTGTGCCTGCAGCGAAAATTGCCGCCGCCGCTGCCGAAAAACTGGAGGTCGTGGTAGCTGCAGCAGAAATTTAGAACTTTCTTGGGTTTTCTGCGTTTAAACAGGTGCAAGGGTAAATCCGGCACCTGTTTTTTGATGGAGAGGCCGGCCGGGGTACATCTGAATATATATATAAATAGGCCCTGGGGCAAAGCGCTGGGGTGAATCATGATCATTGCCGATAATAATAATGGAAGCAGAATAAATAGCGGATCGGGGATTGTTTGCCATATAATTATATGCATTCCACAGCGACCACAAATTCTCGAAAGGAATTAGGATCCTGTAGCAGAAATGGTAGTGCGAAGGTGGAATTCTCTTACGCGAAGTTTGTTACAGGAGGTGTCAGACTAAAATGGAACTTAGGGAACATGCAGAAAAGCAAACTGATAACGGGCATGAATTTTTCGGAGGCGAAGTCCTTCCGCTGCTTCCTTTGCGTGGCATGATTGTATTTCCTTATATGGTAGTTCCTCTGGAAGTAGGCCGGGAGAAGTCCGTTGGTGCGCTGGAAGATGCGATGGTTCATGATCGTCTCATATTGCTCTCAGCGCAGCGGGAAGCCAAAATTGATGAACCTCAGCCCGAAGATATCCATAAAATCGGGACACTGGCCGAAATCAAGCAGTTAATGAAACTGCCTGACGGCACAATCCGGGTTTTGGTAGAAGGTTTGTCACGTATGGAGATCGATGCATTCGTGCAGGAAGATCCCTTTTACAGGGTGCGCGTTAACACTGTCGAGCAGGAGCAAGCCGGTAATCTCGAAACCGAAGCGCTCATGCGCAGCATTGTTGAGCAATTCGAGCAGTTTAACAAGATTAGCAAGAAAGTCTCTGCGGAAGTGCTGGTCGCCCTCAATGCGATTGATGAACCGGGACGGTTGGCTGATGAAATCGCCGCTCACATGGGGCTGAGAATGGAAGACAAGCAGAGCATTCTTGAAACGATCAACGCTGAAGACCGTTTGTCGAAAGTCTTTGAGATACTGACTCGTGAAATCGAAATATCTGAACTTGAGAAAAAAATTCATCTGCGCGTTCGTAAGCAGATGGAAAAGGCCCAAAAAGAATACTACCTTCGCGAGCAAATCAAAGCAATCCAAAAGGAATTGGGCGATAAGGATGATCGAGCCGCCGAAGTAGAAGAATTGCGCGCCCGCATCGCCGAGCTTGATCTTCCGGATTATGTCTCGGAAAAGGCCTTGAAAGAAGTCGATCGTCTTGAAAAAATGCCGCCCATGGTGGCTGAAGCAGTGGTGGTACGTAATTACCTTGATTGGCTGCTGGCCTTGCCGTGGAACGTGACAACCGAAGATCAACTGGACGTTAATGAGGCCGAACGCATTTTGGATGAAGATCATTATGGACTGGAAAAAGTAAAAGAGAGAATTTTGGAATACCTGGCAGTCTGCCAGCTTTCCAAGAGGCTCAGAGGACCTATCTTGTGCCTGATCGGGCCTCCTGGAACAGGCAAGACCTCACTGGCCAAATCGGTTGCCCGGGCGCTGGGACGCAAATTTGTGCGGTTCTCGCTGGGCGGAGTGCGTGATGAAGCCGAAATCAGAGGTCACCGTCGGACTTATGTCGGTGCCATGCCTGGAAAGATCATTCAGGTTATGCGACAGGCCGGGTCCAAGAACCCCGTCATTTTGCTTGATGAAGTCGACAAAATGAGTACGGACTGGCGCGGCGACCCAACTTCCGCTTTACTGGAAGTGCTCGATCCTGAACAGAACAACAATTTCGGCGATCATTATCTGGAAGTCGCCTATGATTTATCCAATGTGCTGTTTATTACCACAGCCAATACTTTCCAGGGGATTCCGCGGCCTTTACTTGACAGAATGGAAGTAATCACTTTATCGGGTTATACCGAAGAAGAAAAGCTGGAAATTGCTAAGCGGCATTTGTGGCAGAAGCAGCTGGCCGAGCATGGTATTGAGCCCGAACAGGTGAAGCTGTCGGATAAGTCTATTCGCGAAATCATCCGCAGCTATACCAAGGAATCCGGTGTGCGTTCCCTGGAGCGCCAACTCGGTTCGGTTTGCCGTAAAACTGCCAAGGAAATTGTCCGCGGAGCCAAAATGCCGATCAGGTTGAGCGTTTCACTGATTGAAAAGTTTTTGGGAGCTCCCAAATATCGCAGTAGCAATACCGATCTTGAGGATCGTATCGGTGTGGCGACCGGACTGGCCTGGACAGAAGTGGGCGGTGAAATATTGCCAGTGGAAGTGGCGGTTATTAAGGGTAAGGGTGGTTTGATTCTGACTGGAAAACTAGGCGAAGTCATGCGTGAATCAGCGCAGGCCAGCCTGAGCTATGTCAGAGCACACGCCTTGGAGCTAGGCATTGACGAACGTTTCCACGAAATGGTTGACCTGCATATTCACGTTCCGGAAGGTGCGGTTCCCAAGGATGGTCCTTCCGCAGGCATCACCATTACGACCGCGATTGTTTCGGCACTGACCGGCAGGCCGGTAAACGGTAAAGTGGCTATGACTGGCGAAGTCACTCTGCGTGGGCGTGTCCTTCCGATTGGTGGATTGAAGGAGAAAGTGCTGGCGGCGCATCGCGTTGGCATTAAGACCATCATTCTTCCGAAAGAAAATACCAAAGATATAGAGGAGATTCCGCAGGAAATTGCCAAACAACTGGAGTTTGTAACTGTTGAAAATGTCAGCGAAGTCCTGAAAGTGGCCTTGTTGGAATCGACCGCCGATTGCTGCCAGGAAATCTCCGCACTGCCCGGCGGATATGAAAACAGTATCAACACAGGTTTTGGCAACAGCATAGGCATTGAGACAGATGCGCAGATCAGCTAATCACGATCACTGACCAACGGGTAGTTTAGCATCACACGAAGCGAACGGAGACGGGTGAAGGCCTGTCTCCGTTTTTGGCACGCGGACGGCAGCGCCACACGGGGCGACCAGCGCACACGGCAGGGCATGATGGTTTTAAAAGTACGCCGATGCTAAAAATAGGGCTGACAGACATAGAGAGGCAGGTTCACTTGCTGATGATAACAATTTTCATGGACGATTCATTTTTAAATGGCCTCCATCGCACTTTAGGCAGAGAACGCTTCGCACACTCCTGTGGAGTGGCCACGATCGCCCGCGATCTTGCTCCGGCGTGGGGTGTCGCCCATGATAAAGCGCACTATGCTGGTTGGCTACATGATTATGCCAGAAACCTTCCTGAATCGGAATTATTAGCGCTGGCCGGAAAGTTTGCCTACCCCGTCGACTTGCTGGAGCAGAGGTATCCCATCCTCCTGCATGGTGCTGTCGGCGCTTTTCTGGTTCAGGAAAGTGGTCTCAGTAATGATCGCGAGATCCTAACGGCCATTAGGCGGCACGTGACCGGCGAGTGCGGGATGACCAGTCTCGATCAATTGATTTTTGTGGCTGATATGATTGAACCCGGGCGCTGTTACGAAGGAGTAGACCGCTTAAGAGATCTGGCGGCTACTGATCCAAAGCAGGCCTTGATCAATGCGCTGCAAATGAAGATTGCTTACCTTGAGCAATCCGGCGCGAGCGTGCATCCCAGAACAACGGCTGCGCTACGTGATAAACTTCTGCCTGACAGCAGGAAAGTTGCCCCTTCTGGAGAAAGCTGAAGCAGGATTGATTCGAAAGCGAAAATGGAAGTTCTCGACAGGAAATATGTGGGGGTAATATCATGGCGCGCCGTGAAGGCTATCTGCTCAGCAAAGGCGTACGATTATTCCATTGGTCGATCACTCCCGACGATTACAGCGCGCATCTGCTGTTTGTGCATGGCATGGCCGAACACTCCGGACGTTATCAGGAAGTCGCGGAACATTTCGCGTCATTGGGATATTGCTGTCATGCCCTGGATCTGCGGGGACTGGGGCGCTCGGAAGGGCCACGGGGACACGCCGACAGTTTTCAGGATCTAATCGACGACACGGCGCTCTTGGCTGATACAATCCGATCAGGCGCTGCCGCGCGCGATGCCGCGCGTCCCCTTTTTCTGGTGGGGCACAGTATGGGCGGCCTGATTGTGCTGGCAGCCGGTCTCAAGTACCCGGCGGTTTGTAACGGTGTCATTGCTTCCTCGCCAGCGTTGGAGGTCAAGATGCCGCTGCCAGGATGGAAAAAGGCGTTGGCAGCCCTCTCTGCGAAGCTGATGCCGCGTCTGTCAGTAGACAATGGCATCCGGGGAAAGCTTGCCCTGCGGGATCCGGAAGAAATCAAATCATATGACGAGGACCCCTTATTGTATACGAAAGTCTCGGCAGGCTTTTACGCCAGTTTCAGCCAAGTAATGTCGGAAACGCTCGCGAACGCTGGAAAATTCTCATTACCGCTCTTGATCTTGCAGGCAGGCGACGATCAGATTCTTAATCCCGGTGCTGCGCGCCAATTTGCTCTGGACGCAGGCATTGACGATAAAAAGTTTATTTTGTATGATGGCTTGTATCACGCACTATTCAGCGAGCCGGAAAAGGCGCAGGTCTTTGACGACATGGCTGCGTGGCTCAAGGCGCATATGCATATCTGATTAAGACGTACATTTGATTAGGACGCACACATGATCAGGAGTGATTTTATGAATTTGAATAGTGGCGAAATGCACGATACCTTTGAAATTGGTGGCGATTACATCATGGTGAGAGCCATGGAAGACGGCGTGACAATCATTGGTTTGACCAGGGGTAAGGATACTAAGTTCAGCCATACCGAAAAGCTTGATCATGGTGAAATCATGATTGCGCAGTTTACCTCGAACACTTCTGCCATGAAAATCCGCGGTCGGGCAGAGGTCTATACCAAATTTGGCATGGTGGAAACCAGGACGCCCCAGGACGCCGGGCGAGCATAAAAACAGTCGGTGAGAAGGAAACTAGAAGCGGGTTCGTCCCGAAGAAGGTAGGGAAGTCATTTGTGGGCAGTAGTTTATGTGGCACCAAATGAACCTATCGCTACGATGATCAAGGAGTATCTTACAAAAGAAGGATTTCTCGTGATGATCAGGCATATAGGATTGCCCCATTTCGGCGCTTCGGGTTCTGTAGAGGTACTGGTACCTGAAGGAGAAGTCGAGGAAGCACAGGAAATACTGAGCGGTGCCTTCGATCTGACTTGATGTCGGCTCTCCGCCGGCATCTTTCATTACAGAAATGATTTTATTATATTCATAAGAAGGCGGAGTGATCAAAATGCTCAGACGCATCGGAGTATTAACGAGTGGTGGGGATGCTCCGGGAATGAACGCGGCTGTAAGGTCCGTAGTGCGCACTGCCATTAAGAGCGGACTGGAAGTCTATGGCATTCGACGGGGTTATCACGGTCTTATGGAAGGCGATATAAGCAGTATGGAGTTCAGATCAGTGGCCGACATCTTGCAGCGTGGGGGCACGATTTTGAAGACGGCCCGTTCTGAGGAATTCAAGACTGAGGAAGGCCGGAAGCGCGCCTTACTCCAAATGAGGCGGTTCTTCCTGGATGCTTTGGTTGTCATCGGGGGGGATGGCTCCTTTAGGGGTGCCATTGAGCTCGATAAAATTGGCGTGCCAGTCATCGGGATTCCTGGTTCAATCGACAATGACATTGGCTGCACTGATTATTCGATTGGATTTGATACGGCGGCCAACACGGTCGTCGATGCCATCAATAAGATCCGCGATACGGCGTCCTCGCATGAACGTACTTATGTAATCGAAGTAATGGGTCGTCATTCGGGACATATCGCCGTTTCCGCGGGGCTGGCCAGCGGAGCCGAAGCCGTCCTGATACCGGAATACAAACCTGATATGGAAGCGCTATGCGAAAGAGTTGTCGATACTCAGCGGCGCGGCAAAGCGCATTGCATCATTATTGTGGCGGAAGGCTTGTTTGCAGAGACGGACAACGCCATACCCCATGAAGGCAGTGCCTTGAAAGTTGGCCGGATCATTACCGAAACAACCGGTATCGAGACCCGTATTACGATTCTGGGGCATTTGCAGCGGGGTGGCGCGCCAACAGTATTCGATCGCACGATTGCAACCCTAATGGGCGCGAAGGCGATTGAATTATTAATCAGCGGCGAGAGCGGCATGATGGTCGGGTATGTCAACAATAAGCCATCGTTCTGCCCGTTGGAGCTTGCCATTCAATCGCGCAAACCGATTGATCAGGAACTACTGGCACTGAGCGATTTGCTGGCTGGATTTTAGCTTGACAGACCGTGGTGCAAATGGTATTCTTTGTTCTGTACGTACCAGAAAACACAACACAATTGAATATTGACTCATCGCGAGAGGTGGAGGGACGGGCCCGATGAAACCCGGCAACCAGCGCTTATGTAGTATGGTGCCAATTCCTGCAGAGCCATCTGGAAGATGAGTAGGCCGCCTTATCCTTCCATGTGGGAGGATATTTTTTTATATGGCTCAAGTTGATTCAGCAAAATATACCTGAGAGGAGCGTGCTATTCTTGGCTGAAAATCGTCATCTTTTTACTTCTGAATCTGTTACTGAGGGTCATCCCGACAAAGTCTGCGATCAAATCTCCGATGCCATTGTTGATGCCTTTATCAAAGAAGATCCGAATGCGCGTGTGGCTTGTGAGGTTTCAGTCACTACCGGTTTGGTGCTCGTGATGGGCGAGATATCCACCTGTTGTGACTATGTTGATATTCCGAAATTGGTGCGTGATGTGGTTCGCGATATTGGCTATACCAGGGCTAAGTACGGTTTTGACGGCGATACCTGTGCCGTTTTGAGTACAATTGATGATCAATCCCCTGACATTGCCCTGGGTGTGGACAAAGCCATGGAAGCTAAGCTTGATCAGCTGGCAGAGCAAAATGAGATTGGTGCCGGCGATCAGGGAATGATGTTCGGTTACGCCACCAATGAAACTCCTGAGTTGATGCCGGCGCCGATATCCTTGGCGCATCAATTGGCGCGGCGTTTGGCACTGGTAAGGCGCAGCGAAGAGATCCCTTATTTGCGCCCAGACGGGAAAACACAGGTCACAGTCGAATACGAAGGTAATCGTCCCATACGCGTGGATACGGTGGTCGTTTCCGCACAGCATCATCCTGACGTTGAACAGGACCAAATCAAGCATGATATCATTGAAAAAGTAATTAAGCCCATTATTCCAGCCGCGTTTCTGGATCAAAAGACCAAATATTACGTCAATCCGACCGGACGGTTTGTCGTTGGTGGCCCGCAGGGTGATTCGGGTCTTACCGGTCGCAAGATTATTGTCGATACATATGGCGGGGCGGCCCGTCACGGCGGAGGGGCTTTCTCCGGAAAGGATCCAACTAAAGTAGATCGATCGGCTGCTTATGCGGCGCGGCATGCTGCCAAAAATCTGGTCGCCGCTGGCGTGGCAGATCGGCTCGAACTCCAGCTGGCCTACGCCATCGGGGTTGCTCAGCCAGTTTCGATCGCGGTAGAGACCTTTGGCACTGGAAAGATCGCGGACAGCCGCATCATCGAACTAATCAACGAACACTTTGACTTGCGGCCAGCTGCCATCATCCGTGACTTGGCATTGAGACGCCCAATCTATAGACAGGTGGCAACGTATGGGCATTTTGGCCGGACAGATCTGGATTTACCATGGGAAATGCTGGATAAAGTCACACAGATAAAGAAGAGTCTCTGAGAAGTTTATGGCTTCTTGAGGAAGGATAAAGCGGTGCGCGTGATGAATTCATATTAAGATGAATTTTAACCAATTAGAAGGCATGCGGGCAAGATTAAGCGAAACGCGCCAGTTAATTGGGCTGCAAGTGCAGTTGGAGGTTGCTATGGACGTTCCAACAACGGCTTTTTTCCCTTCTGAGTTTAAAGAGAATAATTGCGAAAAATGTCAGCTTACGTACCTGTCCGCGCAAGTTCCTATTGCCGATCATGGTCCGGTTCAGCCATATATGATGCTGGGATGTCCGCGCTGTGGTCAGAGCGTTATTTTCGACGCCCATATGGAATCAAGAAACTACGAGGAACACTCGCTGCAGGCCCTGCCTGCGGAGATAAGAGCGCGTTATCAAAAGGCCAGCACTTGGGAAAAGGCTCGTATGATCCAAGAGCTTTGGCTTGACAGTATTGACCACTGTGACTGCGGAGGACCATTCAAGATTATGATCCAGCCGGGGGTTTGCCCCAAATGCGGAGGCGCGCCCGACAGTTCCGCAGATTACCGCGGCGAAGTCCGGTTCATGGATTTATCGGCTGGCATCGGCCCCAGAGATAGTTATAACCTGTTTGCACGCTACAGCCTTTCAAATGATAATGGCCGGCGAATGGCTCGACAATTGGAGAACTCAAAGAAGCCAAGGTTTACGATTTAAGCAGTGTGGCTGGCATGGCTGTTGAACAAATCAACAGCCATTTTTATAGACTGGAAGGACGGTTGCGCCATGCCCGTAATTGAGGGAGTTATTGAAAGACTGACATTCCATAATGAAGAAAATGGCTATACTGTGGCTAATTTTAAGCTTTCCGACAGCAGTTCTTCCTGTGCGGTTGTTGGAACAATCCTACCGGTAACAGTCGGGGAATCCCTGCGGTTGACAGGCGATTGGGAGAATCATGCCTCGTATGGGCGTCAGTTTAAATTTCAATCTTTTGAACGACTAGTCCCTGCCACACTCACCGGCATTGAAAAGTACCTTGGTTCGGGTCTGATTAAGGGGATCGGTCCGCAGATGGCGCGACGCATTGTCGCCAAATTCGGCTTGGAGACCTTAAATATTATTCGCAGTGATCCAGAAAAGCTCCATGAGGTTGAAGGAATCGGTACTAAGAAGCACGAGGCGATTTGCAGCGCCATAGCTGAACACCGCGAAATCGAAGATATCATGGTCTTTCTCCAGGGCTATGGCGTGACACCGTCTTATGCTGCTAAGATTTTTAAGACCTATGGGCGGCAGGCGATTCAAGTGGTTTCGGATAATCCTTACCGCCTGGCAGAGGATGTCTTTGGGATAGGATTTAAAACGGCCGACAAGATCGCGCTGGCGATGGGAATCCCTTTGGAATCACCAAAGCGGTTGATTCCCGGAATCGAGTTTTTTATCACCGAAATGACTAATGAAGGTCATGTCTATGCGCCGTTGGACGAATTTGTCGCCTGGGCCGCCGAGAAACTGACGGTTGATCAAGAAATAGTACATGGCACTTTGCCGGCACTAATTCAGAAAAAAAGCATCATTTGCGAAGAAAGTCCGGATCTGGGGAGCCTTTTGTATCCGGCTCAGTTTTACTACGCGGAACGTTCTGTGGCCGAACGGCTGATGCGATTGTCACGTGCGGAAAAGACCACTGGGAAAGATGTTAGCGCTGCTTTGCAAAAGGTGAGGGATCACAATAGTATCAAATTAGCCCCTGCTCAGCTACAGGCGGTGCAAAGCGCATTGCAGAACGGAGTCTTGGTAATTACCGGCGGCCCCGGAACTGGAAAAACTACAACCTTAAAGGCTTTGCTGGAAGTGTTTCGCAGCGCTGGGCTGCGTACGCTATTGGCTGCACCGACCGGGCGGGCTGCCAAACGAATGACAGAGGCTACCGGGCAACAAGCCAAAACTTTGCATCGCCTGCTGGAATTCGGGTATGAGTCCGGAGGTTTTCGTTTTTGTCGCAATGAAACCAATCCTTTGGAAGCCGAAGCCGTCATTATCGATGAAGTGTCCATGGTGGACTTAATGCTGATGCATAGTCTCCTCAAGGCCATTCCGGATCATTGCCGCCTGGTATTGGTAGGCGACTCGGATCAGCTGCCCTCAGTCGGAGCGGGCAACGTTTTGCGTGACATCATTGATTCCGGTAGGATCCCGGTAGTCAGGCTGACCCGCGTTTTCCGTCAGGGCAACGAGAGCTACATTGCTGTCAATGCCCATCTCGTGAAAGACGGGCGTATGCCGGTAGTTTCCAGGGAGGCCAAGGATTTTTATTTGATTGAGGAGTCAGAACCCGAAAAGGTAACGGCCTTGATCCTCCAATTGGTCAGTCGCAGGCTGCCGACTTTTCTGAAATGTGATCCAATCGATGATATTCAAGTGCTGGCCCCGATGCGCCGTTTTGAGACAGGCGTTGATAACCTGAATACGCAATTGCAGAAAGTGCTTAATAAGCCGGGTCGTACCCCTGCGGCAGTTTACCGGGGAACTTCCTTCAGAGCTGGCGATAAGGTAATGCAAATCAGGAATAACTATCAGAAGATGGTTTTCAATGGCGATATCGGGCGGATTGTGGCCGTAGATCAAGAAGAACAAGAAGTCCGAGTGGCGTATCCTGAACCGGAAGGGGACCGCATTGTTCCCTACGATTTGAACGAGCTTGACGAAATCGTGCTGTCTTATGCGGTGTCAGTACATAAGAGTCAGGGCAGTGAGTATCCAGTTGTTGTGATGCCGGTGACCACGCAGCATTACATCATGCTGCAACGCAATTTGCTCTATACCGCCATTACCAGAGCCAAGAAAATGGTGGTCCTGGTTGGCACAAAAAAAGCGCTGTTTATGTCCATCAAAAACAATCGCATTGAAGACCGGCGTTCATTGTTAGCCTTCCGGCTTAGGCAGGCGTAGGTGTTGGAGCGGCTTAGGATGTAGTTGGGGGCGGCTTAGACCGTAGTTGAGGCGGTGAAGACCATTATTGCCCGTCAATTCCAAGTTCATATGTTTAGCACACAACAGGGGATTAGCTTCGGGTTGACCGACGATCCCCTGTTTTTTTGTCAATGGTTGGAGCGGCGCGAGCTGGGTGAACGGGGGGAGCGGGGTGAGCAGCGCGGACTACATGACTACGCTGTGATATCGCCGCCGTTGCCATTGTGGCTGGCCGAGCTGGCGCTGAAAGCCGCCGAGAAAACTATAGCGAGTGCTGCCAGCGGGCGGAAAGCCCGCTCCAGAGCTGTCAGTGCGATTCAGAAGGCACTCGGCCAATGGGACATTCAATTTTCCGGACATCAGGCACGCTACAGTCTCAATAGCCCATACGCCCCTGACGGAGGCGCGCTGTCGCTTTCGGGCTGCGCAACCAGCCGCCTGCCCGATCACTTGCCGGATCAGGATGCCCTCGAGATGTATGGTGCAATTCTGAGCGCCAGAGTGTTGCTTGAGGAAGAAGCTTTAGGCGAGATACGAAAGCGGCACCGTGGAGCCGATGAACGCGTTCTGAAAGCACTGGCGCTTTCCGGAAAAGCAACGGTTGCTGCCGCAGTGGGAGTTGGCGAGTTTGGGCGGCCGGTCTGCCGCAGATGCGGAGAAAGGAGTCGCATTGTTTATCAACTCTGCCCGCATTGCGGCAGACAGTGTTTCTTATGCCTGGCATGTGCCGGTATGGGGGAGGCACGTTCCTGCAAGGCTTTATATACTTTTGCTCCTCACGCACCTGCACCGCAACAGCAATCACCGCTGACCACCAAACCTCCTCTGGAACCTGTCCTACTAGTGCAGCTAACCGCAGCGCAGGAGGAAGCCGCTCGGGAATTGACGCAGCTTTTTAAAACAGGTTGCCGGGAGGTGCTGGTATGGGCAGTATGCGGGGCAGGCAAGACCGAAGTGGCTTTTGATGTGATAGCGGCAGCACTGAACGCCGGTTTGAGGATCCTCTATACTGTGCCGCGACGTGACGTTGTCAGGGAACTGGCACCCAGAATTCGTGCGGCTTTCGGGCAGGAAAAGTTAACAGAGCTTCCTTTGCCGGGCAGCGAATTGCTGCCGGGAACGCCAATACTCCTTTCAACTACGCATCAGGTACTAAGGTTTGCGAATGCCTTTGACCTGATAATACTGGACGAAGCGGATGCCTTCCCTTATTACGGCAGCGAAATGCTATACCGGGGACTGCAGCGCGCACGCGGACGGAATGCAATGCTGATCTATATGACCGCTACTCCTGATGTAGCGCTAAGGAAACAAGTTTCATCCGGAAAAATCCGCGCGGTTTGCATACCGGCCAGACACCATGGATATCCGCTGGCGGTACCTGTCGTGCATCGCGTAAAGGCGCCGGAGTGGTCTGGCATGCCAGGAGACTTGCCAGACTCAGTTCGGGAATTCCTTGGTGAATCGCTGAAACGTAACGCCGTTGTGCTAGTCTTTGTACCGACTGTACGTGATGTGGAGCTGGTCGGCCACGCTTTGGCGGAATTCGGTACACGATACGGTGTTGCCGCTGACTATCTTCATTCAGCCCGAGAAGAGCGCGCGCAGATCGTGGCACGATTCCGTGAGAGAACAGTCCAATTGCTGGCCAGTACCACATTGCTGGAGCGCGGTATTACAGTTCCATTTACGGACGTGGCTGTGCTGTATGCTGATCACCGGATTTTTGATGCCCGCACCCTTGTTCAGATGGCGGGTAGGGCCGGACGCCATGGTAGTGATCCGGTCGGACGGGTGGCGTTTTTCAGCAGTACTTTCAGTAGCGAGATGCAGCAAGCGCTGTCAATGATCGTCAGTATGAATGAAGAAGCTGGTAAGAGAGGGTATTTGCAGCAATTGTAAAAAACGCTAAAGACACTATTGATGTATGCCGATTTAAGTAATGACAGGATTTTAGTTTCGGCGGGTTTGAGAACCCATTACATGTCATCGCCCCGTCTATAGGATTCCCAAAAATCCTGCGAAACGGGGCGATATTATGTCAGGTTTCTGTAAGCATACCATCGATGCGCTCGATATGCTGAAGAAATTGGGTCGCTTTTTGGAGGCCGGATTTTGCGGTTTGTTGGCGAACGTCGATGCTTGTTGTCCATTCTGCGGTTCGCAAGCTCCGGAAGCAGATACCTTGGGCTGCATGAATTGCTTGAACCGCTTAATCTCAATCAACCCTCCAATTTGTAGACGCTGCGGCAGACCCCTGCACAATCAGAATTCGAAAGAGGCTTATTGCAGCGAATGTCTATCTCATCCGCGCTTCTTTTCCGCAGCCCGCGCTGTTGGAATCTACGATGGTTTTCTCAGGCAGGCCGTTCTCAGCCTGAAGTTTAAAAGCCATACCCGATTGGCATTACCAATGGCAGGGTGGCTGAAGGAAACGGTATACAAGGAAAGACTACAGCGCAGTTGCGATCTAATCGTGCCGGTACCGTTACACCCGCAACGTTTATATGAACGTGGTTATAACCAAGCAGAATTGCTTTCTGGCAATCTGGCCGCTCTGATGGGGAGGCGGCATGCGCCGGAAGCGCTGAGCAGAATCAACAATTCGGTTCAGCAAAGCACACTTACGGCCGCAGGACGTGCGGCTAACATCAGAGGCGCCTTTGAATGCCTGTATCCTGGCATTATCGCCGGACGGAAAGTATTGTTAATTGACGATGTTCTTACAACAGGTAGTACTGCTTCCGAATGCGCCCGGGTCTTACTCAAAAGCGGTTGCATTCAGGTAACCGTTCTCACGGTAGGTACCGTACCATTTGAAGCACCGGATTTTCTTTGCGGTCCAGGATTGTGAAAGGCGTGAAGGCTATGATTATATCTAACAAACAAGTACAACAGGTATTGGAGTCGTTTGGAAAGCGCAATTCTTCAAAAGATAATAAGCAAAAACCGCATCCGTTGCCGTTGCCGAATAAAACAAGCAAACCGGTTGAGGCGGCTCGCATGGTAATCGGCAGCGCGCCTGAAGTCAGAGAAGATCGTGTCAAAGAACTAAAAGACTCCATTAATAGAAATCAGTATGACCGCAGTGGGGAAGAAATTGCCGATAAAATGATTTCCCGTTCACTGGTGGACTCAATTCTCGGTGAGAGTGAGAGGCCAGCTGCAAATACGGATACCAATTCTGATGCTAAGGTGGAGGCGGATAAGAATTAGTAAAAATAAGCCTCCCTGCAATAAACATTTCTTGCAGGAAATTGAATTGTCGACATAGAATAAATGAAAATACAATAATGACTTGGTTAACAGGTTCGAAACCTGCCCAAAGGTAGAGGCTTTATTAACCAGGCAAATTCCTCGTCAAGGAGGATTGCGATGCTTGTATTGACACGTAAAGTCAACGAGAGCATCATGATTGGTGATGAAGTAAAGATCACCGTTGTTGAGGTGAAAGGCGACCAAGTGAAGCTCGGCATCACTGCGCCGCGAAATATCGCTGTGCATCGTGAGGAAGTGTACGAAGAGATACAGCGTGAAAACCGTCTGGCATCTCAGAGTGCTGCCGTGGGACAGGAACTGGATCCTGCAAGACGAAAATAAAGGGCAAAAAACCTCCGATTTCGGAGGTTTTCTGTTTTCCGAAGCTGTTTCGGAAGCATCTTTGTTAACGGTACAAGTTTTGGCGAAGTTTGATAACGCAAGCAGGTTTTAGAGTCGGCGGATGGGAATATAATATAGACAATGGCGAAAGGAGCGATGGCCGTGCAAATTATTGTGAAGGGAAAAAACATCGAGGTAAGTGAACCATTGCGTCAGTATGCCGAAAAAAAGATCGCTAAGGTCGAAAAGTTTTTCGAACGCGGCAAAGTTGAAGCTGATGCTACTCTGAGCACAGAACGCGGCATTCACGCACTTGATCTGACTGTCAAAGTGGGCGGCCTGTTATTGAGGGGCGAAGAGAAATCGGATGATATATACGCCGCCATTGACGGGGCCGTTGACAAAATTGAACGCCAGGTACGCAAGTTTAAGACCCGCATTAACAAACGCCGGACGACTGGTGTTGTTGTCGCGGAGAATGTAATTCCCGAGCCGCAAGTTGAAGAAGGTCGTATTGTCAAAACCAAACGTTTTGCCATCAAACCGATGTCAGTTGAAGAAGCCGCTATGCAAATGGATTTGTTGGGTCATGACTTTTATGTCTTTGCCAATGCTGAATCCGAAGATGTTAATGTCATTTATCGTCGACGGGATGGCAATTACGGATTAATCGAACCGGAATTCTAAGAGAAGAAGTCCAGAACCGCCCCGCCTTTGCGGCGGGGCGGTTTTTTGGGGGCAACGGTGTTGCGGAAAGCAAAATTAAACGTCATCATCTTTGAAGGCGGTCCGGTTTTACCGGAACCGCTTAACTACTTGACAAGGTTTAGACAAGCCATTGTGTTGGATAACATAGCGCGGGCCAAAGCTGCGGGTGCTGATCGTCTGATTGTGGTGACCGATCGGCCGGACTTAATGGAGCAGGCCGCACGGAAAGGTGCACTGGTGTTAGAAACACCAGCGCAGGCAGCCCATCCTTTTCATTTTGGCAATGCCCTCAAGGATGTCTGTCAGTCAATGAATCTTCAGAATGAAGCTGTAGTATGTCTTGGCGGCGGAACCGGCGTTTTGCTGAAGGAAAATGACTGGGCTTTAATATTTAAGAATATCCTTGATGGCAGCAGTGGCGACAGCGGCCACGGTGGCGGAGACAATGGTGAAGGAGACCGCGGCGGGGTGGTTACCGCCAATAGCATCTTTTCCTCCGATATTATCGGCTTCAGGCCCTCCACCGCCATCTATCAGGCGCAATCCATGCCACTCGATAACCAGCTGGCCTGGACTTTGCGTGAGGCTGGTCTGCGCTTTCAGCCGCTGCCCAGAACTGCCGCATTTACTTTTGATATTGATACACCGGTTGACGCCATTCTGGCGGGATTGCATCCTGAACTGGGAAATGCCGCAGCGCAAGTTGCTAAGGACGGCAGCCGGTTCTCGCAGTTGTTGACTGAGAACACCCGCCAAATAGTAGATGTTCTGCGAAAAGGACAAGGCGAACTATTTGTATTCGGTCGTTTGTCAGCCAGTACACTGCAAATGATCGAAAAAGGAACTAAATGCAGAGTCAGGGCGTTTATAGAAGAGCGCGGCATGCGCTCGCTGGGCAGAGAACAAGACGCCTTTTCTTTGCTTGGGGCGTGCATCGCCCAAAACGGCGCGGAATGGTTTGTGAACCAGTTGGCTGTATGTTGCCGGGCAGCATTGATCGATACCAGAGTTCTATATGCCCATCTGAAACTGGCGCTCCCAGAAGAAGAGCGCTTCTATGCAGATCTGGGGCTTCATTCCCGGGTGAGCGCACGCTTTGCAGCCGATCTGGCCCGCGCCATCAAAAGTGCCCCGTTGCCAATTCTCACGGGCGGGCATTCATTGGTAACTGGTGGCTTAATGGTTTTGCTGGAGTTGGCATCGCAAGGGGCGGTGCCAGGCGCAGCGCAGAGGAATGCGCCGGGAGCGCCGGGAGTTCCGTGAGCGCCGCAGGGGGGAATGCTCTCTTTATTGCCTGCCTTGTTAGTGAATGGTATAATATGCAGTGTAGCGCCCGGAAAGGTGTTGACTTGATCTAATGTTTCAATTTTTAAAGAATCTTTGGGACACCAATAAGAAAGAGCTTAATCGTCTCAGTGGTATTGTCGAACAAATCAACGCACTGGAACCGCAATTTCAACAGCTTTCGAACGACGAATTGCGTGCCAAAACTGCCGAGTACAAACAACGGTTGTCTGAGGGTGAAACTCTGGACCAGCTGTTGCCGGAAGCCTTCGCGACTGTAAGAGAGGCTGCGGTGCGTACTCTGGGGCAGAGGCCTTTTGATTCTCAGCTGATTGGCGGAATTGTGCTGCATGAAGGTAAAATCGCTGAGATGAAAACTGGTGAGGGAAAAACTCTGGCGGCTACCTTGCCGGTCTACCTCAATGCTCTGACTGGTCGCGGCGTGCATGTTGTTACGGTCAACGACTATCTGGCCAGACGCGACAGTGAGTGGATGGGGAGCATCTACACCTTTCTGGGATTGAGTGTGGGCGTGATATTACATTCCCTCGACTATGAACAGCGGAAAGCGGCTTATGCTGCTGATGTAACCTATGGCACCAATAACGAATTCGGTTTTGACTACCTGCGCGATAATATGACGCTGCATTCCCAGGAACTAGTCCAAAGAGAGTTGAATTATGCCATTGTGGACGAAGTGGACTCGATCCTCATTGACGAAGCCCGTACACCACTGATTATTTCAGGACAAGCCCAGCAGTCAACCGACTGGTATCGACAATTTGCCAAAATCGTCATCGGGCTGCGCGTGAATGATCATTATACGGTGGACGAAAAGGCCCATGCTGTTTCGGTTACCGAAAGCGGCGTCGCCAAAGTCGAACAGATTTTGGGCATTGATAACCTTTATGAAAACGAACACAACGAACTGGTGCATTATCTGACACAAGCGCTCAAAGCGAAAGAACTCATGAAGCGCGACCGCGACTATATCGTCAAAGACGGCGAAATAGTCATTGTCGATGAATTTACCGGTCGGCTGATGTTTGGCCGCCGTTTCAGCGCGGGTCTGCATCAGGCGATTGAAGCCAAAGAAAACGTGAAAGTGGCTCATGAAAACCAGACGCTGGCCAGTATTACTTTCCAGAACTATTTCCGGATGTATCAAAAACTAGGCGGCATGACCGGAACCGCCGAAACTGAGGAAGTCGAATTCACCAAGATTTATGGGCTCGAGGTAGTGGTTATTCCGACCAACAAGCCAATGATTCGTGTCGATCATCCTGATGTGGTTTTTAAAACGGAAAAAGCGAAGTTCGATGCGGTCGTCAAAGAAATTCAGGAACTATATGCTCAGGGCCAGCCGGTCCTGGTGGGTACCATCTCCATTGAAAAATCGGAGTTCCTCAGCAATCAGCTGAAGAGAAAAGGCATTCCTCACCAAGTCCTCAACGCCAAATATCACGAAAAAGAAGCTGAAATCATTGCGCAGGCCGGTAGGCTGAAAACAGTCACTATTGCCACCAACATGGCCGGTCGCGGCACCGATATTATTCTGGGCGGTAATCCCAACTTTCTCGTGCCGTCGCTTTTAGTCGCCAGAGGCATCAAGCCAGATGAGGCTCAGGAGTCAGATGTAAAAATGGCGTTGGAGCAGGCGCAGGCAGAGTGTCTCAATCAACAACAGCAGGTTATTGCTCTGGGCGGTCTGCATATTATTGGTACTGAGCGCCATGAGAGCCGCCGTATCGATAATCAGCTGCGCGGCCGTTCCGGACGTCAAGGCGATCCCGGTTCTTCCAGATTTTATGTGTCCATGGAAGATGATCTGATGCGTCTCTTCGGCGGCGATACGATTGCGCGGTTGATGGAGCGCATGGGCTGGGAAGAGAATATACCGATTGAGCATCCTCAGATTGCCAGATCCATTGAAAATGCCCAGAAGCGTGTCGAGGCCCGCAACTTTGATATTCGTAAACATGTGCTGGAATATGACGATGTGTTGAACCTGCAGCGTGAAAATATCTATAGCCTGCGCCGGCAGCTTCTTACTGGGACGGATGTTCATGATCGCGTCATTGAGCGGACTCTTTCGGTAATCGAAAATTTGCTCGAAAATTATACCCCGGAAAAAATCGATCCCGACGAATGGGATTTGGAAGGGTTGGCGCAGACGCTCAATGGCCTGTTCCCGCTGGCTGAAAAAGTAGAACAGGGCATGCTCTATGGGTTCACCAGAGAAGAGCTACAGGAGCGTATCAAGCAGCTGGCCATGGCTACCCTCAAGGCTAAAGAAGAAGCGATCGGCTCCGAACAGATGCGGGAATTGGAAAGGATCGTACTGCTGCGGACGATTGATACTAAGTGGATGGAGCATCTTGATAATATGGATGACCTCCGGGACGGTATTGGCCTGCGGGCTTATGGACAACATGATCCACTGGTGGCTTACAAATTTGAAGCTTTTCAGATGTTTAAGGAAATGATCAATGCCGTTAATGAAGACATGATCCGCCTGATTTTGCGGATGCAACTGGTGCGCAGGGATGAAAGCGAACAGCCGCGCGTCAGAAACGTAGTGACCAATCGGGGCGCGGATGGTGGCGTGTCAGGACCCGGTGCAGCAGGCAAACCAGCTGTTGCACAAAGAAAGAATGTTAAAATTGGGCGTAATGATCCCTGTCCTTGCGGCAGCGGTAAGAAATATAAAAAATGCTGCGGCGCAAATGGCTAGGCGCGCGCATAATCTGTGTGGCAATTTCTTTTGCCTGAAATTACGGGAGGAACAAGTCTTTGATTACAGATGTCGGTGAAGTTAGAAGTCAGATCAGCGAAATGGCACGGAAAATCAGTGAAATGCGGGTGTATCTTTGACTTCCCTGCAGCACAAAAACGGTTAGCGGAACTGAACGTGATTGCCGCTGGTGAGGATTTTTGGTCCGAGCCTGAAAAGGCCCAGTCTATTATGCAGGAGATTACTACTCTGCAAAACCAGATGTCCAAGGTAGAAAACCTGGCGGCAGAGATCGACGACGTATCTGTCTTGTTGGAACTGGCGATTTCTGAACAAGATGAAGAAGCTGAAAAGGAAGTTCTGAGCACTTTGCATCAGCTTGCCCGGAAAGTGGATCAGCTCGAACTGAACACACTGCTTTCGGGAGAATATGACGCTGCTAATGCCTACCTTACTATTCACCCCGGAGCCGGCGGCACCGAGTCGCAGGACTGGGCTCAGATGTTGATGCGCATGTATTTAAGATGGGCAGAACGTAGCGGTTACAAGGCTGAGATTATTGACCTGCTACCTGGTGATGAAGCAGGCCTTAAGAGCGCGACCATACTGATTCGTGGCGAGTTAGTCTTTGGGTATTTGAAGGCCGAGAAGGGTGTGCATCGGTTGGTGCGCATTTCGCCGTTTGACTCCTCCGGCAGAAGGCATACTTCCTTTGTTTCTGTGGATGTCATGCCGGAGATCGCGGATGACATTGACATGGAAATCCGGCCGGAAGACCTCAAAGTTGATACTTTCCATTCCAGTGGTGCCGGTGGGCAGCATGTCAATAAGACTGAGTCGGCTATCCGCATTACCCATATCCCGACAGGGATAGTGGTCGGGTGCCAAACGGAAAGGTCTCAGATTCAGAACCGGGCGACCGCTATGAGTCTGCTCAAGGCGAAACTGGCTGCCAAACAACGTGAGGAGCAAGAAGAAAAACTGGCCGCAATTCGCGGCGAACAAAAAGACATCGCTTGGGGCAGTCAGATTCGTTCGTATGTTTTCTGTCCTTATACAATGGTCAAGGATCATCGTACTAATCATGAAACCGGGAATATTGACGCTGTGATGGACGGGGAAATCGACCTCTTCATTGAGAGCTATCTGCGCTGGAGGAAGAGTTAGTTTTTACACCGAAGCGAAGATTTCAGCCAGTGCAATCTCTAGTCCGGCAAAGGCGTTGGAAATGATGGTATCGCCTTCCTGCAGGGTCAACGTATTGTCGAAGTCACGCTCTGCAGTGAAGGTATACTGAGAGACGGTCTTTCTGTGGAAATCCACGACCCAGTATTCGGAAATGCCGCTTCTCATATAAAGATTTAACTTGGTAGCCTGATCCTTCCCTCTTGTGGAGGGAGACAGCACTTCCACAATCAAGGTGGGGGTGCCCATATACTTATCTTCGGCGGCATTGACCTTGTCGCTGTCACAAATGACTACAAGATCTGGTTGGACCACATTGGGGTCTTCTTCGAATTTGGTGGCAAAACCGAACAGACGTACATCCAGAGGCGCTGTCAATGATCGACAGCGCTTATTTTTAAAAAATGAATAGAAGCGATACGCAATCTCGCTGACCACAATCTGGTGCTTAAAGCTGGGCGAAGCCAACAGATAGACAACCCCATCGATCAGTTCATAGCGCTGATCCGAGGATTCGACCAACTCCATGTACTCCTCATAACTGATCTTTCTTTGAGCCTGATAACCCCGCGCTTCTTCCTGGACCACGTAAAAGTCAGGCTCAGTATAGCGGGTTAATTTGGCAACGCTTTTGCCATTCCTGGTGACGATGATGTCTTCTTTTTCTGTCAGGGCCAGGTATTTGCCGAAGGCGTTCTGTAGATCAGTAGCGTTTACTTTCATAAGGATCACCTCCCAGATTAGCTATATTATAGCACGTAGTTAGCTAAATTAAACCATAAAAATAGCAAAAGCGAGGGATTCTTGGATGATCCTTCGCTGATATGCAATATTTAGTGGTGTCCTTGAAGTGTTCAATGGTTTTGTGTCTGGGGGTGCTGGGCTTATTGTGACAGGCATTGTAGTATCTGGTGGGCTTGTTCCGGGTGCGGCTATATTAGCGGGTGTTGCGGTATCTGTGATTGTGGACAAACTTATCTTAAATCCGATTGAAAGCCTGTTTATGTAGTAATCTGGACTGTTATAGGAGGCATATCAATGCAGAGACGCAGAATTGCGAGGTCATCATTTTTGAATTCATTTCTTCTCAGAGGTAGTTTTCTACTTCTGGTCATTTTCGCCGGTCCGGCGTGTTTCGTAGGATTATATTGGCCAGTGATTGTCGGTCTATTTTTGTTTTTGGCGATGGTAATTATCCTAGAGTTGGCGTATCGCAATGCTGAGAAAGCGATCGGTTATCTAACCGGCCAGTTGGTTTTAATTTTGTTTCTTGTCTCAATCCTAATACTAGGTCAATTTTCAGCCAATGGTTTATTTGGAATAGAATCTCCCTGGGGACATCTCTCATTAGTTGCTTTCATTTTCGCCTTCGTCTTTTACGTGCCCTTAGATTATTTGCTTGGATGGAAAAAGAATGTGGATTTATGCAAAAAGGCCGGAAAAGTAGATTTGGAGCAGGATAGATTCTATGTTAACCGCTCGTACCCGCATCAAGGCAATTCACGGTTCTTAATCTTAGTTCCATATGTAGGAGCTCTTGGTGTGCTTGTTAACACGTTGTTCAAAACGTTATTTAGCGAGAATCTGCAATACCTGCTGGCTCGTATCGGATTGATGGCTATTCCCGTTCTACTACTCCAGGTAATATCCATGTTACTACTATGGATATTGACAATCCGGAAACACGAGAGGATTAATAATACAAAAGTCATTGCGGTTTATGACTGAGTCTGAAAGCCCGACGAAATGAGGGCCATTGAGTTAGACGGCTGACATTTGGGGGCTGCCATTCGGTAGCCCCTGAATGTCAATGAGAACTCCAAGAATTGCACCCTTTCTTGCAATTTCTTTAGCACCCGACTTGACCACCTAAAGCAAAAATCCGGATTTAGAGTTCCGGAAACCATTGGTAGATGGGCATTCTTCTGTTTAAAAAACACAAAATGTGGTCGCTAATTCGGTCAAATCAGGTATTATGTGATTGTCAACTAGAAACTGAGCCAGTCGCTCATTTGAAAGTGAGTCACCTGGTTAGATCAATGGAACGATTTGCATAATATTGGCGATGATATAGCGTCTGGGATGGATCCGCTGCTAATGTCGTCCAGCGCAATTGACAATAACGATAACATCATTGCGGGGGTATTTTGACACTATACATGCCTATACAAATAACAGAGCGGAATGGGAAAAGGGGCTTCGAAATCTTAGAGCATGGTTGAAAGTTTCAAGGGAAGAATGGGAAGCCCCTAAGCAAAGAGTTATAATATTGCAGGGCCACCCTGCCATTGGGGAGCCTCCGGAAGATATATTGTGGATCGATGCGTTGAAGGATTTATATTGAATACGTATCGACGAGCTCACGTACTTCGGCTACAAAACACTCGAATTGGCTGGCCGGATCATTGGAACGATCCGGTCAGCATTATTTTCTTCAAACAGCGGACTAAATCGCTTGGTGCGCTTACGTACCATGCAATTTCATCCTGGATTCCCGGATATTGGTCAGGTTCAAAAATCTGATCGTCCTTATAGCGAGATGCGCACTCAGACTTCAGTCGGGGACGACTCGGTCACGCATTCACGCATATCGCGATTCCGGAGGAAGTACAATACCATGTGTGGTTATTGTAATCGTCGCATTATCGGATTGCGCCAGCTTTGAGATGACAACGGCGGATGACGACGAAAACTGAAGTGGACTAGGTGGGGAGAATCTGTGAAAAGGCTGCGTAGAAACATTGTCATTTTTGTGCTGCTGATTGCCGCCAGCTTTTTGATTTACCATTATACTACCGCTGTATTAACAACGCAGATTGGGCAGTCAATCAGGGAAGCCATTTTAGAAGCCAGCGGCGGAACCGGGCAGATTGAGCTCACCCTTTCTAAAATCGCGTTTTCGGATTTGATTGGTGGCCGGTTGCGCGGTTTGGCATTGTTAGCCGAAAACATAACTTTTGAAGGTTTGACTTATCGGACAATCGAGCTGCACAGCGACGAAGTGGTTATTGATCGCCAGTTGATGCGGACGCGTCAGGAATTCGCCGTATCAAGCATTGGCCCGACAATTGTTAAGGCAGTCATTGAAGAGCAGGAACTGAATAAATACCGCGCCGAGCGCTGGCCATCCCTGCCATTGACACTTACTTTGGAAGAAGGAAGAGTCCATACCAACATCAGCTTTGATCTGGGTTTCGGCCCGGTCAATGTGGCTTTTAGCGGTTTGTTGTTGCCTGTGGAAGACGCGATCCGGTTTCAGCCGGAACGGCTCGAATTGCAGGAAGTCGTCATCCCACAGACGATTCTTGAACAGCTGCTCGGCTCATTTGAGGATGCACTCACCATCGAGTTCCCAATACGGCTGCCGTTGCCGGTGCAACCCAGTCAGGTGGAAATCAGGGAGGGGCTGGCCGAAATTACTCTTACAGGCGGAGGATCATCAGCAATGGGGGCGGAGACGAGCCCCTTACATTGACCTGATAAATTCGGGTATGTTATACTTTAGCTGTATTGTTATATTATGCTAATGGTCGCCGGTCGTCCGGTGGACACACTTGATAGGCCGGGAGGTTTCCCCGGCTGTTTTTGCAGAGGTGGGTCGTGACGATGAAGAAGTTTTTCGACGATGAAGGCCGTGTTTTTGGAAAGATAAACCTGATCGATTTAACTGCGGTGCTGTTGCTGTTGGGGATCGCGCTCAGAGCCCTGTTGCCCGTTGTCTTTAACCGCCCCGGGCCGGTTCATGATGCTGTTCTGCTTCTGGAAGTGAGTAAAGTCCTCCCGGAAACAGCCGGCGAGATTAGGCTGAAACAGGAAGTCCGGGAGCAAACCAGCGGCGCAATGTTAGGCGTCTTATCCCGTAAGGATCTAAATCCCCATGAGGTTGAGATTGCTGATTCCGAAGGCCGCCTCACACTTGCCATTTCCTCACGTTACAGGGATCTGCGGCTGACTGTAACCGGGCGGGCGCGTGTTGGAAAAGAAGGGGCCTTAGAATTCGACCATTTTCCGGTGCGGGCGGGCCAGACACTCACGATTAATACCGCGACGGCCTGCTTTGAAGCTTTGGTACTGACCACGGAATGGACTGACTGATCAATATGGTGAGAGCTTCCGATTGCCTGCGTTCTTCAGTCATTGGTAGATTAGTCACGCGCTTGTGCGGTGCGCTGAAGAAAGTTGCGGCCGGCTCAATCGTTTTCAGGTGGACTGATCGTGCCGACGCCGTAGACCATGCTGCCGCATGGAGTGCCCCACATAAAGACGGATATTTGCCAGGCTTCCTGGGGCTGAGGCGGCTCGCGGCCGAACCATTTTTTGAGCTGGCGGCCCAATGGGTGGCGGCAATGGTGCCGGCACTGATTTTGCTTACCGAAGATCGGGAGAGGGCGGCCGTGGTACTAATGGCGTTGATTGGTACCGCTTGGGCGGCGCATGCCGATGCCGCCACCTTGGAAGACCAGGCCTTCAATCGAGCTTATGGCAGATGGCTGACGCTTTTACTATTGGGGTCGGCTTTTTCAGTCGTCTTTGGCAGCGGAGACATTCAGTTAGCCATTTGGTACGAATGGATCTTCTGGTGGCTCGCCGCCTGGCTGGCTTATCGGTCGGGCAGATTGATAATCCGCACCCGGTATTTCGGAACAGTGCTGGCGGGCCTGGGAATATTATTCGGAATACTGGCGGTCTGGCAGAAAATTGCCGGATACGGCGATGTGGCGGGATGGATGCCTGCCGCGCTACGCCCAACTGTAGGAGCACGCGCCATCGGTTTCTTTGGCAATCCGAATGTTTTTGCCGCGGCCGTCAATTTGGTGCTGTGGCCGCTAGCGGCCTTGCTAATAGAGTCAGCCGGTCGGAGGATGCCGCTACGCAAGGGGACTTATGCTGTCGGATTGGCCGGTTTGATACTCGCCCTGCTGCTCACTTGGTCGCGGGCGGCGCTGCTGGGTGCCATTGGCGCAGCTGTGATCTTGATGGTGATGACGCCCAAAGCGACGGCGTTTCATAGGACGAAAGCCCGGCCCGGGTTTTGGATAGCCATCGGGGCTGCAATGGTGCTGATCGTTACATTCCTGACGCCGCTGGGAATAGGGGCGGGCGGGGCAGCCGAAGGGGCCGGATTCATTCAAGGCCAACAAGCGGCATGGCAAGGACGCTTAACAATTTGGCAAGAAGCGCTCGCACTATTTTGGCAAAATCCCTTGTCAGGCGGAGGTCCCGGCAGCCTGTCAAACATTGCGCTTCCAGACGGTGCGCAGGCTTTGCACGCCCACAATATGCTGCTGCAATGGCTGGCCGAAACGGGACTGATCCAGACGCTGATTATGCTGTTGGTTATCATTTGGTATGGTGTGCAGGCTTGGAAAAGGGTCCCGCATTCGTTACTGCTATGCGGATTTACTGCTGCGATCTCTGCCATTTTGATCCACGGTTTTTTTGATTATCCTTTGGCGGCTCGACCGATCGGTCTGCTTTGGTGGGTGTGGATTGGCTTCGGGCTAAGCCGGGCAGTCGGAAAATAAAATTGCACTTTGTTAAAGAAATTAGACATCGAGGTAAAAATGATGGCTCATTTAACATTGCTTGGCTATTATGGATTTGGTAATGCCGGAGATGAAGCTGTCTTGGCAGGGGCGATCGCCCGACTACGCGCCGCCGACCCACATGCGCAGATCACTGTGATTAGCGGGAACCCGGACGAAACCGCCAAAATACACGGTGTTCATGCCGTCGGACGCGGTAACATCGCGCGCATTCGCATTCTGCTCAAAAATACGGATTTATTCTTGCTGGGTGGCGGCGGCTTATTACAGGATCGTACCAGCCGCCGTAGTCTTTGGTATTACTTGGCGATGATGTTTTGGGCGCGGATGTCCGGAGCGCAGATTGCCTGCTGCGCTATTGGTGCGGGGCCATTGCTCCATAGTTCCAGCCGCCGCTTGATCAGGAGCATGCTCTCCAAGTGCAGTGCCGTCAGCGTGCGGGACGCCGGATCTGCCCAGGAACTGCGTAAATGCTGCCGTGGTAAGGTGCCGGTTACTATTGAGATAACTGCTGACGCCGCACTGGCCATGCCCGCCGTTACCGACGTAGAAAAGACGCAGGCATTGACATCCTTATCCGGGATGGGTCAGGGGTCAGTCCTGCGTTACATAACGGTGGCCATCAGGCCCTGTGCCTATCTGCAACTGGATCAGTCGTGGCTGGAGACACTAGCGAACCTGCTCCGGGATGCGACTGCGGCAATGGATGCCGCAGTCGTGATACTGCCAATGCATGACGGTGTGGATCAGCCCATTTCGGAAGCACTGGCCGTCCTGATTGGAGACAGGGCTTTCACGGTTAAGACTGCGAGCTATCGCGAGGCTGCCGCCATCATCGCTGTCAGCGAGATGGTTTTGACGATGCGCCTACACGCCCTGGTTTTTGCCGCACAGGCCGGTGTGCCGGCCATCGGCATCGAATATGATCGCAAGGTCGGGCGCTTTGCGCAAATGGCGGGTTATCCCGTGGTCGCGCCTACGGCCATTAACACGATCGATCTGGTTGGACTGCGGCGTAATTTTGATCCGCAGGCTCAGGCAGTGCTGTTTGCACAGCTGCAAGCGGCCGAGTCCGGGAATGACGCCTTGCTGAAGCGTTTGTTCAATCCGGCCAAGACACAGATTGCAGGTGAAGACCGATGAACAGCAGACATCCTGAGTACCTTCGGGAGACTGTATCCATCCTGGGTATTCCGGTGAATCTATTGTCGCGTCGGCAGGTCGTGGAACAGGCCTCCAACTGGATGCAGCAGAGTCAAAACGATGACGGCATTTGTCGGCGCATTGTCACACTGAATGCCGAAATCGCGCAAATGACTCTTGAATCACCAGAACTGGCGGCTTCGATCAAACAGGCGGATTTGATCGTTGCCGACGGGATTGGCGTTAAGCTGGCTTCCCAAATAGCAGGTCAGCCTGTTCCGGAGCGTGTGCCAGGAGTAGAGCTGGTGGAATTGCTGGCTCGGGAAGCTGCCGCAATGGGAAAGGGCATTTATTTGCTGGGCGCTGCCCCCGGAGTCGCTGAAAAAGCCGCTGAGGTTCTGAAGACCAGGATCCCGGCGCTGACGGTCTCGGGGGTGAAGGACGGCTACTTCAAAGCTCAGGACGAAGAAACCCTGCTGGCAGACATCAACCGCGCCCGCCCCGGCCTATTGCTGGTTGCGATGGGTGTACCAAAACAAGAATTGTGGTTGTCAGCAAACCAAACGGTTCTGCAAGTCCCAGTCGCTATGGGTGTGGGAGGCAGCTTCGATGTAATCAGTGGTCACAAGCCGCGTGCGCCGCGTCTGTTGCAGGCGCTTGGGATGGAATGGGCGTTTCGTCTTATAATCGAACCCCGCCGCTTAAAAAGGATTATTTTCTTGCCGAAATTCATCATATCAGTATTTTTAAAGCGTAAGGTTAAGGAGGAAAGCAATTGAAAACAAACCTCCTAAAAAGGTTTAAAATTGGACGGCGTGATTTGCTCGATTATGCAGGGATCTTTGCCGGAGTGGCGATCACTGCCTTAGCACTGGATTGGTTTCTGATTCCCAATATGATTGCCGCTGGCGGAGCTAGCGGACTGGCGACCGTCATTCATCATTTGACGAAGCTACCGGTTGGCCTGCTAATGGTTTTGATCAATATTCCTTTATTTCTGGCTTCGGTGCGTACTTTTGGCAGGCACTTTGGTGCCAAGACCGTTTTTGGGACGGCCCTGCTTTCCATATTGATAGACCTGGTGGCGATCGTGCTGCCGGAACCGCTGACACAAGATCCGCTGCTGGCTTCTTTATATGGAGGAGTATTAACCGGAGTTGGCATAGGCCTGACATTCCGGTTTAACGGCACCACTGGTGGTACCGATATTGCTGCCCGTCTGCTGAAAAAATACACCTCGCTGAGCGTTGGCCGCGCGTTGCTGTTTATCGATATGGCGATCATTATTTTGGCAGGACTGGTATTCCGTCAACCGGACTTATCGCTTTATGCATTGATCACCGTATTTGTAACCAGTAAGGCTATTGACCTGATTCTGGAAGGTGAGGATTATGCCAGAGCCGCCTTCATAATTACCAAAGACCCTGCGGACATTGTCCAGAATATCTTCGCGGTGCTGGGCAGGGGCGTCACTACTATTGAAGGACGCGGAGCATATACTGGGACTGATCGCCAGGTTCTGCTATGCGTAGTCTCACGGGCGGAACAAAGCCGACTCAGAGAAATCGTCGAGGCTACAGACCCGAAAGCTTTTGTAATTATTACTTCTGCAAGCGAAGTTCTGGGGGAAGGATTTATGGAATTCGGGGCAAATTAATTTAAGATAAAACTGGTAAATGTAAAAAACATTGCATACTCGGAAGGATATTTCCAGCAATAAGCGAAAGAAATAAGATAGCCGACCTTTGGACAGCGGAGCTAGAAAGCCGTATGTCCATCAGGTTTCTATCTGGATTCATTGAAGGGAGGTGGACGCTCCTGGCGGAAATGGTCTTCCAACTTTATTGAAAGAGGGCCAGGATCTGTAAACTCTGATATTCGCATAGGGGGGAAATGCAAAGTGAAAAGATCCTTAGTGATTCTTTTAGCACTGACATTATTGTTGACAGTCTCTATTCCGTCTTTCGCCGCTCCGATGAAAGACGCTCCGGCAACCGGCCATTGGGTATACGACTACTATGAAATGATTTACAACGCCGGCTTAATTGAAGGGTATCCCGACGGGTCCTTCAGAGGCGAAAAAGCTGCTACACGTTATGAGGTAGTTGCTTTTATGGCTCGTCTGCTTCAGTACTTCGAGACCAGATTGACGGAAGCTGCTGGTAGCGTTTCTGCGCCAGTCAACACCACAACCACAATCGTAACGACCAGCTCAGAAGTTGCTGAACATATGCATCCGATCTACCTGCAAGAAGACGAGATCAAGGCGCTGATCGAGGAGTCTCTGTGGGAACTCGATTACGCTGATGCCGCAATCGTGAAGGAAGATGTCGCGGTTCTTTGGGATGCCATCAACGCACTCGAGAAAGAATTCGATGCTGATCTGGCTGCCATGGGAGTACGCGTAACAACCTTAGAGAACAAAGTCAACAGCTTTGATGATCGCATCATCCAGCTGGAAGCTCAAGCTTCAGCCATGCAGCGCAATTTGGACTCCGTTGATGCCAACTTTACTGACGAAATGAAGAAAGCTGACAAAACCAATCTGACAGTTGCTATCGGCGCCGCCATTCTTGGTATTGCCGGTGTTGTTCTTGGTATTATCGGTCTGACCAAATAATTGCTCGCTTCTCTCAGAAAAGCCCGGTGTAATTTATGCCGGGCTTTTCTTTTGTTCGGCGGGTAAGGCGGCTGCCGGGGACTGCAAGTACGATAAAAAAGCACACTATCATTAGTAGGAGGCCAAATGCTGACAGTCTCAAAAAAAGCAGCGGTACGTTTTTTAATCAAAAAGCAACGCTTGGATCAGCGTCAGGGAAGTCTGGCCGGCTCTGAGGCAGTCGCCGCCATGGTGCGAACACTGGAGGCTGTGCAACTGGATCCGGTCTTAACTGTGGATCGCAATCATCATTTGGTTTTATTCAATCGTTTATCAGGTTTTCAGCCGCAATGGCTGGAGGAAGCCGTTGCCAATCAGCTTTTGCTTGATTACATCTGCACGAACCGCTGTTTTGTACCGATGCAGGAATACCCTTGGTTTGCGCCATTGATGCGCGCCAGAGAATGCCGGCAAAGTGAACAGCTTGGGAAACTGAGCGAGACAGTCGCCTATGTTTTAAGAACGTTGGCGGAAAAAGGTCCGCAAACCTCCAGACAAATTGAGTACGAACAGGCGCGGGAGCGAGTCAAGGGTTATTGGGATCAGTATCCGAAAACAAAAGCATCCACGCTCGCGTTACATATTCTTTGGGAATGTGGACGGGTGATTGCCGCAGCGCGGCCGGGTGGCGAGATCGTTTTTGACTTGCCTGAAAGAGTAATACCTGAGAATTTGAGAAAAGCAGGACAGGATCTGAGTGTCCGCGAGGCGACAGATTTTAAATGCCGCAAGTATTACCGCGCTTTGCGCCTGGTTGATGCCGGTCACCAGTTTTTTGGATGGACTAATATGAAGGCCGCCGAGCGGCTGGAATACATTGAAAAAGATGTTCAAGCCGGCCTATTGGTCCCGGTGGCAATTCGGGATGTACGGCGCAAATACTGGTGTCTGGCAGAGGACGCTGATGAGTTGGCTGCCTGCGCCAAGGAGGTCGTTAATGATTGCGTGCGAATATTATCGCCGCTCGACAACTTCCTGTGGCGACGCGAACGGTTATTGGATCTACTGGATTTCGACTATACCTGGGAAATATATTTTCCCGTGCATAAAAGAAAATACGGGCCATATACCATGCCGATTTTAGCTGGTGAACAGCTGGCCGGGCGAATTGATTTAAAGTACGATCGCCCCGCCGGTACTTTGCGGGTTAATCTACTCGTCTGGGAACCTTGGTTGACCAAATCCGCACGGCGAAAGGCACAATCTGGTTTGGATGCCGAGCTTGAGAATATGCGCCAGTATCTTGGCGCAGCTAATATCGTGCAAGGGCAGCAGTGAAACTTTTTCGGCGAATATACGTATCAAAAGGTTAGTGCTTCTGAAAGGAAGGTTGGCATAAATGGTCAAGTTTAAGAGAAGTTTGCCAATAATAATGCTGGGATTGTTCTTATTTGCTCAGCTGGCCGCCGGGGCTTCCAATCCGTCTGAAACGGCGCTACGCTATCTGCAAAATCTGATTGCCGGTGATTTCCAGGCTGCGCAGGCAATGCACAACGCGCAGATGCAAGGGGCTATTGACGCCAATGGACTGCAGGTGGCGTGGGAAGGTCTGCTCAAACAGGCCGGGCCATTGCGGGATGTTGGACAGCCATTCGTCGAATCGCAGAACGCTTATACGCTAGTATATGTTCCGTGTACTTTCGACACTGGTGTATTGGATGTCTTAGTCGTGATTGACGCTGAGGGGCTCATTGCTGGGCTTAATTTTGTGCCGCACGAGTTGCGTGCCAGCTGGCAAGTTCCGGATTATGCTGATCCGGAGCTGTTTAACGAAGCAACTATCAAATTTGGGCTTCCGGAGTGGGAACTGAACGGGACTTTCACAACACCGCGGACTGCTGGCAAATATCCAGTTATCGTGTTAGTACACGGTTCTGGCCCGCAGGACCAGGATGCAACCGTTGGTGCAAACAAGATCTTCAAAGATATTGCTTGGGGACTGGCCTCCCGTGGGGTAGGAGTCTTTCGCTATGATAAGCGCACAGTGACACATGGTGCGCGCATGAATGCGCAGACGGTTACAGTCGAAGAAGAAGTGATCGCCGATGCAGTAGCTGCGGTCGAGCGCGTTTATGGATTTCCCAATGTAAGCAGTGTGTTTGTATTAGGTCATAGTCTGGGCGGAACACTGGCTCCTGAGATTGCCGCCCGTACCACTTACGCAAATGGCATGATCATTATGGCCGGCACTCCCAGGCCGCTGTCAGAATTAATTGTGGAACAGGTGTCATATTTGTCGGGGCTGGATGGAGTCGTGACACCGGATGAGCAGGCTATTATTGATGGCCTGACCGTTCAAACGGCGGCACTGAACAAGAGGACTTTGCCAATGAACGAAACAATCATGGGGGCTCCGGCCGCATATTGGTATGATCTGCTGGATCGTAATCCGATCGAAGCCTTACAGGAATCTGGCAAACCGGCGTTGTTCCTGCAGGGTGAGCGCGATTATCAGGTGACCATGACAGATTGGCAGCTATGGCGTGATGCCTTTGAGGGGGACGTCGGCCCATATATCTTTAAATCATATCCCTTGTTGAATCATTTGTTTTTGGCTGGGAGTGGCCCTGCCAATCCTCAGGAGTATGAAATTCCCGGGCATGTTGATGTACAGCTGATCGATGATATTGCCCAATGGATCATGAGCCAGAGGTGAATGTTATGGAAAATGTCACCGAAACAGAGATCCTGGCCGGGCTGAATGAACCGCAGAAAAGCGCGGTGCAGCACACTACTGGTCCACTACTGGTATTGGCGGGTGCCGGAAGCGGAAAGACTAGAGTTCTGACGCATCGGGCAGCTTATTTGATTAGGGAGCGCGGTGTGGATCCTGGTGAAATTTTGGCGGTGACCTTCACTAATAAAGCGGCAGAAGAAATGCGTCAAAGAATCGTCCGATTGGTTGGTCCGGCAGCTGCGCGCGTCTGGGTAATGACATTCCATTCTGCCTGCGTGCGGATTCTGAGAGAAGATGGCGACGCCATTGGATTGGACAAGCATTTTGTGATCTATGACACCGTGGACCAGCTGGCGGTGGTGCGTAAAGCATTAGCCAGCCTCAATTTGTCGGATAAAGAGCATAATCCCCGGGCCATTCTGGCAGGCATCAGCTCTGCTAAGAATGACTTGCAAAATGCACAAGAGTTTATGGACAAAGCCGCTGATTTTTGGTCGAAAACCGTGGCTAAAGTTTATCGGGAATACCAGACCATTCTTAGTCGTAATCAAGCGCTTGATTTTGATGATCTGATCATGAAAACCGTGGCGCTTTTTAAGAGCGTGCCGCTGGTTTTGGATAAGTATCAGGAACGCTTTAAGTACATCATGGTTGATGAGTATCAGGACACCAACCATGCGCAGTATATGCTGGTGAATGCTCTCGCTGCGAAACACCGCAATTTGTGCGTCGTCGGCGATGACGATCAATCGATTTACGGGTTTCGTAAGGCGGATATCAGAAATATCCTGGAATTTGAGCGCGATTATCCGGAAGTGACCGTGGTAAAACTGGAGCAGAACTACCGTTCAACAGGCAAAATCCTGGATAGCGCTAACTCCGTGGTCAGTAATAACCGCGGCCGCAAAAAGAAACGCCTGTGGACTGAGAATCCGGCTGGTGACAATATCTGTCTCTATAAAGCCGAAGACGAAAAGGCAGAAGCCCATTTTATCATTTCGGAAATTGCCAGGATGGCGGCTGATGAAGGACGTCCTTTTAAAGACTTTGCCATCCTCTACCGGGCTAACGCGCAGTCCCGTGCCTTGGAGGAAGCTTTTACCGCCCGCGGACTGCCATATCGGATCCTCGGCGGGCTGCGCTTCTATGACCGCAAAGAAATCAGGGATTTACTGGCCTATTTACGGCTAATTGCCAACCCGGCTGATATGATTAGCTTTGAACGCGCTGTCGCGGCACCACGCCGGGGGATTGGCGCCACAACACTTGAAAAGTTCTTTAATTTTGTGCGGTTCAGTGGTCTGACGGTTACGGAAGCCCTGCTGAAAGCGGACGAAGTTCCGGGATTACAGTCGCGAGCCCGGGAAGCGCTCCTGAATTTCGGTAGGCTGATCACTTCACTGGCTGAGCGCAGTGCGGTTCTGACAGTTACGGAATTGACAGATTGTGTACTGGAAGAAAGCGGCTACAAGCGGGAATTGCAAAGTGAGGACACCATCGAAGCACAAGGCAGGTTGGATAACTTGTCTGAGTTCTTCTCTGTAACGCGGGAGTATGAGGCTAAAAACGAGGATACGACGTTGGCCGGCTTTTTGGAATCAGTGTCGCTGGTTTCGGATGTTGATAATTATCAGCGCGACGCCGATGCCGTCGTCATGATGACGCTACATGCCGCCAAAGGACTGGAATTCCCCGTCGTATTCATCTCCGGGATGGAGGAGGGTGTCTTTCCCAACGAGCGCTGCCTGCAGGCCACCAGCGAACTTGAGGAAGAACGTCGCATCTGTTATGTCGGTATTACCAGAGCTAAGGAAAAGCTATATCTGACCCATGCCGGTGTGCGCACCCTTTATGGGCGCAGCAATTATTCCCGAATTTCACGGTTTGTCGCAGAGATTCCCACGGAGCTGATTAAAGACCTGAACGTGAGTAAGCGCAGCAGTTCCCTCTCATCCGGCCATGACGCGGGTGGCGGCGGCATGAATGCCTGCTATTCAGGCCACGCCGCATCGGTAGCCCACGCTACTGCGAACGCCCTGTTGAAGGTGGGCGATCATGTGGTGCATCAAAAGTTCGGCAACGGTACTATTGTAGCCGTTAAGGGCGAAGGAGCCCAAGCGGCTTTGTCGGTGGCCTTTCCGGGACTTGGGATTAAAGAGTTGCTGGCCGCCTACGCGCCTTTGCAGAAAGCGGAGTGAAAGGTGTCAGGTCGATCGGGTGCTAAGGTTATGAAGGAGGCGTTGTTCTTTGCAGGAGGAGCTCAACACACTTGCTGATTTTATGGATGCAGACAACGAAGATCTATTTGAAAAAACAAGGCTTTTCAGGGGTTTTATGGATCGACTGCGTAAAGATGAATACCATCACTGGCGCCGTACGATCTGCAGTCCTTCTGAGGGTCGGGTTGAGATGATTGACCCGTTTACCGGCCAGAAGCGCAACATGATCATGATGGCCAGCAATAATTATTTGGGCCTCACTACGCACCCGAAAGTTGTTCAGGCGGGGCTGGACGCTGTGAAGGAATATGGTGCCGGTGCGGGCAGCGTGCCCTTATTAGGAGGTACTCTGGAAATTCATCGCCAACTGGAGCGGCGGTTGGCCAAGTTTAAGAGTTGTGAGGATGCGGTCGTTTTCACTTCCGGCTATGGTTCCAATGTCGGCTGCATTTCCGCACTACTCCGGCCTAAAGATGTTGCCATCAATGATCGCCTGAATCATGCCAGCCTGCTCGACGGCTGTCGACTTTCAGGAAGCAAACTGGTGGCCTTCAAACATAATGATATGGAAAGCCTGGAGCACATTCTGCAAAGATGTGCCCGTTATTATCGCGGTAAGTTGGTCATCGTAGATGGAGTATTCTCTATGGACGGTGATATTGCACCTCTGCCAGAGATTATCAGGCTCGCCAGGCAGTACGGTGCCCGGGTAATGATTGATGAAGCTCATGCTTCGGGTGTGATTGGTGCTAACGGGCGCGGCACTCCGGAGCACTATGGCATCGAGGGCCAGGTCGACCTCGTGGCTGGGACATTATCAAAAGGGCTCGGTGGGGTCGGCGGCTTCGTGGCCACCTCTGCTGAAGTTGCGGAATACATCCGCTTCTACGGACGCTCCTATATGTTTTCAACGGCGATGGCACCGCAAGTTTGCGGTTCCTTGATCGCGGCGATTGATGTGATCGAGAATGAGCCGGAGCTACGCGAGAAACTTTGGCGTAACATTCGCTACATGCATGAGCAGATGAAAAAGCTCGGTTTTGATCTGGGCAATGCTCAGACGGCCATTGTACCAATTATTATTGGTGATAACGAGAAGATCTTTAATATGGCCAGGGATATCCATCGGGCCGGGATCTTTCTAAATTCCGTATTCTATCCGGCGGTGCCCAAGCGGCTGTCAAGGCTGCGCCTCTCACTGATGGCCAGCCATACGCAGGAGGATCTGGATGAGACGCTTAACGTGCTGGCGGATGTCGGCAAGAAATACGGAATAATTTGATGCCGCCAATGGAAGCAGATTTGTGACAAAAGCAGCAGGATCAACCGCCCGGGGAGTAGAACCTTTTCAGTATCTGGCATATTGAGGGGGTTCCGCCTTGCGGCGGTTTATCATTTTATTGCTACTGATCACTATTACGGCCTTCTTTTCCGGCAGCATACTCAATACTGCGGCAGGGCAGCAGACTGTGCCGGTGTTGCTGGTAGAAGGTGAGCCGTTCGCAACAGAAGGTACTCTGGAAATTGTTGACGGCGAGGTTTTTTTGCCCCTGCGCGTATTGGTAGTCGCATTTGGGGCTAAATTACGTTGGCTGACAGACGAGCAGAGCTACCTGCTGACCATGGGTCAGACTGCCGTGCAGATTAGCGCCGACTCCAAACAGATTAATGTTAACGGACGTATTGTGGAGCTGCGCTTTGCTCCGCGCGTGATTAAGAGCCGCACCATGATTCCTGTGGAACTGGTCGCTTCTTATCTACCGGTACAGACTGTCTGGAATGCGCAAAGAAGCAGCTTGGACCTGCGATGGCTGCTCAATGAGCTGACGATGTTCGCAGCAGGATTGAATGCCGAAGGGCGTCCCGTGGTAGCGATTGAGACCTTGAATGAGTTGGGAGATTATCAAGTTAATGAATCGTTGAGCCGTCCGGATCGGATTGTAATCGATTTAATTGCTATCAAGACGGCGGCCAGTCTTGAATCGCGCAACGATGGTAATCCGATTGTGCGCAAACTGCAATTTGAAGCCCTGGAGCCTAACAAGGTGCGCTTAACAGTTGATTTGTTGCGCGCAGCGCAGTATAAGGTAGTGCGTTACCCCGGTGAGTCCAACCACTTGGAAATTCATTTTGATTATGCTTTGCGCGCTGTCCGGCTGACCGATCAGGAAGGCTGGCCTCAGATTTTGATCGATACCGGCGGCAAAGCGGCGTTCAAAACTTTTACGCTGCCTAATCCGGAAAGACTGGTAATCGATTTAGCGAATACAGTTAATACTCTAAGCGAGACTAATCTCACTGTCAGCGGGACTTTGATTACTGCAGTACGCTCGAGCCAGTTTAACAGCACGACAACACGGGTAGTGATCGATTTGACAGCGGCGCGGAAGCACCATGCGGAGTACAGTCCCGATAATCCCGGAGTTATTCGCATTTCTTTTCAGCGGCAGATTGATTCGCTGCAATGGGCGAAAGAACGCGATACGCTATCAATCGCAGGGGAAGGGCGTTTGGCAGCACAGTCAGCCGTTAATTATACCAGTGAGGGTGCGCAACTGATATTAACTATTCCTAATGCGGTTATGTCTGATAAGGCCGTGCTGCCAGACGCTGCGGGCAATAAGTATGTCAGGAAAGTCAGCCTGACCAATGGTGCGGATGGCTCGGTCGCGATCAAACTGGACCTGGCACTCTATGGCGGGCATTATCTTACGCACAACGAAGACGGGTCGCTGGCACTCACGCTGCTGCGGTCCAATGTGGCAGGTAAAACGATCATTGTTGATCCCGGACATGGTGGTAAGGATCCGGGGGCAATCTCGCCGTGGGGGTTGCCAGAGAAGCAGGTTAATCTGGCTGTTGCGCAAAAGCTGATGTGGCGTTTGCAGGCCGCCGGTGCCACTGTTGTAATGACCAGGGCGGAGGACTCCTATTCGACGAAGTACGATCGCGCTGATTTTGCCAATACCGTTAATGGTGACGTCTTTATCAGCATTCATTCTAATTTTCATCCCACTAAGGACGATGTGCGGGGGATTGAAACATTCCATCATCCCGCCAGCACTGAGGCGCGCCGGTTGGCTAAGATTGTGCAGACGGAATTGCTTGCGTTTACCGGTCTCAGGGATCGCGGCGTGAAAACCGATCCATTATTGGTGGTCACGCGCGAGACCGTGATGCCTTCGGTGTTGATTGAGATCGGGTTCTTATCGAACCGGGAAGAGGAAGCGCTACTGCGGGACGATGCCCACCGCGACAAGGTTGCTGACGCAATGCTCGAGGCTTTGCAGCAGTATTTTTCCAGCGGTGAATTCCGGCCGTCAGGGCCGTCAGGATTTTCGGTGTTATCAGGGCCATGACAATTTCAAAAGGCAATGCCTTGCTAATCGATTTTGGTTCCACCTTTACCAAGGTTACCGCTGTTGACATGGAGGCCAGTCGGCTGCTGGGAACAGCCCGGGCTGCCACTACTGTCGAGGAAGATATCACAATCGGTCTGGAAGCGGCATTGCGTGATTTAGGCAGGCTGACCGGCAGTTTGGAATACCAGGTGAAACTGGCGTGCAGTAGTGCCGCCGGTGGTTTACGCATGGTGGCGGTCGGCCTGGTTCCGGAACTGACGGCGCAGGCTGCCAGTCTGGCTGCTTTAGGGGCCGGTGCTAAAGTGCTCCGGACTTTTTCATATGAAATCGGCGCCGAGGATATTGCGCAGATCAGCGCTTTGAAACCGGAGATCATCCTGCTGGCGGGTGGAACGGATGGGGGTAACAGTGATACGATCTTGGCCAATGCCGCCACGCTCAGTAAGATGGATTTGAAGCTGCCGGTAATTGTCGCTGGCAATGCAAAGGCTGCGCCAGAAGCCTGCCGCATGCTCGCGGCTGGAGGACACGCAGTGACCGTGGCGGAAAATGTGCTGCCTTCACTCGGCAGAATTAATGTTGAACCGGTGCGTGAAATTATCAGAGAAGTATTCTTGCGCCGGATTGTGCGCGCCAAAGGGCTGGAAAAAGCCTGCCGGATCGTAGACCAGATTGTAATGCCCACGCCGGCCGCCGTTCTTGAGGCGGTCAGGTTGATTGCCGAAGGATTGCGTGAGGGTGAGGGTGTGGGGGTAGGGGGTTGTTCCGATGCCATGGCTGGTGGGGAAGACTCGCGGTTTCGCGGGCTGGGAGAATTGATGGCGCTCGATGTGGGCGGGGCTACTACGGATGTCTACTCGGTGGCAGTCGGGGCACCTACTGCGGGGGGTACGATCTGGAAAGGGCTACCCGAGCCCTATACTAAAAGGACCGTAGAGGGCGATTTGGGTGTCCGGCATGGCGTTGCATATCTGGTGGAAATGGCCGGTGTTGAATGGCTGGCCGCGACCGCTGGACTTTCAGAAGAAGCAGTGCGCCGAGGGGTTGCGGCCCGTACTAATAATGCCGCTTTTTTGCCAGATGATGCCAGTGGGAGAAGGCTGGATGACGGTTTAGCCCGGGCGGCAGCGGCGATTGCCCTAAGGCGACATGCGGGTACAATTACAACCCAATATGCTCCGTTTGGCAAGCTTTTGACGCAGAAAGGGAAAGACCTGACCGCCATCAGCAGATTATTGGTCACGGGCGGGCCTGTGATTGGCGCTTTGAACGCGGCTGCGCTCATCAATGGAGCATTATCTGACATTGAAGATCCGGCTGTGCTCTCACCGCGGAATGTTGCCGTCATTGTTGACCGGCATTATATACTTTCAGCAGTTGGACTGTTGGCGCGCGTTGATCCAATGGCCGCCTTGCAGCTTTTTAACAACACGTTCTCAGTTTCAGGCAAAGATAGCTGAGTCTGGAGGGGCAGGCATGGCCGCCTGGTCGTTATGGAATGAATGGGCAGAGTGAGGTGTCTTGTTTGCAGAAAAAATACTGGGTAGTGGTCGGGATCTTGGCGTCCCTGATATTCCTGGTGACTTTTGGCTTTGTTCTGGCATTCCAAGACAGGACTGCTCACAATCTTGCTGTCGCTGAAGCACAGCAGACCGCGGCGGCGCAACAGACCGCAGCGGCGCAGACGGCAGAGCCAGTCCGCAGTTCCCGGGTTCAGGATCCCGAAATGAGATTATCTCTGAACGCCGTGTACACATGGTTGCTTAATGGCCTGCAAAAGGGTCTCTCCCCCGAAGAAAGTGCCAGTCTTTACACCAGCGCCTCGTCATTGTCACAGAGCCTTGGTATTTATAATAAAGATTACCGGTTGGCTGCTGCCGTCGCCGCGGTTGCCCAATTGTGGATGGGTGACCTGTCTGGGGGGTTGCGCGCCGTTTACGATCTGCGCAAGGATGTTGCGCCGGCTGCCTCTTTCACGCCACCAGGATATGAAAAACGTCGTCCAAACGATTTCGAAGCATTTCTGTTGTACGCATTGGCTCGGGTACACGAATATAGGGACGAGCCCGCGCAAGCGATGGAACTTTATCAGACACTAAGCGGTTTTGATGACGATCGCATCATCGATCTGAAGGATCCAATGTTCTCGGAAGCACCGGTTGCTTTATTCGCCAGATTGCGGCGCGCCGAGATTTTCGAAAACAAACTGTCGCTTTCCGGAGCTGCTTCCGGTGAACTGCTGCTCTTGGCACAGCAATACGGCTACCTTACGCTGCCAACCGATTATCAGTACGCTAATCTGGCCGATTACTGCACCGAACGGCTGCTGGCCATGAATACTCCTTCGGTGACAGCCGCCGCTAATGCCCTGAAAATGCTAACTGTAGCTGAAGGCAGTAAGTATCCTGCGCTAGTGTTTTACTCAGCATTAATGTACGCCCGCAGCGGTGCCGTTGATCAGACGATTAGCGGGTTGCGTCAGTTAGAGCAGACCTATCAAGGCGCTTACGGGGTTAAGAGAAATGATAGGACTGTGTGGGGATCTTACGAAGTCTATTTGGCGATTGCACAGACGCTGCCCTATTCTTTAGACAAAGCAACTCCAGTCATTGAAAGAGTAAAGGCGGTTGCGGGTCCGCATTTAAGGCCGTATATCCTTTTGTGGCAGGCCAAGGTTTTAGCAAACGAGCATGCCCTTAACGAACAGGCGGCCGCCATTTTAAGGCAGTTATTGGAGGAAACCGTTCCGGAAGACTTGTATGATTACATCAAAATAAGCGGAGTGGATCCTTACCAGGAAGCGGCCAGGCGTTTGGAACAACTAAGCGCTGACTGACCGGTTGCAAGACAATCATTGAGTAAGTGAGTTGATGGCAATCAGATCCATAGCAGCGAGCCAAATTGAAAATGCGGTCTACCAAGCGGCGCTAGAGGCTAATACGCGTCTTCCCGCGGACATTATGCACGCTCTGGAGCAGGCTGAGACAGCTGAAAGCTCAGAGAACGGACGTAAGGTTTTGCGTCTGTTACTGGAGAACGCCCGCCTCGCAGCAGAACAGGTTCTGCCAATTTGCCAGGATACTGGTGTGGCGATTGTTTTTGCCGACGTGGGGCAGGAAGTCCACTTAGTTGACGGAGAATGGGAAAGCGCCATTAATAGAGGGATTGCGGCGGCCTACCGGGATGGATCTTTCCGATGCTCCATGGTCGCCGATCCCCTGCAGCGCGCAAACACTGGCGATAATACACCGGCCTTGATTCACTGGCAGCTTGTTCCCGGCTCCAGAGTTACAATTACAGTCATGCCCAAAGGATTTGGCAGTGAGAACATGAGCCGGGTAGTGATGCTAGTACCGTCTGATGGCATTGCCGGGATCAGAAGTGTTATAATTGAGACTGTCAAAAGTGCCGGACCAAATGCCTGTCCGCCGCTGATCGTTGGGGTTGGAATCGGAGGAACGCAGGATCACGCAGCCTTGCTGGCGAAGAAAGCCCTCCTCAGGCCAATTGGGGTAGCGCATCCTGGTGCACAAACTGCTCTGCTCGAGCAGCAATGGCTGGGCGAAATCAATGATCTGGGAATTGGCCCCGGCGGTTTTGGAGGAAACACTACCGCATTGGCATTGCACATCGAAACATACGCGACGCATATCGCCGGGCTGCCAGTTGCTGTCCAGTTGGGCTGTCATGCTTTGCGCCGCAGCACTATTATTGTGTCATAAATTAGCGATTAGGAGAGTCTTCGCCAATGACAGACAATTCCAAAATCGTACAACTACCACTCGATGCTACCATAGCGCGCACACTGCGGGCTGGTGATTGGGTAAGGCTGCAAGGTGCGCTCCTGGGAGCGCGCGATGCGGTCCATCGGCGCTTGTTTGAGGCAATCCAGCAAGAAAGAGAATTGCCGGTCGCACTGATGGGAGAAACTATTTACTATGTAGGACCTTGTCCTGGCCGCGGAGAGAAAGCCTGCGGCTCAGCCGGGCCGACGACAAGCGGGCGCATGGATCGATATACTCCGGCGCTACTGGAAAAAGGACTACTCGGCATGATTGGCAAAGGCAAGCGCTCCGAAGCGGTGGTGACGGCCATCAAAGACCGAGGCGCTGTATATTTTGCAGCCTTGGGAGGTGCCGGTGCCATTTACGGAACCCGTATTAACAGTATCGAGGTTGTGGCATACCCTGAATTGGGACCCGAAGCCTTATTTCGCATGGAAGTTGTCGATTTTCCAGCCATCGTGGCGATTGATTCACGGGGCTGTGATCTATATGAAGCCGGACCGGCCTCATTTCGTCGTGATTTGTGATAATGTGGGAAAGGTGGCCCCTGAATGGTTAGAATTGATGGACGCACCCCTGCAGATACTCGTCCGATTAGCATTACCAGGCAATATCTGAAGCATCCCGAAGGATCAGCCTTAATCGAAGTCGGTGACACCAAGGTGATCTGCACCGCCAGCGTAGAGGAAAAAGTGCCACTCTGGCTGCGCGGTGCCGGACAAGGTTGGGTGACCGCGGAATATGCCATGCTGCCGCGGGCCACGTCGCAGCGCACTGTCAGGGAAGTCTCCCGGGGCAAAGCGGGCGGCCGCACTATGGAAATTCAAAGACTGGTAGGCCGGGCACTCCGTTCGGTCGTAGATTTATCTGCCATTGGCGAAAGAACTATCTGGCTGGACTGTGATGTCATACAGGCGGATGGCGGCACAAGAACGGCTTCTATTACGGGTGCCTTTGTCGCACTGATTGATGCACTGGCAAAGATTTATCCGCAAGCTGAGAATCCATTGCCAGTACTGGATTTCGTGGCCGCCGTCAGCGTGGGTATTATTGATGGCGTTCCGATGCTTGATCTGGCATACGAAGAGGATTCGAAAGCGCAAGTGGACATGAATCTGGTGATGACAAACGGCGGCAAAATTGTTGAAGTTCAAGGCACTGCTGAAGGCGAACCTTTCTCATTCGATCAGATGTATGAGTTAATGCGTTTGGCCCAAAACGGCATTGCTGCACTTGTTGCCCAGCAACGCGCAGCATTGGGAACTCTGTCGGCAAGAATCGGAGGACACCGCTTTGGCAAGAATCGTACTGGCGTCCAGGAATAAGGGTAAAATACGTGAACTCCATGAGCTGCTCGCCGAAAGTGGCATAGCAGCAGAAGTTTTGTCATTGGCCGATTTTCCGGAGCTCCCTGAGATTGAAGAAGATGGCGCAACATTTCAGGAAAATGCCATGAAGAAAGCAACAATCGTTACCGCAGCGACCGGTTTGATCACCCTGGCGGATGATTCGGGACTTGAGGTAGATGTCTTGGGGGGACAGCCTGGTGTAATGTCCGCCCGCTTTGCCGGGTTACATGGTAATGATCGTGCCAATAATGCGCTTTTGCTTGATAAACTTCAGGGCCTTGCGGAAAGTCATCGCACCGCCAGATTTCGATGCGCGATCGCTATTGCAGCTCCCGATGGAATGATTGAGACTTGTGATGGTTTCTGCGAAGGAGTGATCGGGTTCGCTCCCAAAGGAGAGGGCGGTTTCGGGTATGATCCCCTGTTTTTCATTCCGGAGCAGGGAATGACCATGGCCGAGCTGCCGGAGGGGACCAAAAACCGGATCAGCCATCGCGCCAAAGCAATGCAGCAAGCGATTGCCATACTTCCGGGATTTCTGCGTGATTATTCAGACACAGCTCATAACACTTGACCGCGGCTGCGACTATGATCATAACCACGGCTATAAACACGATTATAACCTCGACCACGACGGCGGCAATAACCTGACTACTACCATAACGAATGACTGCGAGTGATCGTAATGCGGATAGCTGTGCTTAGTGACAGTCACGGTGCGCTGGCGAATATCTCCCGCGCCTTGGAGATAGCGCATCCAATCGATTTGATTTGTTTCGCCGGCGATGGCTGCCGCGACATCGAACGCTGGCTGTCTGAGGATAGTTGTGACGAATGCGGTGGCGATTATGGGCAAGGCTGTATGAGTGGTGGCAGTAATGGGTGGGGCCGTGAACGCGATGACAGCCGTAGCCACGCCCGCAGCCGTAGCCGCATAATGACTGAAATAGTTTTAGGCAACTGTGATTTTGCCGGGGATTATCCTCTGGAAGTTGTCTTTCCTGCCGGCGGGATGCGTATCTTGATGACGCACGGACATTATTATAATGTAAAATCCGGATACCAGCGTCTGGTATACCGCGCTGAAGAATTGCAGGCGGACGCGGTCATTTTTGGTCATACCCATATCCCTGAATATACACAGATCAACGGTATTTGGCTGATTAA
>ENA-UOOI01000476-UOOI01000476.1-fermentation-metagenome-genome-assembly--contig:-NODE-476-length-50783-cov-3.932483_pt1 | contig 50783 bp, 37 predicted proteins | sample MGYA00245779_ERZ724027 | MGnify/ENA primary metagenome ERZ724027 (study PRJEB28704, sample SAMN03018318) | fermentation metagenome | biome: anthropogenic terrestrial biome; feature: soil; material...
ATCTGGTGCCGAGAGGCGTGGGGGTTCGAGTCCCTTCAGCCGCACGCAAGAAAATCGAATGATTCATTAAGTCCCTGAAAGTAAATATACTCTTAGGGATTTTTTTTGTCCTCTGCTCCTACATATCCCGCTAAAATTCTTATCTTTGAAGGTAAAATAAAAACCATTCTAAATAGCGGGATATTATACCAAAAGCATTATGAGTGAAGGATCTAATTTGATAAAAGTAGAATTCGTTTATCTTCCCGTCATCAATTTCGTATTCCAGCAAAATCGTGTTTCCGTCATCCGTATTTTCACTATTGAAAATATTTCAGGAAAAGCATTGAACAATATTCGGGTGGAACTGACTTCTGAACCTGATTTTGCCGATACAGTTCCTTATCTGTTAGAGACTATTCCCATAGACGGAACAGTGAGGATAGATGATGTAAAATTGAAATTGTCAACCAATTTTTTCATTCAATTAACCGAACGATTGGCCGGAAATATATCGTTAAAAATTTATGTAGAAAATGTGATTGTTTTTCAGGAAGATTATTCTATTGATATATTGGCCTTCGACCAATGGAGTGGAATTTCGGTATTGCCGGAGATGTTATCCGCTTTCGTTACTCCCAATCATCCTGCTATTGTTTCAATACAGAGAAGAGCTGCTCATATCCTGGAACAGATGACCGGTAATCCGGCACTGGATGAATACCAAAGTAAAAACCCGAACCGGGTGAAAAACCAAATGGCGGCTATCTATAATGCAATTACAGAACAGGATGTTATATACAGTTCTGTTCCCGCAAGTTTTGAAAAATACGGACAGCGGATCAGAATGGCCGATAGTGTGATGTCGCATAAGATGGGAACATGCCTGGATATGGCGTTGCTGTATGCTTCTTGTCTGGAGGCTATTGGAATACATCCTTTGATTGTTGTTACACAGGGACATGCTTTTGCCGGAGGATGGCTGATACCGGATACTTTTCCCGATAGTGTGATTGACGATGGTTCGTTTCTGACAAAACGAACTGCCGAAGGGATTAATGAGATTATTTTGGTGGAAACGACTTGCATGAATAAGGGAAATGATTCCACTTTCGACCAGGCGGTAAAACGAGCAAACGATGCTATCAGGCGGATAAACGATTTTCTTTTGGCGTTAGATGTTAAACGTTCCCGATTTTCGGGAGTAAGGCCCCTGCCACAACGTATTTTGAATGGAGAGCATTGGCAAATAAAAGAGAATGGTAATACGTTTTCAGAAAAAGAGATCGTTAATCCCGAAGCTATTAATCCGTATGATTTATCAAATCTTTCCTCCAATATTCAAGTTACTAAGCAATTGATGTGGGAGCGGAAATTATTGGATTTGAGCTTGCGAAACAATTTGTTAAATACAAGAATAACCAGGAATACGCTTCAACTGATTTCTGCCGATCTGGATAAATTTGAAGATGCATTAGCCGATGGAAGCGAGTTCAGGCTTATGCCGAAACCTGCCGACTGGGACAATCCGTTGTATGATTTCGGAGTGTATCATTCCGTGGCTTCTTCTGATCCGGTTATTGAACTTATCAGATCGGAGATAGCACAGAAAAGACTAAGGACTTACCTGACAGAAACGGAATTGGACAAATCTTTAAAACATCTATACCGATCATCCAGATTATCGATTGAAGAGAACGGGGCCAATACCTTGTATATGGCACTCGGTTTACTCCGTTGGTACGAAACGCCTAATAGCGAGCGTCCGCGTTATGCCCCGCTTCTGTTATTTCCTGTTGAAATGATCCGGAAATCGGCGGCTAAAGGGTATATCATTCGTTCCCGAGAAGAAGATATTATCTTGAATATTACCTTGCTGGAGATGCTCAGGCAAAATTTCGGTATAAATGTTCCCGGTTTGGAATCGCTTCCACAAGACGGACGCGGCGTGAACGTGCGGCTCATCTATTCTATTTTCAGGAACAGCATTAAAAACCTGCCGAAATGGGATGTTGAAGAACAGGCTGTCCTGGGTATATTCTCTTTCAACAAATTTATCATGTGGAATGATATTCACAACAACGCGGATAAATTGATGGAGAATAAATTGGTATACAGTCTTGTTACCGGTAAAATTGAATTTGAAGTGGATGATACGCAGACAGATGCCTCGGAATTGGATAAAACCCTGACCCCGGCGGATCTTGTACTGCCTATAAGCGCCGATTCTTCCCAGTTGGAAGCCGTTTATGAAGCAATAAACGATAAAACCTACATTTTGCACGGTCCTCCCGGGACGGGAAAATCCCAAACCATCACCAATATAATAGCCAATGCCCTCTACCAGGGGAAAAGGGTACTTTTTGTCGCCGAGAAAATGGCGGCATTGTCAGTTGTTCAAAGTCGCTTGAAGGCTATTGGATTAGCTCCTTTCTGTCTGGAACTTCATTCGAATAAGGCAAAGAAAACAGATGTTCTGTCGCAGTTGAAAGAAACTACCGAAATTGTAAAATACCGTTCTCCTGAGAATTTCGCCCGCGACGCCAAACGTTTGTTCGACCTTCGTAAAGACCTGAATGTATATATCGAAGCGTTGCATAAGCCGTATCCGTTCGGATTATCTTTATATCAGGCCATAACGAAATATCTGCATTTGGAGACGGATGTTGAGTTGAAATTTCCACAATCCTTATTCCCTGATCTTACTGAAGATAAACTTCTTGAATGGCAGGACGCCGTCGATTTACTTGTAAGCGTGGGAAATGCCTGTGGGCACCCTTGTAATCACCCTCTGACCGGGATCAACATAGCAAGATATACATCTGAAGCGAAAGAGAAAGCTTCTGCTGTCTTACAGGAGGCCATTAAGGTTTTTTCGGATCTGAAAAAGCAAACAACGCTATTAAATACGCTGGCCGGAGATGCACCTGAAACAAAATATACCCGGGGGCAGTTTGATAGCGCGGCAACCCTTTTTGCTGTTTTACTTCAAATACCCGGGTTGACGCCGGCTTTATTGCACGAACATAAGCCGGAAGAGCTGTTCACGGAATGTAGAGAAGTGGTAATGCATGGAAAGGAGCGTGACCGGTATAAAAAAGAAATCCGACAACATTTCAGCGAAGATATCCTTACCATCGATGCCAAATCCCTATTGAATGCATGGAATAGGGCCACCGATAAATGGTATATCCCCCGGGTTTTGGGACAAAAGAAGGTGCGTGATCAATTGAAATTATATATTGATGGTGGTACAATTAAGCATACTGATATAAAGAACACACTTACAAACATTATCCAATACCAGCAGGAGCAGAAATTGGTGAATGACTATTCCCAAAAGTTGCAATTGCTGTTCGGGAAGTTTGCCAAGCAGGAAAATGAACAATGGGAGACGATCCTTCAAATAATCAGCGATTTTTCTTTATTAGACAATGCTGTGCTTGTTTTTACGAACGATATCGTGAAAGCCAATGAACTGAAGCAAAATATCGCCAGGCAGTTAGTGAGCGGAATAGATACTTTCAGGAAAGTACATGAGAAATCTTTCAATGAATTTAAAGGGTTACTGTGGCAACTCGAGAATGGATTATCCGACTTGTCGGGGGTATTGAATGTGGATGATACTATGCTAATAGGCAATGATACATTGTGGTTAGACAACGCTTTATCGCAGTTAAATAGTTGGCTTTCCCATATCGACAAGCTAAAAGACTGGTGTCAGTGGCTCACTGCAAAAGAGAGGGCGGCCGGACTTCAAATTGGATTTGTCGCTGATGAATACAGGGAGAAGAATATTCCGACGCATCAATTGAAAAACAGTTTTTTGAAAGGATTCTATCGTGCGGCTATTGACTATATTATTGCGCAAGAGTCGGGACTGGAACTTTTCAAAGGAGAATTATTCAATGATGTGATTTCAAAGTACAAGGAGTTGAACGATCATTTTGCAGAGATTACCAGGAAAGAGTTATATGCCAGATTGGCCGCGAATATCCCCTCGTTTACTATCGAGGCTACCCAGAATTCAGAAGTAGGGATATTGCAACGCAGTATCAGGAATAATGCGCGTGGCATGTCCATCCGTAATCTGTTCGATCAGATTCCTACTTTATTATCACGCATGTGTCCTTGCATGCTGATGAGTCCGATCTCGGTCGCGCAATATATCAATCCCGATGCCGACAAGTTTGATCTGATCATTTTCGACGAGGCTTCTCAAATGCCGACGTATGAGGCTGTGGGCGCTATTGCCAGGGGAAAGAACATGATCATTGTAGGTGATCCCAAGCAAATGCCTCCGACAAACTTTTTCTCTGTCAATAACGTGGATGAGGATAATCTGGATAAAGAAGATCTGGAGAGTATCCTGGACGATACTTTGGCGCTTTCTATCCCCTCCCGCTATCTGCTGTGGCATTACCGCAGTAAACATGAAAGCCTGATAGCGTTCAGCAATTCGGAGTATTATGATAATAAACTGCTTACTTTTCCCTCCCCTGATAATATCGAATCGAAAGTCCGCATGGTTCATATAGATGGGCTCTATGACATAGGGAGAAGCCGGCAGAACAGGAATGAGGCCGAAGCCGTAGTCAATGAGATCAAACGTCGTTTGTCCGATGAGGAATTAAGAAAAAAAAGTATTGGAGTAGTTACCTTTAGTGCAGTGCAACAGAATCTTATTGAAGACCTGTTGTCAGATCTGTTTGTTTTCAGACCTGATTTAGAGGTTATTGCCCTGGAATGCAAAGAGCCTCTGTTCATTAAGAATCTCGAAAATGTACAGGGAGATGAACGCGATGTCATTCTATTTTCCGTGGGATATGGCCCGGACGCGGAAGGCCGGGTGAGTATGAACTTCGGGCCATTAAACCGTAATGGAGGGGAGAGGCGTCTGAATGTGGCTGTCTCCCGCGCAAGGTATGAAATGATCATTTTCTCATCACTGCGTTCCGATCAGATCGATTTGAACCGCACCTCTGCCATAGGTGTCAAAAGCCTGAAACGTTTTCTCGAGTTTGCGGAAAAGGGAGAGCGGCTGAATAGGGAGCGGCAGTTGGCTATAACCAAAGACGCTTCAATTGAATATCTTGTTGCCGAAAAATTGAGGGAAATAGGATATGAGGTGCATACAAATATCGGTACTTCCGGCTATAAGATTGATATTGCCGTTGTGGATGAGAATAATCCCGGTAACTATATTTTAGGTATCATTTGTGATGGTGAAAATTATAAAAGGACAAAAACGACCAGGGATAGGGAAGTTGTGCAGAACAGTGTACTGCGTATGTTGGGATGGAATATATGCCGTGTATGGACGCTCGATTGGTGGGAGGATCCCACGAAAGTAATGATCATGATTGAATCTGCCATCGAAAATGCTAAAAAGAGAATCACTGAACCGGTCATAGCCAAAAAACAAGATGAAAAAGTGTTGGTTACGGGTGATGAAGAGGGGCTGATCAAAAATAATTTTGCGGATCGGGGAGTGATGCCGGAAAAACCAAATACAATGGCGAAAGACCCGGTTGTAATGAAAGAAGAGTCAATCGTAATGCAGGAAGAGCCAATAAAAACAGAAGAATCCGATATACATGATATATATGTGTATGCAAATCTTCCAAAAGTACCATTTCCTTCAGAATCATTTCTTTTTCCTCACAATGAGAGTTACATTGTAAGACAGATACAGATAGTTCTTGAAGCGGAAGCCCCAATAAGCCGCTCTCTGTTGTGTAAACGTGTGCTTAACTCCTGGGGAATTTCCCGTTTAGGATCACGGATAGATGCATATTTTAATGAGTTGTTTACTAAAGTTGAATACTATCAAAAAAGAGACGACGAATCTATCTTCTTTTGGAGAAGTGAAGAGCAGATGATCTTATATGATACTTTCAGGCCGGTATCGGAACGTACTGCACTTGATTTGGCACCTGATGAAGTGGCGAATGCGATGAAATATTTATTGAGATCACAAATCAGCCTTCCGACAAAAGATTTGGCACGTATTACAGCACAGCTTTTCGGTTTTGCCAGAACAGGTAATAACGTAGATTATGCTATGTATCAGGGTATACGGGAAGCTGTAAGGCGGGGTTATATAAAAGTGGAAAAAGGGCGGGCTATTATTTTGTAAAATAGCTGTTTTGAAATCAGTAAGAATATTTCCGCCAAAATGTAGGAAAATAAAAAATTGAATGCAGGATTAATAAGTAAAAGATGTATTGATGAGTAATAATCAAGGAAATATCATTATCTATCAAGCTGGAGACGGGCATACCCGTATTGAGGTGAAGATGGAAGACGAAACTGTATGGTTGACGCAAGCGCAAATAGCCATATTGTTTGATGTAGATCGATCGGTGGTTACTAAGCATTTAGGTAATATATTTGAAGAAGGAGAATTAGACAAAGATTCAGTATGTGCAAAATTTGCACATACTGCCGAAGATGGGAAAACATATCAAACCCAGTTTTATAATCTGGATGCTATTATCTCTGTTGGCTATCGTATTAAATCCATTGTAGCTACACATTTCCGTCGTTGGGCCACCGAACGTTTGAAAGAGTATATGATCAAGGGCTTTACGATGGATGATGAACGCCTCAAACAATTAGGCGGAGGAAATTATTGGAAAGAACTACTCGATCGGATCCGGGATATTCGTTCTTCCGAGAAAGTGCTTTATCGTCAGGTGCTCGACCTTTATGCTACAAGTGTGGATTATGATCCTAAATCTGATGTTTCCATTCAATTTTTCAAGATTGTTCAGAATAAATTGCACTTCGCTGCACACGGGCACACTGCTGCGGAAGTTATCTATGAACGGGCAGATGCTGATAAGCCATTCATGGGGTTGACTACATTCTCTGGAGATCTTCCCACAAGCAAAGATATAACTGTTGCAAAAAATTACCTGACGGCTGACGAGCTTAAAATATTGAACAATCTTGTTTCCGGGTATTTCGACTTTGCGGAAATTCAAGCTATGCGGCGTAATCCAATGTATATGTCGGACTATGTTAATCAGTTGGATAATATTCTTTCTTCAACCGGAGAAAAGTTATTGGCCGATGCCGGTAGTGTCAGTCATCAACAAGCGATGGAGAAAGCAAAAGCTGAGTATAGAAAATATCAGGTGAAAACTGTATCTTCTGTTGAGCAAGCCTATCTGGATGCTATTAAGCAATTGGAAAGAAAGGCTAATAAGAAAAAAGATAGAAAAGACGAGTAAAAGTTATCTGACAGTATAAATCACAATTTGTGATCTTAAACCAAAATATTAATACTGACTGATAACGAGTTCCAAAACTTGAAGTCACAATTTGTGACTTCAAGTTGGGGGGCGTCCGTAAACTTCCAAATGCTTTTACAGAATTATTTATAAGGTATAATATATGGACATAAAACAAATCAAAAAAGAAAAAGAAGAGAAATTGATTGAACTGGTCTCTAATTTCTGTCAGGAGAAACTAAATGAGGAATACAAACAGCTTTGTATTGAACTGGTTCAAAAATTAGGGCGTAAGAGAAATGTCCCTTTCTTGACCGGAAAAATGGAAATATGGGCAGCCTCTGTCATATATACAGTTGGTAATCTGAACTTCCTTTTCGACAAATCTTTTGAGCCCTATATTCCATCAAGTGATATTCATAATTATTTCGGCACAAAAAGCTCAACAATAGGAGCCAAGTCTAAATTGATTCGCGATATGCTGAAATTAGACAGAATCTTCAATAATGAATTTGCAACCGGAGATATGGTTGATAGTAACCCATTTAATCAGTTCGTTATGGTTGATGATATGATTCTACCAATTGAATCGTTGCCGGAAGAATACCAACAGATGGTTAGGGAGGCCCGTGCGAGAGGAGAAGATATTTCTTTCCAGACAAATGGATAAAAAGTATGAGCAAAAACTATCTACTAAGGGAATGGAAATTGTCAGACAAGGAATCTCTTGCTGAAAATGCCAACAATATAAACATTTGGAACAATGTAAGGGATTATTTCCCTTACCCATATACGGTTGAGGATGGGGAGCAGTTTATCAATATGGTTTTAAGTAAAGAACCACCCTTTACTGATTTTGCGATTGACGTTGACGGAAAAGCTGTCGGAGGAATCGGAATTGTTTTAAACTCAGATGTAGAACGGATAAGCGCCGAGATCGGCTATTGGTTGGGAGAATATTACTGGAACAGAGGAATCATGACAAATGTTGTGGAAGAAATGGTTGATTACGCTTTCTCTCATTTTCCGATAAAGAAGTTGTACGCACCTGTTTTCGATTTTAATAGAGCCTCACAACGGGTTCTGGAAAAAGCCGGATTTGAAAAGGAAGCTGTGCTGAAACAGGCTGCCATCAAAAACGGTAAAATCATAGATTTGCATTATTACGGATTAATCAGAATATAAAATGAAAATTATATCGGTTCGGGAAAACCCCGAATACAAGGAAAAAGCGATTCGTTTTTTCCAACAAAGCTGGATTACGGTATCGCCAGTTATATACGAAGACAGTATAAGCCACAGTCTAAACGCAGAGAGTCCTCTGCCACAATGGTATTTGCTGGAAAAAGAAGGTGGAATTATAGGATGTGCCGGACTTATCACAAACGATTTTATCAGTCGGATGGATTTGTATCCGTGGATTTGCGCAGTATTTATTTCGGAGCAACAAAGAGGAAACAACTATGCGGAACTTCTGATTAACAAGGCAAAAGATGATTCTAAAAGATTCGGATTCAGAAATTTGTATTTATCTACCGATCATGTCGGTTATTATGAGAAATTTGGGTTCAACTATATCGGACAGGGATATCACCCTTGGAATGAAGAGTCAAGGATATATCAGATAGAATTGTAAAATATGAAAATAGGCTTCTTTCAATACGATATTATATGGCGTGACAGGGATGCCAATCTAACTTATATAAGAGAGAGAATAAAAGATTCCGCTTTCGATTTATTGGTGTTACCCGAACTATTTACCAGTGGGTTTGCATTTGATTCGAAAGATGAATTAATACCTTTTGGTGAAAATCTGAATGATAGCTATACACTCAATTATCTCACAGATTTGATGAAGGATTGCGGGGGATATATAACGGGATCAATACCTGAATTGTGTGGAACCCAATTATATAATACCTCGATTATTGTGGGAGCCGAAGGTTTGGTCGTTTCTTACAGGAAGATCCATTTGCCTGATTATGAAAAGCGAGCTTTTACAGCAGGGAATGAAGCCATCGCTTGTAAATGTAATGATATGAAAGTAGGATTAACTATTTGTTTTGATGCTTGGTTCGCATCATTAAGTTCCAAATTGAAATCACAGGAAGTCGATATTATTTGCCATTCTGCCTGTTTCGGAGGCGAGGTTACACCGGCTATCATTCCTATCCGGGCATTGGAAAATCAATGTTATTAAATCATCCTGCATTTGGGAGTTTGATAACGAAAGATTTTGTTTCGGAACATGCGAAGTATGATATTGAGATAAAAAGCTGAAAATATAGAAGAAAGTTATAGCTTTTATAAGAACGGATTGGGCTGTCGGGTTTTCTAATCCTTCGGCCAATAGATTGGGATTTACAGATTATAACCCACAATAAATTAAATTAATCATGGAAGAAAAAATTTGTCAGAGCTGCGGTATGAATATGAAATCCGCAGGAGATTTCGGCACGAATGCCGACGGAACAAGAAACGAGGAGTACTGCCATTATTGTTATCAGAACGGAGCTTTTACCCGTGACGTGACAATGGAAGATATGCTGGAGACAAACCTGAAATACCTCGACCACTGGAATAAAGAGACGGGAAATAATTTTACGCCCGATGAAGCACGTCCGATTCTTCGTGAGTTTCTATTAACATTGAAACGCTGGAATAAAGAGTAAAGATGAAACTAAAAGACTTGTCCATAGAAGAAAGTGTTGTTACGGCTATGGATGGAGACGATGCAGAAATATTTCCGTATCTTCCTTACATATTGCAGGATTTTTGGGAAATAGGCTCCTCGCCTTCGGATATGATAGAGCTGATTGAAAAGCATACAAACGATTACTCCGGTTTAAAAGTCCTGGACTTAGGTTGCGGCAAAGGAGCCGTGTCGATACGAATTGCCGAAAAATTGGAATCTAAGTGTTGGGGATTTGACGGAGTCTGTGAATTTATTGAAGAAGCCAATCGAAAAGCGAAAGAATATAAGGTTAAATCCTTATGTCATTTTGAAAAAGCAGATATAAGAGACAAGATAAATGAACTTCGCCGGTTCGATGTCATTATTCTGGGAGCTATCGGGCAAGTCTTCGGCGATTACTATGCCACTTTGACCAAACTCAAAAACTGCCTGGAACCCAATGGCATTATTTTAATCGACGATGCTTATATTGATGATTTAAGTACATTTAATTATTCCGCGTTGTTCAAAAAGAATGAATTGTTAAGACAAATATCCGAAGCAGGAATGGAGTTGATTGACGAAAAGATCGCGAGCGATCCGGAAGAAATAAAATCGGAGCACGAACAGGAATTTGATTATATCACATTCAGATGCAATGAACTGATAAAGAAACATCCTGAACAAAAATCATTGTTTGAGAATTACATGAAAAAGCAGCGTGAAGAATATGAGGTTTTAGAGAACTGTGTGGTTTGTTTGACAATGGTGATAAAAGAGAAATAATGAATAAAGAATAAAAACCGCAATAAACCATGAGGAGAATTATATCACTATTTATCTTAAGTATTATCCTTTTAGGATGTAAAGAAGCAAAATCAAAAAAGGAAGTATATCAGTCGGAAAAGTTGCTGATAACCCAAATCTCAGAACATGTTTATGAACATATATCCTATCTTGAGACCGAAAGTTTCGGGAAAGTTCCGTGCAACGGAATGATTGTTTGTAACAAAAACGAAGCTGTTGTTTTTGATACGTCAACCGATAATGAATCTTCCTCTGAATTGATTGATTGGATAACAAGTACGCTACAATGCAAGATTAAGGCAATTATTCCTACTCATTATCATGTCGACAATTTAGGCGGATTAGATGAGTTCCATAGTCAAGGAATACCTTCTTATGCCTATCAAAAGACAATCCAAATAGCAAAAAAGTATGGACTTCCGGTTCCACAACAGGGATTCGATCCATTCCTCGAATTGGAAGTAGGGGGAGAAAGAGTATATGTGGATTTTTTAGGGGAAGGACATACTTGCGATAATGTTATCGGATATTTCCCTCTGGAAGATATTATGTTTGGCGGCTGCCTTATCAAAGAGGTTGGGGCTGGAAAAGGAAACCTTGCGGAAGCGAATCCTGACGAATGGTCCGAAACAGTAAAGCGTGTCAAAGCAAAATATCCGAACACTAAAATAGCTATCCCCGGACATGGCAAATCCGGAGGAATGGAACTGTTCGATTATACAATCACACTGTTCGAATGACAAAGAATGCTATTGAACCCAAGTCGAAGATGTGGAATCTGTGGCATGGCTGCCATAAGCTAAGCGCTGGTTGTAAGCATTGCTATGTTTACCGGGGTGATTCAAAACGGGACGTTGACAGTAGTATTATTACCAAAACAAAGAATTTTGATTTACCTGTGCAGAAAAAGCGGAACGGAGAATACAAAATCCCTTCGGGAACGATGGTTTACACTTGTTTCACTTCCGACTTCTTTTTGGAGGATACCGATCCCTGGCGTGCGGAAGCATGGGAAATGATACGTCTTCGAAATGATTTGAAATTTATGATGATAACCAAGCGTATCGACCGTTTGCATGAATCATTGCCTGAAGATTGGGGCGACGGCTATGATCATGTAACCATTTGCTGTACGGTTGAGAATCAGGACAGAGCGGATTATCGCCTGCCTATCTATAAAACGGCACCCATAAAACACAAAGTCATTATTTGCGAACCGCTTTTGGAAGGCATAGATTTATCCTCATACAATATCGGTTCATGGGTTGAGCAAGTGGTTGCCGGAGGGGAATCAGGATACGGTGCCCGTGCCTGTAATTTCGATTGGATCATAGATTTACGCAACCTGTGTACCGGACAGAATGTTTCGTTCTGGTTCAAACAAACCGGAGCCAGGTTCGTCAAAGACGGAAAACTATACCACATAGACCGTCGTTTACAACATTCGCAGGCTCGCAAGGCAGGAATTAATTTTAATGCAATAAAATGATAGGAAAAAATGTATTATCTTTACCCCGTTAAAATAATTGTAAAATAATCCGGCTATCCGGCTCTATAAGGGGTTAGGTTTCAAGATAATTGCTGAGAATGAAGGATTATATCATGTTGCTTCTTTTGAAATAATCCTTCTTATTTTCAGTGAGCTTAAAAAGATGCCTGTTTATAAAAGTCCTGCAGCAATTGATAAGCCCTGAGCGTACTGTCTGTGTTCAGATAGTTGTTCCGGATCTTCCTGTATTTTTCCAGCACTTTCTCCGACCGGTAATAAATGACAGAATCTGTGGCCAATGTAGGTGTATGATCTTCCGGATAGGCGTAGGTAAAGGATCCTGCTCCCCTTGCATATACCGGTATCTGGAAAAATTTCCGAGGTAGAAGCTTCTTGGTTTTGGAAGATTCAAGCGCAGCTTCCACAAAGAAGTCGACGGCATAATCGGGATATCCGAACAGATAGCCGTATCCTCTGTATCGTTCATAGCGGTCTGCATTTTCAATCGTACTGACCACGGTCGCAGGATCGGCTCCGGGAACCAGTCCGAACTGGCCGAAAAAACTTTCTTTTACCCGCAGAAGGCTGTCCAGCGAACTCATCCTGACAATGCTTAACTGTAACAACCGAATGCTGTCCTGGGCTGATTTATAAGGCACCAGTACAAATTTCAGATCAGGAAAATCCAGCCGGTTGACCGCCTGTTGGATAGCATATAATCGATCTAAATGGTTTCCTTGCTTCTTCCGGTCGACAATATCGCCACTTGTTTGTTTTACACTGTCCGTATTGGCCAAAGGAAAACGGTACAGTCTTACCGAACTCATGGGTTTCACATTGCCCAACAGGGTGTACAGCGCCTCATAATCGAGGGCAGACTGCAGAATGGAATCGACGAGTTGTTGTTCCTGAAAACGGATAGTCGTCTCGATACCCGGCGGGATCACTTGCTGCTTGCTTTTACAGGACAGAACAAGGGATAAAAGGAGTAAAAACGCTAAATAGGAATATTTCTTCATTTGTCTTTGTTTATAAAGTTGGTTTAGTACCTTGCCCCTTTGGGATGGAAACTAAAAATTCCTTATTTGATACCCTCGGCGCTTGCTTCGGGAGCATTTATTGACCGGATAATCTGTTCATCGATTTTTTTATTTCGGAAAGCACGGTTTCGTTCGGCTCTGCTGAGACTAACTGCTGTAATTGTTCTATGATGTATCCTTTACGATAGGAATAATTATACCACCCAAGCGCTTCGGCTACAGCGGTACGCAGTTCGGGATCATCCGTCCGGTCTGCCAGTACCGAGAGCAGGATGTCCGCTTCATCCGAGGCAGGATGGTTCCGGAACCGGGAAATCTCCGATGTCCTTTTGCTGGCGCTTATCGATTTATCCGATATGGAAAGGATATCGCTCTTTTTGCTTTGATTGGCCGACCGGATGCTCTTCAGCGTATTGTCCAGCATCTCCCTTGCATACAGCGGCAGGTCTTCAGATTGGTTCAGTAATTCTGTCTCCAGTTTATCCAGATTCAGCATCCTGTATGCAGAAGAGATCTTAAAGTTTACACGTTTCGAAGTATTGTCGTTCAATATGGCGTGGGCAACAGCCGGCAATAGATCTTCCGATCCGTTCTTTCCGATAAAATCAAAAGCATACCGTTTTGTGAGTTCATAACTGTCTGTTGAGGCTGCGGCCAGTACTTCCACAAATGTGTCATTATTGAGCCGGGACAACAGCATCAGGGACTGGAGCCGTACAATCATATCGGGGGATTCGAAATACGATTTTTTCAACAGATCACTTATGCCGGGATCATTATTTTCATACAGCATCTGTAAAGCCATCGCCTGTATATCCACATAGGGACTGGCCAGGGCCTTTCTCCAAAAACGGTTATCATTCCGGTGTGTGGTCAGTGCATCATTGATATCAAAATCATCAGTGGCATTTTTTGCAAACCGGAAAGTAGGATCTCCCAGAATATGTGTTTCCAGAAAATGAGTGTATTTGCCCCATTGTCCTATCCGGAGTCCATGATCGAGTAATCCCAGAAATTCATCAGGCCATTTGTCCTGGATGGTGTTGACGGTGTTTGCCTGTGTAACAACGGTTTTACCGTCATTAAACAGATAGGCGCCGGCAATATACTCATCTTCGTAGAAAGAGCCGTTATAGCAGGCATCAAACATGACAAATCTTGCATTGGGCGATATAGCGATGATCTCATCCACAGTTATTTCGAGGGACGCGTTCATCACCGAATCCTTTTCCATAAGAACCGGATCGAAAGCCTCCTCGCACCATGCACGCGGAACATCCAGCAGGTTGGCATAATATGATATGGTCTCTTCTTTATCTTTCCCTCTTTTTACGGCTGACGATACTTTGCTGCGCAGGTATATTTTTATATTTTCTATGGAGGTGTTTACGTCGCTGCCACTTTTATATCCGTTGACATATTGCCGGTCATTGGAACCGTGATGATGAAACAGCATGATATCCAGATCGGGACGAAGGATCTCATTCATCCAGTAGGGTTTTATCGGCCAATAGGAATCGAAATCCATGAACTTTACGTAACTCCCCGGATTGAACAGCGTGGGAAATTGTTCTTTAAGCGCCAGTTGCTCGCCGGACCATGCCACTTTCGATTCGGAATTATATCCGTATCCCCGGGCAACCGAAAGATTGTCAATAAGGTTGTTTTTCTCATTCGTCTTGATATCGACTACTTTTGTCAGATAGTCGCGCAATTGAGCATACTTGTCTTTTTTCCCTTTTTCCAGCGGCTTGATACGGGCCGTATAGATATCCGACCGGATTGTCTGTTTTGAGTCGGGACGTAACGAATAATAGAAGAAAAGCGGTTTGAGTGAATCCTGCCTGAGGAAATCGAAAGAGAGATCGAAATCGTCATAAAACCGGTCGGATGCAATGCTGGACTGCTGCCAGTCCCGTTTCTGGTTCATTTTGAAAGCCGAGGTCAGATGTTGGGCGTCCCTTACCATTACAATGGGAATATCGCCTATCAATACGGCACCTTCGATTGGATTTTTCTTTACATGGTATAACCGTTTCAATTCCTGTTTGATGGAATCGGGATGGAACCATCGGTCAATAATGAGATACGTTTTAAGCCCGTCGGCTTCTATCGATTCGGCATACCGTTTTACCTCGTTTTCCGCCTGCCGGTAACTTGCACTGTCTATGACAATGGCAAAACCGTTTGACGTGTTTTTTGCCTGTAGTGCCAGCGTAAAAGCGGCCAGCAATATGATCAGTAATCTATATCTCATAAAAATTATTTTTTAAAATGTACATCCCAACGCGGCGGAAACGTTTATCCTGTGGGGTTCGTTGAAATTGGTTGTTTTCAGCGTCGATTTTGTATAATCGATACCGGCCATGAGGTATACAGTAGTTGGTAATTTTCCAAGCAACATTCGTTTATTGAGTTTGGCCTGGATGCCCCCCGTATAATAATCCGATGTCCGGTATTCGAATAGAGGATATGACCATATACCGGCAAGGGTTATTCCTTCAAAATCGGCTTTCGAAGAAAGATTTTTCCGATAACCTGCATTGAACTTTAATCCCAGCAGAAACATCTTTGGCAGCGGGAATGTTTTTTCCCCTTTCAGAGCAACCGTTATATTGGAATATTCCTGCAGATACATTTCAGGCAGAAAGGAACTGTTTTGCTGTTCAAAGATTACCGTTCCATCAAAGGCGTAATCCGTAAAACCGTCCTTTTCCTTCGTCAATCCATAGTGCCCTTCCATACGGGAGATACGATGGCGGTATTGCACCGATTGGTTGAATACTTCCCATACGGTTTGATTGTTCGCATTGGTAATTTTTTGTTGATCATACCAGATCCCCCTTGAAGGAATATATTCAAAGGACAGTCTGGCAATATGGTTGGTTTCATTGATCTTCGCTGAAAAAAGATTCGATACGGAATAGGTGTCCTCTTTATAATCTCCCGATTTAAAAGGACTTGCGGTGCTTCCATCCTCCGATTCCTCCTTATTGAGTTTATACCCTAACTGAAAGATATTCTCCATGTTCCTTCCTTCCCGGCCAATCTGGATATTTCCCCCGGTTGCTTTTCCCTTATAACGCCGCGAGTGTCCATTGCCCGAATCGGGAAAGTAGTTTCCCAATCCCTGGAACTGGAAAAAGACGAAATTCGATGTACCGTAATAGGATTCCATCCCGATTTTTTCGGCGTATCCCTCGAATCCTGCATCCGCACCTATCGACCAGCGGGAGAACCGATACAGGATACCCGGACGGATGGAATAGCGGACGGCATCGATCAACGCACGCGGGTCATTCTCGTCCGATGAAGAACCACCCTTATAGGTGACGGCAATCCCCCATGTAGTCTTATCGTTAATGGAAGAGGCCATCGCTCCGCGGATATCGAACAGTTCATTGTTGTAATCACCGCCGATACTGTCTGCCAGCAGATAGGGGTTTCCGGGTGAGGGCATCAGTACATTCTTCCACTTCTGCCTGTTCAACCTGGAGATCCCGTAAGAAAAGCTGCCGAAGAAATGAAGCTGTCCCACCTGCCTGAATCCTTCTGCCGATACTTTTCCTCCGTTTGTACTTTTGGGATCGGAAAGGTGTTTATAGGAACCGGAGATATGGTCGTATGCTACGCGTATATCCATGGCGTCGCCAATGCCGGCGTAAGCTACCGGATTTTGTGACTGAAGCCATATATGGCGTACCGGCAACAACGAATAGTCAACCGGATAGGCCACGCTGTCGTTTGTCTGTGCATGGCCTGTCACGGCTGAAAACAGGCAGGTAATGCCTATAAGGATCTTCTTTCTGGAAATGAATTTCATTAATATGAATACCTGTTATTGATCGACGGTTGTCGGATGGACGAACGGGGTAGGAGTCTGGTCTTGCAGAAAATCCTCGGTCGAGTTGTTCGTGTCTTTGTAAATCACTTTTCCGTCAATGATCTGTTTTACTTTTCGACGCACACTTTTGGCGCTGTATGTTCCAGAGGCGATAAACGTATATCCTGCATCCAGGTCGGAAGGCACCCTTTTTTCGCGTTTGTTCGTATCGTGGTTCACACATTCAACAATATCGATGACATATTCTTTGGGTATCCGGAGATGTTGGGGCTTGGTTGTACCCGGCTTCGTGGAGAGATTGGCTTCGTTGGAGGCGAAATCCGCAGGATCGGTATTCTCCGGGAACCGGAAGATGACCATCGCCGGTCCGAAGACGGAATATGTCGCATCAAATGCGGTTGTTATTGTGGTATGCAGCAACTCCATGTTCGGTACTCCCGGTGCATCCGCATCTTTCCCGTTATTGATGTCCCCTACATATAGTTCCCAATCAGCATTGGCCAGATTGACCGGCGACAGGGAATTTCCGGCAGGGTCTGTCTTGTGGTCGATGCCGTCAACCGCGATCACGGTGCTTGTGCGCGGTTCTAAAGGGTGGTCTGTGCCGGAACCTTTGAAATAAAAGGAATATCCGAATAAAGGTAAGCGATCCGGCAAATTTCCGTTCTCGTCCACCCATACCGAAGGACTGTTGGAAACCACCGGATCCAGTGCGCCGAAACCGATATTATCCAGATAGATCACTTCATCGGAATTGTTGTAAATCTCGGTGAAACTATCTTGAAGATAACCGGTAGTGCCGGTAGCCCCTTCGATGGGGGATCCCGAATAATAAATCTCTTTAAATACCAACCCTCCCGACAGGGAACTTGCATGGAGCGTAACGGTAATTGATTTATCTGCCGCAACGGTCGTATTTTCCAGCAATCCGTTGAAAGCGAATTCTTCGGTTTCAAGGGCGACACTGAACGAGTAAATACCCGAGACAAGGGAGAATTGGGCAACACCATCGGCATTTGTTTTGGCGGAAGCATTTGTCCCGGTTTGGGTATTGGTTGCTTTTACCTCAATATCCGAAGGGGTGCCATCGGCATATCCTTCGGGATACTGGACCGTTACATCGACGGCATATCTTACTGCCTCTTCGTCCCCGTCGTCGCAGGAAGAGAAAAGAAGCAGGGAAACTGCAAAAATAAACAGGAAAGCGCTCCATTTCCAATGGAATGCACTTCTTTCGCCATGTTGATTGTTGAATATTATTTTTTTCATACGCTGTATATAATTTAAATGAATATTTTCGTTAAGCAATACGAGTAGAAGACAAGCTTGCTTGGATTATGCCGTTGCGAGAAAATATCTAATTTTAATGAATAGTTAAAACTTATATTGGATCTCTGCTCCGAAATAAAACTCGGTATTTCGTTGCACGTATTGTGATGTTCTGTTACTCTTTTGTGAAGGATTCATCTTTAAGAAGTTGTTTGCCATAAAAGACAACGTCAGATTACGGGAAAATTCCTTGGTCAGGCGAAGGTTGAATTGCAATGCCGGAGGGAGGCTTTCTTCCACATATTCATACGTGTATTGGTTGCCTGACCGAAGAAAAGCATACCGTGAATCCTGGGCATATTCCTCTTTCCATTCATGCTTTTGTCCGCTTTTGTCGAAGAAAGCCAACGGGTCTATGTAGCGCGATGTTTCCGTATCCTGCAGGGCGGTATGGTCATATACTTTTTCTCCGTTGTCGTTGTAATAATATACCAGGGAATTCCCTTTTTCATCCTCCCATCTGTCTTTCTCCTTTGTATTCCAGATGATCTGCGGCGTAAGGGAGACGATCATCTTCAATTCCGGAATATGGGTGATCATACGGATATTGGTATTAATCCGCTGGCGAATCTTTTTATCTCCCGGCGGCATGATCGCAACATACGAGACGAGTTCGCCCTGTTCGACCCTGGATCTTTTTACATAAGTCGGATTGATATTGTAGGACTCCTGGAACAACCAGGCCCCGTCAATAACAAATGATGTACGGATAGATTTTATTTGTCCGATATGTATGATATATTCTACTCCCTTTTTTATGAGAACCTGATTATTGGTCGGCATGTTATAGGTGTAAACAGCCGTGTCCATGACAGAAGAAGCCTGCAATCGCTCTCCGTTTTCGTAATAGTAGACCTCTCCGTTTTCGAATTCCGGCGTTTTGCCGGCTCCTTCCACCGTAAATTTTCGGTATGGGGCGAAGTAAGGAGTGGATGAAAAGGTCATCCCGTTTTTCAGTTTTTCGTGAAAACCCGTTACCGAAACCGATACTTTTGGGATATCGAAAGAGAATCCGATTTCTTTTTTAGTGCTACGGGCCGGTTTCAATGCCGGGTTTGCCGTATCGATCACTTTGGTAGTTACCACTGCCAGCTTATGATCCGTATCATAGTAGTTAAAGCTGACATTGTCGAAGTATGCTTTATCAGGGACAATGTAGGATAGGGTGGGCATTTTCGCGGAAACCCCATAGCCCAGATTGACGCTCAGGCGGTCGAACAACGTATTATTCTTTTTGTTGAGAATCTCCCAGGCCGCATTCAGGCGTGGTTCTATCGAAGAATAATTTCCCGGCCGGGTGTGCGAAAACCGTACTCCGGCTTGCGCGGTAAGCGTTGTGGTGCCTATCGGGTGGATCACTTTGTCTTCCATGAAAAGAGCATAGTTCCACAAAGCCGGGAGGTCTTTATGCGCCCTGGGGCGGATGCTCGATTCAAGCGTCGACATAGGAGGGGCAGACAGGTCGTACTGTAGCCCTTCCCCGTTGTTCCCGCTTACTGAGATATCCAACCCGGCGATGAGTGAGTTGAATGTTTCCCCGAACTGACGATTCAGGTTGCCTTTGATCTTTGCAAAAAAATTATAGGGCTTACCGTCGGTAGTGTATTCCGTATAGAATACTCCCGGCAGGTAGTTTTCTTCAAATATTCCGTCTGTATAAGAAGTCGGATAGGGGACAACTCCCGTTGGGAGCGACTGTAATTGCTTTACATAGTTTTCAGACCAGGAATAATCGCCCGAAAAGCTATATTCCATATTGGTGATCCAAGGCTTGCGCAGCATCCATTTGCCGCTTATTCCCGTCCGTATACCTTTATGAGACGATCGGATAGCTTCCAGCTTGTTTAATTGTGCGTCGGATTTATTGTCGTCGATCGTTTGGAAATAAGAAACCCGCGCATTCATATCTAACGGAGTCGATTTCTCCATAAAGGTGTTGGAGTAAATGGCCGTTCCCGTTAGGCGCTTATAGCCACGGTACTTGTAGCGTATATCATTGTAAGCCTGCGCATAATCCGCCCCGAGATTCAGTGTGCCGGACCGGTCGGGTAAACGGAATCCTTTTGACAGGCTTCCCATCTTGGTGTTCGGATCCATCTTGGCTTTTACTTCCCAGGGCTGGATACCCGTTTTCGTTTTAACCAATACCACTCCCGATGTAAGGTTGCCATATTCCGAAGACGGTATACCCCGGATCACTTCCACTTCTTCGATATTATCAGCGGATATCTCCCTGAGGTCGACACCCCTGCCTACCGTATTGGCGGCGGCGGAGAGATTCCCTGACCGGGTAGTATTGAATGTCTGCATGTTTGCATCGTTCGACATGGGAGCGCCGTCCACCATCACCAGCGTACCTAACGCGCTGTTCGGATTTTCGGTTATTTCCCTGATCTTTACTTGTCCCGGTGATGCCAATGTCGGATTCTCAGTCACTTGCCCGGGTAACAACTGAAATACGTCCGTCAGGCTTTTCGGCTGGATATGCTCAATGGCAGTTGTTTCTATCTTCGATGACGACCCTAATTTACTCTGCGTTGCAGTAACCGTTATTTCCTCCAAAGCCAGGGTTATCGGTTGCAATGTTTGTTGCCAGTCATGAATATCCGAATTGACTATTCTGGGGATGTTCAGCTCTTGGTATCCCAATAGCCGGAAATTGAACGTATATATACCTTGTGGAATATTCTCAAATGAAAAACGGCCATCTTTATCCGTAACCGACCAGATATCCAGGTTGGCAATCGATACAACGGCCATCTCTATCGGCTTTAAATCCGTAGAATCCAATAACACGCCGTTAATCTGAAAATGATTATTTTGGGATTTTACGATCTGTATATGACAAACCATAAGAACAGCCACTGCGATAAGGGCAGTCTTATAAAAAGTATGAATTTTTTTCATATTTCCTATGGGAACACCTTACTTGAACCGTAAGGAATGCCTGTTGACTCCACCGTCTGTATAAATTTGTTACAAAGTAATATGATTCAACAATATCTGTCAATCATTAAAAATAATGATTTTTGTTGGGAAAAATTATCATAAATAGGGATGATAGGGAGACAGGATTCGATTATAATAACCGGTAAAGGAATATTGCCTTTTATAGTTATCAGAACGGAGCTTTTACCCCTGACATAACCATGAATATTAGCAAGATCGGAAAGGAAAAATAGGATATTATATCCTATTTTTGCAGAATATAAATGATCGATATGCAGCAACGAACTTCGACCACAGAAGAATACCAAAAGCAGATAAATATCATTAAGGATTATATCAATAATAATCTGGATAAACCGATTGATTTATCTGAACTGGCTGAAATAAGCCATTTTTCTCCCTGGCATTTCCATCGGATAACCCGGGCTTTGCTCGGTGAACCGCTCGGGAGCTATATCGTTCGGATAAGATTGGAAACAGCCGCTAAATTATTGCGGTATACGGATATGTCCGTTTCCGAAATCGCTTATAAAGTAGGCTATGATGTTCCTACTTCACTTTCCAAAGCCTTCAGGCAACAATATGGGATTTCTCCGATAGATTATAGAACCAATAAAGAATATATGATCATGAAAACAGAAAAGAAAGTTTTGCAGCTAAGTATAAAAGAGCCTAAAGTAATGGATATCCCTGCAAAAAAAGTACTCTACATTAGTTTGACAGGACGTTATGGGAGCCTGGATTTTAGCGGTTCATGGCAACGTTTATGGCAATTTGTGAAAGAGAAGAAGTTATTCTCCGCGGGTATGGAGCACATTGCAATATACCATGACGATCCGAAAGTAACGGAAAGCGAAAAACTCAGGACAGATATATGCCTGACCATTAAAAAAGAGGTCAAACCACAAGGAGAAATAGGAGTAAAAGAGATAAAAGGCGGAAAGTTTGCCATGTTCCTTTATAAAGGTCCCTACGAGAATCTGGATGCAGTATATGACACGATTTACGGCAAATATTTACCTGAAAAAAACCTGAAGCTAAGGGATTATCATTGTTTTGAAAAGTACCTTAACCACCCCGGGAAAACGGCTCCGGAAAAGTTAAAAACGGAGATTTATATTCCAGTAGAATAGACCCTGCTCATTAGCCGCTAAAGGCCTGTTATCGATCGAGATGGCGGGCTTGTTCTTTTTGTATATCACATCCCATGCAGCCTCCGCAATGAGAGTGATCTCTTTCGGTGAAAAAGAAACGATACACCGTCCGCGCGAGGATAATACCCACGACTATACCGATAATGATGATGATAAAAAGTTGTATATCCATACGATTAAAACAGGTTCACCGGATGAAAAGTTTTTACATAGGCCATATTTAAATCAACAGGTTACCCACCTGATATACCAGAAAAGCTATAAACCAGGCGAGGCCGGTGGAGTACAGCACGCTGAACAGCGCCCACTGCCAGGAGTGTGACTCCTCCTTGATAGCCACAATGGAAGCCACACAGGGGAAGTAGATCAGTACGAAAAGCAAAAAGCCCGCCACAACGAGAGGGGTGAAAACGGGTGATCCGTTGGAATAGGATTCTGCCCGCAGCCGATGCTGTAATGATTGCTGATTTTCACTGTCACCGGTATAAAGTACACCCATGGTGCTGATAACGATCTCTTTGGCAGCCATACCCGAGAGTAAACTTACCGATATTTTCCAGTCGAATCCGAGTGGGCGCATCACCGGTTCAATAAATTTCCCGATATTCCCGATATAGGAGTTTTCCTGATGAGATGTATTGCGGATATGCTCTATCTCGGCCACCAGATCCTCCCTCTCTTCGCTGCTGATCTCGTTGCTGGCCTGCTGCGTATCGATCAGGGCAATCTCCTGGTCGAATGCGGCGTCTCTCTCTTCATTCTGGGGGAAATATCCTAAGAACCATATCACGATGGAGGCCACCAGGATAGGACCTCCCATTTTCCGCAGGTACTGACTCGACCGGTCCCACATATGTGTAACAATGGACTTGCGGGTGGGCATCCGGTAAGGAGGCAGCTCCATCACAAACGGGGTTTCCTCTTCCTTGAAAGCGGTTTTGCGGAGCAACCTTGCCGTGACCGCAGCGATTAAAATACCAAAAGCATATAATCCCAGCAACACCAGGCTTGCATATTGAGGTACGAATGCGCTTACGAAAAGGATATAGACCGGTAACCGGGCGCTGCATGACATGAACGGCACGATGAACATAGTGATCATGCGGCTGCTTCTGCTCTCGATGGTGCGTGTAGCCATGATAGCAGGAACATTACAACCGAATCCCATGATAAGCGGGATAAACGATTTCCCGTGCAGGCCGATCCTGTGCATCAGCTTATCCATGATGAAAGCGGCACGCGCCATGTAACCCGAATCTTCCATGAAAGCGATGAAAAGGTACAATATTACAATATTGGGAAGGAAAACTATGACGCCCCCCACACCTCCGATGATACCGTCTACGATCAGTGCTTTCAGTGGTCCCTCTGACATATTGTTTCTGACGAGATTGCCCAGTTGTTCCACCAGCCACTCGATCCACCCCATCGGGTAGTTGCCCAGGCGAAAAGTCGCTTCGAACATGACCCACAAAAAAAGGAAAAAGAGAGGGAACCCGATGTATTTGTGGGTTACGAGGGTGTCTATCAGTTTTGTTTTGTCGGAGAACAGGGTCTTTTCCGTAAGCGTTTCTTTCAGCCCTCCGGCGATAAAACCATACCGGGCGTTGGTGAAGGCCGACTCAGGATCTTCACGCAACAATTTCTCAATGTAGACCCGTTCTTTATCCCTGCGGCTAAAGATCTGTTCCTGTTGGGCCAAGGCACGAACCCGTTTCTCTATATCGCTGTCGCCTTCGAGCAGTTTGATGCAGATGTAGCGTAATGGCATGTTCCATCCGGCATAAGCAGCGGATCCGATACTATTGAATTCCCGCTCCATGATGCCGATGGATTTTTCCAAAACCCTTCCATAGGGTATCTGCACATAATCGTGCTCCTCCTCTTTGTAAACCTCGATCACTTTCTCGAGCAACCGGGGGATTCCCTCACCCCTTTTCCCTACGGTGGGGACAATAGGGATATTGATCAGTGAGGAGAATGTTTCATGATCGAATGTGCGGCCGCTCTCTTCCAGTTCGTCGTACATATTCATGGCGATCACCATCGGGACTTGCAGATCGATCAGCTCGGTGGTGAGGTAGAGGTTTCGTTCCGCCGCCGATGCTGAGACTACGTTGACGATCACATCGGGCTTTTCCTCCAGTATATGTTTCCGCACGAATAACTCTTCAGGAGTATATGCCGAGAGTGAGTAGGTGCCCGGAAGGTCTACCAGCGTAAACTTATAGCCGTTATGCCGTAAAGTTCCTTCTTTCGAATCGACTGTCACGCCTCCGTAATTACCCACGTGCTCATGCGCACCGGATGCCAGATTGAAAATGGTGGTCTTTCCCGAATTGGGATTGCCCAGGAGTGCTACTTTTATCCTTTTTTCAGAATGGAGTCCGTCGTTCCTGTGGTGGGATATCCTGTGTTCCGTTCCGTCATTGTTGTCTTCGTCCGTGTCCGATGGATACTGTTCAGCAGATATCGGTTCTTCTCTGTATTTTTGGGCATCCCCTGCGAGCATGGATATTTCAATCATTACTGCCTCGCTCCGGCGTAGCGATACTTCGTACTCCATGATCGCGTATTTGATGGGATCCTTCAATGGGGCATTCAGTATAGACTTCACTTCCTCTCCTCGCACAAACCCCATTTCGAGCAGGCGTTTCCTGAAAGCACCGCTACCATTTACTTTTGTGATATAGGCTTTTTGTCCGGTTTGTAGTTCTGAAAGGCGCATTAATGATTGAATTTTCTATTTTGGCCTGCAAAGATAAGCCTTTTTATCGTTTTATTTATATTGTTTCTAAATAATAAATCCCGGTCTATATTTTCTTATCCTGCCAATAATATATACAAGATGGGAATAAGCAGGCCGATGATCAGATACCATTTTCCTCTTTTCGCGATACTATGCTTCCCTTTTACCATAAATAACCCCGACACAGCCAGAAAGATCAGTGCGCCTGCAAATATATCGGCCACGGGCGACCATCCTTTGACACGATTATAATGCAGCCGGTTCACCCAGTAGGCAAACGGCTTTCTTTTGCTCGTTTGGTATTGAACCATGCCTGTCCGCGGATCATACTCTCCGATACCACCTTGTATCATTAGACGGTATTTCCCCGCAGTTTCGCCGATATTGTTCAGTTTGGGTCTGTCGGATTCGGATTCCCATATTTGTTTAAACTTTTCCGGCGTCAGTCCTTCGGCAAAAGTCAGGCTCTCATTCTCTATTCTATACGAGGGGTCTTTGCCGTCCAGATGGTTGAGTAAAATACCGGAAATTCCGTAAACAAGGGACAGTCCCACCATCACGAAACCGAGGTCGCGGTGGATGATCCGTATCCACTTTCTTACTTTCGGATTAATTGTGAACTTTCTCATAGTTCAACCCGTCGATATAATATATCGAATAATAATCTTTGCCGTGGACTTTCATCCACTCTTTCATCTCGTTGATATTGGCTAATTCAGCCTCACAGGTTTCCGCCGAAACTTCTTCTTTTACCAGTCTCTCGTTGAGGTCAATTTCCATATCTGCTACTTCAGACTGGGTGAGGCGTCGTTCACGCAATATGCCGTTCACCTCCAGTTGTGAACCCTCCAATTCCTTGTCAAATCCCCCTATTTCCCCTGTGGCTTCCACACGGATTGAATGCTTCTGTCCTTCGCCGGTCAGGAAACAACGTTTGCCTGAATGTTTGCAAGTATGGGTAACATACCCCCTGACCGCGACCGGTTCATCGATAAACGATTCTGCAACGGCATACAGGGAATCTGCATCGAAAACGACGGTCCCGGTTTCTGCCGTAGTTTGTTTACTATCCCTGTTGCTTTGTGTTTGTCCCGCGTTGCTGCAGGAGACTGTATAAAAGGCAAATGCCACTAAAGTAAAAGCTAACTGTTTCATACGATTATTTGATTTATCAATTATGAATTAATGTGCAAAATTACTGTTTTTTGGGTGATTACTATTCAAATGGCGGAGTGGCGGCCTGATATAATTCCAATAAATATATTTCATTTGTGAGTTTACAACTTCAAAGGAATAACCTTTTTCATGGTAAAACCATCCCCTGAAATGAGTATATTTTTAGGGAAATATACTATGAAATAGGAGTATTGAGTGTATGTTTTTTACTTTATCCCGTTTTCCGATGCCGTTTTTTCTTTGTACTTTTGCATGGTGCGGAATGAAGAGGGATCGGAATGTTTTTATTAAACACTATAAGCAGAAACTGACGACAAACCGGCTGATGAGATTAAAGACAAAAATTATATAAATATTAAACAAAAGGTTTATGGATTACAGAATTGAAAAGGATACGCTGGGTGAGGTGCAAGTGCCTGCCGACAAACTGTGGGGTGCGCAAACCGAGCGGTCGCGCAACAATTTTAAGATTGGAAGCCCCGCTTCCATGCCGCTGGAGATCATTTACGGGTTTGCTTATCTGAAAAAAGGAGCGGCGTATGCCAACCATGAACTGGGTGTGCTGTCACAGGAGAAACGCGATTACATCGCGCAGGTATGCGATGAAATCCTGGAAGGCAAACTCGACGACCAGTTTCCGCTGGTTATCTGGCAGACAGGATCGGGGACGCAGAGCAATATGAACGTGAATGAAGTGATTGCCCATCGTGCCCATCAGCTGGCAGGAAAGACGATAGGGGAGGGAGAGAAAACATTACAACCCAACGATGATGTGAACAAGTCGCAGTCGTCTAACGATACGTTCCCTACCGGAATGCATATCGCCTGTTATAAAAAGATCGCAGAGGTCACCCTGCCCGGGTTGCGCCAACTGCAGCAAGCATTGGCCACCAAATCGAAAGAGATGGAGGATGTGGTGAAGATCGGGCGGACACATCTTATGGATGCCACTCCCCTCACATTGGGACAGGAATTCAGCGGGTATGCCGCACAACTGGAGTATGGTATCCGGGCTATTGAAAATACATTGCCGCACCTGGCGGAGCTCGCCCTCGGCGGTACCGCGGTAGGAACAGGGTTGAATACGCCCAAGAACTACGATGTGACCGTGGCACGCTACATTGCCGAATTTACCGGCCTCCCCTTTGTAACGGCAAAGAATAAGTTTGAAGCGCTTGCCTCCCATGATGCCATCGTGGAAACACACGGCGCTTTGAAACAGGTAGCCGTAGCGCTCAATAAGATAGCCAACGATATCCGCCTGCTGGCCTCCGGCCCGAGAAGCGGTATCGGTGAGATCATTATCCCGGCTAACGAACCCGGCTCGTCTATTATGCCCGGGAAAGTGAATCCTACCCAATCGGAAGCGCTCACCATGGTCTGCGCCCAGGTGATCGGGAACGATATGGCAATTGCCGTAGGAGGCATGCAGGGACATTTCGAACTGAATGTCTTTAAGCCGGTAATGGCCGCCAACTTCCTGCAGAGCGCACAACTCCTGGGCGATGCCGCCGTTTCCTTCGATATACACTGCGTATCGGATATCGAACCCAACAAGCCACGTATTAAGGAATTATTGAACAACTCATTGATGCTGGTAACCGCTTTGAATACCAAGATCGGTTATTATAAAGCTGCCGAGATCGCCAATGCGGCCCATAAAAACGGAACCACGCTCAAAGAGGAGGCCGTGCGCCTCGGTTATGTCTCTGCGGAAGATTTCGATAAATGGGTGCGCCCCGAAGATATGATCAAGTCGCTGGATTGATATAGAAGCGATCTTCCTTGATCAGGCCAAAAGAAGAGAGCGTGTTATAAGCCCTTGCTTATGACGCGCTCTCCTGTGTTAGAGGGATATTCGCCTCCGTTATTCTGTTTGTCGCCGGATTATTCCTATACGGCATTTAAACCACCTTTAGTTTAGTACTTTTCCGGTTCCGTCTATTTTTACTTTTACTTCGGAGTTGCCTTTTTCAAGTTCCAACAGGTAGTAATTGCCCTGGGGGGTCTCTACAAAATCGGCGTCATCGATGTGGTATCCTGTATAAGCGGGATCGTTTATGATATTTCTTACTTCCTGCGGCAAGTCGGAGATCCTCATATCCCACGAAGTTCGCAACCAGTTGTTGTTCAGGTCGAAAACGACCTCCTTACTCACATTATCATGAAGAACGTCTGCTTCGATTGTTCTGTTGTCGTCCCGTTCAATCTCCAGGATCCGGGCATCCGGATATTTCTCTTCGATGAATACTTTGATGCCGTTGGTAGCAGTGCCGGGCAAATAGTCGTCATCACAGCTCAAAAATGGCATTGTTATAACAGCCAGCGCTAACATTGTTAAAATAGATTTTTTCATACTTTTCATTTTTAATCGTCAATATCAATTATAGTATAATTAGCGTCGAATTCCAGTTCCATCCCATTCAATAGTTCGATTTCATGCCGGTTCCGACTCTTTTTTTCTATTTTGGTTATTTTCAGATCGGGATAATTCGTCCTGACATAATTCGCAATTTGTTCCGGTACGACTTCCGGGGGAAGCCCCGCATATTTACAATTGATCTCTTTCCACATTCCTTTTTTATCGAATTCCACTTTATTGCCGTTGGTGAAAATAACTTCATAGCTTTTGTCCAAAAAATCACGTTCCATTTTAACCAATGCGACTGAGTGGTCGGGGAAATATTTTTTGATCGTTTGTTGAGACCGGGCCGGTAGTTGATCAAAGTTGATAGGTTTATCATTACCGGCTTTGGTTGTTACGTGAACAGCTGCCACGCATAAGAATAAAAGAATTAATTTTTTCATCTGTGATTTGTTTTTATTTTCAGTTTGTACATGGCAAAGCTATGACACGATTCTGAAAAGAAAATGAAACGAACGTAATAATCAATTTGATGATGTGATGATTGGGCAATGTGATGATTTAATATACCAATCAACAGATCAGTGAATCACCCCATCTTTTACGACTTTAGTGTTAAATAATAAATATTGTGGTATAAAATCGAGGCCCTTTTATCCGGAAATTTCGAAACGATGAAAATCTTCCTCAAAAGCATAATTTATATGCAGCTTCCCCAAATCGCATATCGACTTGATCAATGCCAGCCCAAGTCCTGAGGATTCCGGTTTTTTATTCCCCTGGTAGAATCTCTTGAAAATAAATTGGGGGTCAAGGGAGGATCCCTGCCCGGTATTTTTGAAAATAAGCTTCGACGAAGAGATTTCGATATTTATTTTTCCGTTTGTCATGTTATGGACAAAAGCGTTTTTGATAATGTTGTTGACCAGTATATCGGCCAGGGTTCTATTCATCACTACTTTAAATATGCCGGATTCCCTGATTTCAACGTCGATGTTCATGTGGGCGTATACTTCTTCGTAATCGCGGATATTCTTTTTTATAATGGAGTTCAGTTCAATTTCATGTGTGCCGGAAAACTGCCTGTTTTCTATTTTAGAGAGCAACAACAGTGTTTTATTCAACCGGGTGATGTATTCGAGGGTCCGGAGTGTTTTTGACAACTCTTCCAGTTGGGTCTTCGTAAGGGATTCGTCATCCATTAAGTTTTCCAGGCGGTTGCGGCAGACGGCCAGTGGGGTTTGGATTTCGTGGGAGGCGTTCCCGATGAATTGCTTTTGTTCTTCGAAAACCTCTTCGCTGCGTTTCATGCTTTTGACTACTGTCTCGTTCAGTTTTTTGAATTCGGTGATATCCGTATCGTTTTTTAAAGGGGCGTTTTCTCTTCCTATTTTATATCGATTGAGCCAGGCGAGTAATTTATGCAGGGGGCGATTGCTCTCGTGGTACACCCAGACGTTGATCAGGAGTATGCAAAGTAAAAGACCAAAATATAAGAAGATAATCCAGTAAAGGATGGCCTCCTTGAGATCTTTCTTCTCAATGGTGGGTATGGCGACAACCAATTCATAATATTTTCTGTTTTCGTCTTTGTAAATGGTGGTGAGTATACGTGCCGGCTCTGTTTCCTTTTTCAATGGTATATACACCATGGAATCCAGATAACGGATGTGGGGTTTGTTTTGTGCTTCTGCGGTCGTTATTTCTTTCAGGTAATATTGGTTATTGGAGTTGTTGCTTTCCGAAGGCAGTTCTTCTCCTGCCAGCAGGCGCATGATGATCTGTTCGGAATAATCTTCCAGCGAGTCGTCGGTCTCATCATTTATTTCATCGATCATCCTCACATAAAAGAAGACGGCCCATATTGCCAAGGCAACACTGAGTATAATACTCAATCGGATGATGATATGGTAGATCAGTTTCATTCAATGATTAATTTATACCCTATGCCGTACACGGCTTTTATTTCAATGTTTGCTCCGGATTCCTTCAGTTTCTTCCTCAGGTTTTTAATTTGCGCATAGATGAAATCGAAATTATCGACCTGGTCGATGTGGTCGCCCCATACCGCCTCCGCCAGTGTGTGCTTATTGATCAGCCGGTTACTGCGGTTTGCAAAATAAAAAAGTATGTCGTATTCCTTACGGTTAAGGTCTATATCCCTGTCGTTGACCGTAACCTTGAACCCTTCGGGATAAATTTTTACATTGCCTGTTTCTATGGACATGTTTCCGTCGTGTTGTTTCCGTCGTATAACGCTCCGGATCCGCGCAACAAGTTCGGCCAGGTGGAATGGCTTGGCCAGATAGTCGTCCGCACCCAGTTCCAGCCCTGTAATTTTATCTTCCAACGCGTCTTTAGCGGAAATAATGATCACGCTGTCCTGTTTCTGCATCTTCTTTAAAGCTTCCAGTATAGATAACCCGTTACCGTCGGGAAGCATAATGTCCAACAGGATGCAATCGTATTCGTAATCTTCTATCTTCCGGATAGCCGATTGATAGGATGAGGCGCATTCCACCACATATCGTTCTCTTTCCAGGGTTTGCTTTATCAGCTCGTGTAAAGATGGTTCATCTTCTACTATCAATATCTTCATACGGTTAATTTATTTTCAGGGATCTCATACAGTAAAATTAAATATTTTGCATCAGATCCCTAGGGTACCGGCTGTTAATTTATCCTTTCGAAGTTTTCTCCTGCTTATACCCTATTTATATTTACCGGGATAAATAACGAAATTATTTCTGAATTAAATCTGAAAAATCTTTTTTTGAGCCGTACCAGCGATTTTTTGATTTTCGTACCTACTGCCGCGAACCTTTTCTACCGCCACTTTTGATACTCTCACTATATATCGGAGATCTATTTCAATAAGCTGGGTAAAAAGAGTTACATTTAAGTTTATCGGTAACGAGAATCTTTAGCCATAGGAGGAAAAATTATTTGAAAATAGGGGGAGAGAGGAAGGGATTATAAAATATGGGTTTATCAGGTGGTTAATATGATCAGGCAAACGGATAGCCCGATGAGTACTATAGCTAAAAGGAGATAGATCATGATCTCGAGCCATTTTTCGCTGATTTGATTCTTCTTCATGTGATTAGTGTACTTTTCACATGCTCGTTTCATATGATTTTTTATTTAGACAAAAGAATCAAGAGCCCAGGATATGTCTGATGGCAGATTACTCAATCATTAAATCGTTTAATCATCACATCAACTAATTACCCTTGACTTTTGCCCCATTGTTCTTTATTCCTGATCCTCATGCCCCTCAGGTGTAGCTTAGCGGTATCCCAAACTGTGGGCTCATCTCACGTTCTCAGCGCGTCAAGTTGGTAATGTTCTACGAACCCCAGATATCTGTAATCCCATATTCTGCGAAGATGGATTCTATTAGTTCCTTTTCATGCACCTTCAGGGAATACACACCGCGGATACGATATCCCAGACCCTGCGAGGTTCGAATGCCAAGCGCCTGCATGAGTTTAGCTTTGACTTCAGCCAGATCTTTTACCTGTACTTGACCGAGACCTTTCTGAAACGAATTTCTTTCCATTTTTTTATGTATTAGCAAGGGAAATAGCATTTTCTCCCTATTTCAAAAATGAAATAAAAACATTTACTTTGTAATAAGTTATTTCGTTTTGCAAATATCAATAATATTATTGAATAAAGCAAATAAAATGAGTGTTTTTTTATGGAAAATGAAACTATTTTTGATAGGATCGCTCAAGTGATTGAAATTGAGTGTAATGGAGTGCCTGCTCAGTTTGCGAAAAAAATTGGGTCAAAAGATCAAACTGTCAGAAATATTGTTGTAAATAGAAGAAGTTACCCTGGATACGAGATATTATTAAAGATTATCCAATCAATTGATTGGTTAAATCCGGACTGGTTGATTACCGGCAGAGGAGAAATGAGAAAAAAAGTCGAAAAAAGCGACCGGGACGTTGCAGAACCGGCGTCTCATTACGAGACCGATATCAACAAACAGCTGATAAGTATCATTGATTCACAACAACGCACCATTGAAAATCTGACCAGGTATAAAAAAACCGATACCGCGGGTCCGGTATAGACCCATTATTTCTTAAGTATCATCCTTAATTTTGTCTCAAACCCGTTTAAGATGCAGTTTCATCCGGATAACTTTTTTTTATCTTTATAGAATATAAGATGCGGTTCGGCAGAATCTTCAAACAAGTTTGATATTCTGCGCTCACCTTTCACTATCTTTGTGCCTCAAAACGGTGGAGATGATGGTAAGAAAGAGAAAACAACTTCCCTTACTAGAGAATATTCTTATTACTGATGTGGCAGCCGAGGGTAAGGCGATTGCCAAAGTCGACGGTATGGCGGTCTTTGTGCCTTATGCCGTACCGGGAGATGTGGTGGATATTCAGTTGACGCGGAAAAAGAACAGTTTCGCCGAGGGTAGGGTGGTGCGTTTTGAAAAGTATTCGGAAAACAGGACTGAACCGTTTTGTATTCATTTTGGCGTGTGCGGCGGTTGTAAATGGCAGATGCTGCCTTATGAGGAGCAGTTGAAGCAGAAGCAGCAGCAGGTGGCGGATAACCTGGAGCGGATAGGGAAAGTCGATCTGCCGGACATCAATCCTATTCTGGGTGCATCCCGTACGACTTTTTACCGGAATAAACTTGAATTCACCTTCTCCCACAAAAAATGGCTGACCGAAGCACAAATTGCCGGCGGTGAGACATTTGACAATATGAAAGCGTTGGGTTTTCATATTCCGGGTATGTTCGACAAGGTGCTGGATATCGATAAATGTTGGTTACAGGATGACCTTTCCAATCAAATCAGAAATGCAGTCCGGGAGTTTTGCCTGGAAAACAACTATTCCTTTTTCGATCTTCGCAACCAGACGGGGCTGATGCGTACGCTCATCATCCGCAACAGTTCCCTTGGCGAATGGATGGTGATCGTGGTCTTTTATGAAGACGATCCGGAGAAAAGGGAAAAACTGATGGGTTTTATCGCCGGAAAATTTCCGCAAATCACTTCATTACTCTACATTATCAACAGCAAAGCCAACGATACGATCACCGATCAGGAGGTGATCACCTGGCATGGCCGTGATCATATTTATGAAGAGATGGAAGGGTTGAAGTTCAAGATCGGGCCCAAATCATTCTTTCAGACCAATAGCGAACAGGCGTATAACCTTTATAAAGTGGTCCGTGATTTTGCACGGTTGTCAGGCGGAGAGACAGTATATGACCTTTATACCGGAACGGGTACTATTGCCAACTTCGTGGCGCGAAATGCAAAAAAGGTGGTGGGAGTAGAATATGTCCCTGAGGCCATCTACGATGCCCATGAGAACTCCCGTCTGAACGGAATCGACAATACACTTTTTTTTGCCGGTGATATGAAAGATGTACTCACCGCCGATTTTATCTCTGAACACGGACGCCCCGATGTGATCATCACCGACCCACCCCGGGCCGGTATGCACAACGATGTGATCGATGTGATCCTTCTGGCGGAACCGGAACGGATTGTGTATGTAAGCTGTAATCCCGCCACGCAGGCGCGTGATCTGAGCCTGCTCGACGGTAAGTACAGGGTGGCACGCATACAACCGGTAGATATGTTCCCGCACACGCATCATGTGGAGAATGTGGTGCTGTTGGAAAAAAAATAATTTTGTGTGCTTCCGCAATATAAACGGGCAATTTATTTAGTTTTATATGAGGGGATAAGGCATTATCCGATATTTTTTTATAAATTGCGACATGAGAGATATATCTAATTTATGAATAGTCGCAGATCAATCGTTGTACTGTTTTGGGCTGTTGTCTTTGTTTTCCCTGTCAGGAGCGTTTTAGCCGGCGAGCCACAACAAGGGGTGGCACTCAGGATATTATACGAACTGATGGAGAACAAAGAAACATTCATGTCGGAAAAAGAGGACCGGATATTATCCGTAAAAAAGATGTTAGAAACGCCTAATATAAGCGATGTACAACGATATGATATAAACCTGCAATTATTCAACGAATATAAAACATATATTTCCGATTCGGCCATTCATTATGTAAACCAGAACATAAAGATATCCGAAAAATTGAGCGATCGCGACCGGATGAATGAATCGAACCTTAATCTGACCTCTTTGTATATTATAGCGGGAATGTACATCGAATCATTGGATATTCTGAAAAATATTGATAAAAACGGACTTTCTGATGAACTGCTGATAAGATATTATGACAGCTATAAACAGTTATACCGGAACTATTCCTTCAATAATTTTAATGCCCATGTATATATTGCAAAGAGCAGCCAGTACCGCGACTCATTGCTGAATGTACTTGATAAAAATTCCAACCATTACCGGATTGTATATGCCGAAAAACTATTCGACGAAAACCGGTTGGCTGAATCAAAACAGATTTTACAGGATCTTATCAATCAATCGGAGGCAGAAGACCATGAAAAGGCCGTTTTGACCTATGCCCTGGCAAATATTTACCGGAAAGAAGGAGATATCGATAAGCAAATAACCTATTACGCCATATCGGCCATCTGCGATATAAAGAATGCGATTAAGGAAAATGCATCGATGCAGGCATTGGCCATCACGTTATTTGAAACCGGTAATATAGAAAAGGCTTATAGTTGTATCAAATCGTCGATGGAAGATGCCATGTTTTGTAATGCCCGGCTGCGGACGTATGAAATTTCGCAAATACTTCCGATTATCGATTCGGCTTATCAGGAAAAAGTCAGGAATCAGCAGTCAGAGCTGCAACTCTTCCTTGTCCTGGTAAGTCTTTTGTCGTTGTTTCTTATCCTTGCCATTATTTACGTCTATCGCCAGATGAAGAAGATTGCCCGGATAAGAAAGGAACTGTATCAAACGAACCTGAAGCTGAATGATCTGAACAGGGATTTGCAACTCACCGTGGATCAATTGAATAAAACGAATAAAAAATTGTCGGACGTAAATGATGAATTGTCCGAATCCAACGAGATCAAGGAAACTTACATCGGCCATTTTCTGGATCTTTGTTCAACATATATCAATAAATTGGAGAAATACCAGAACACGCTCAATAACAAAGCCGCCGAACGAAAACTCGATGAACTTTTCAGGATGCTGAAATCGCACGATATGATTGACCAGGAGCTGAAGGAGCTCTATAAACTGTTCGATAACATCTTTCTTCATCTGTATCCTGATTTCGTGGAAGAATTTAATTCACTGTTGCTCGAGGAAGAACGTTTCGTGCTAAAAGCCAATGAACTGTTGAACGTTGAACTACGTATATTCGCCCTGATCCGGTTGGGAATAACCGACAGTGCACGCATAGCCAACTTCCTGCATTATTCCGCAAATACCATTTATAATTATCGTACGAGAGTACGAAATAAAGCTGCCGTGCCCCGTGATAAGTTCGAAGGTTTAGTGATGAAAATCGGTGCCATACAGAAAGTATAAATATATACGATCCACTTTTTTTGCAGCTTGATATGTGTTTATTCGTTTGATTTATAGCGTTGTATGTGATTTTCGTGTCTATATGTTAACTATTCGGATTTTTTTCTCGTTACTTCATCTTTTACATTTGCCGGTGTTATTGAAGTATAAATGTGACTATAACCTTTCAATTTCATTAGACATTTTGAGTCGCCTTCGCTTCTCGATTTCCAATTCTGCGCTCGGCAAAACAAATAAATTTGTTCTGCTCTTGCTTAACAAAAATGTTGTATTTTTTATTTTCTAAATTTATTAACATGAGGGAAAAACAAAAATTATCCAAAGAGCCTATTGCATACAGGTTATTATTATTGGTCTTGTGTGTAGTTTTCAGTGTTCATCTGTCGGCTCAGAATCAGAAAATGATTTCCGGAAATATCACCGATGAACAGGGTGAGTCTGTGATTGGGGCTTCCGTTTTTGTAAAAGGAACTACTGTCGGAACCGTAAGTGATATCGATGGCAATTTTTCTCTGGAGGTACCTGAATCCGCAGTGATTACCGTTTCTTACATCGGCTATCACCCCCAGGATATTCCGGTTGCGGGGAGAACGGATTTCTCCATTATATTGAAAGAAGACAATCAATTGTTGGATGAAGTGGTTGTTGTCGGATACGGCGTGATGAGGAAGAGGGACCTCACAGGCGCTGTAGCATCGGTTTCCGGCGAAACGATGAAAGACAAACCTGTAGCCAGCATCGGGGAAGCCCTTCAGGGGCGGGCAGCCGGTGTGCAGGTTATTTCTTCCGGTAAACCGGGCGATAATGTTTCCTTCCGCATCAGGGGAATCAGTACCATTAACAACAGCGAACCTTTGTTGGTTGTCGATGGCGTACCTACCGATTTGGGGATCAATGCCCTGAATATGGAGGACGTGGAAACGGTAGATGTGCTCAAGGATGCTTCCGCAACCGCTATTTACGGTTCCCGCGGTGCGAACGGCGTGATATTGATTACCACGAAGAAAGGGAAATCGGGGGACGGTTCTATCTCGTTCAGTGCGAATTGGGGAGTACAAACCGCTACCGATATGCCTCAAATGCTCAATGCTGCACAGTTTACCTCGTTACATAACGAGATGATCGCCAATTATAACAAGTTCGCTTCCTCGCCGCTTGCCCAGCGTCCTGATTTTGCTGACCCAACGTTGTGGGGCGAGGGTACCGACTGGCTCGACGCACTGTTCCGCTCGGCATGGATGAAAAACTATACGGTTTCCTATTCGGGCGGTAACGATAAGAGTAATTACTATGTGTCGGGTGGAGTTTTCGATCAGGATGGTATCGTGCTTAATACCTCATACCGGCGTTATACCGTACAGTTCAACAGCGAATCGAATGTGCGCTCATGGATAAAATTCGGTAACTACATAACCCTGAGCCATGATATAAAGAAACAAGGTTCTTATGATATTCGCGGAACAATGGCTTCACTGCCTACCCAACCTGTTTATAACGAAGACGGTTCTTATTCCGGCCCCGGCGAACCGGCCCACCAGTACGGCGATATCCGCAACCCGATCGGAACGGCGACCCTAAGCCGGAACAGGACCAACGGATACAATGTACTTGGCAATATCTTTGCCGAGATCAAACCGGCAGATAAACTCACATTCAAATCGCTGGGCGGTATCGATTTCAAATTCTGGGATAATAACAGTTTTAGTCCCAAATACGACTGGAAGCCTATTCCGCAGCCGCAATCATCGTTGTATGAGGAATCGAACAAAAGCCTTACCTATTTATGGGACAATACACTTACATTCATAGACACGTTTGAGGATAAACATCATATCAATGTGATGATCGGTTCCAGCGCCCAGAATAATGTGTATAACCGCATGAACGCGAGTATACAGGGATTCCTGAGCGATAACAACCACCAATTGAACAACGGGCTTACCGACCCGACAGTCGGCGGAACAAAAAACGATTGGGCTGTCCTTTCGTTCCTGGGGCGTGCCAATTACAATTTCGACAATAAATACCTTTTCACGGCAACCATCCGCCGCGACGGTTCTTCGCGGTTTTCCAAAGAGAACAGATGGGGAACGTTCCCTTCGTTCTCAGCGGCATGGCGGTTGTCGGAAGAGTCTTTTTTCCATACCAACGAATGGGTGAACGATGTCAAAGTACGTGTAGGTTACGGTGAAACCGGAAACCAGGACGGCATTGATAACTATGCCTACTTCACCCGCCTGAGAACAGGCCAGTATGTGTTCAACGGTACGCCGGTTTCCACGTTGTATCCGTTGGTGATGCCCAATCAGGATGTGAAATGGGAGACCGTAAAGCAACTCAATGCCGGGGTCGATCTCGCACTGGTCAATCAGCGCATTAACCTGACACTGGATGCGTACCTGAAAAATACGAGCGATATGCTGGTGCCGATGTCCGTACCCATTACAACCGGTTATTCCGATATTTACGTACCGAGTATTAATGCCGGACAAGTTCAGAATAAGGGTGTTGAATTGACCGTGTCGTCCAGGAACCTTACCGGTGAATTTGAATGGGATACCGATTTCAACATTTCTTACAATAAGAATAAAGTAATGAAGATGAATGAGGGGATTGCCTTGTTTACCGGCAACGATATCAATATGACCAAAGTGCAGGTCAGTGCAGAAGGGAGGCCGGTGAATGCTTTCTATGGTTATGTAACCAATGGTATTTTCCAGAACCAGCAGGAAGTCGACCGGTATGCGGTTCAGGTAGCGGGGGGGACGGCGCCCGGTGATATCAAATTCCGTGATCTGGACAATAACGGTGTGATCAATGCCGAAGACCGGACCTTTATCGGCAACCCTTTCCCTGACTGGTCGTTCTCTCTGAACAACAGCTTTGCCTATAAGAATTTCGACATGCAGCTGTTTTTCCAGGGTGTCGCCGGAAATGATATTTACAATGCCAACAGGATATGGCAGGAAAGTATGTCCGTTCCGCAGAACCAGACGAGAAAAGTGTTGGATCGCTGGACAGGGGAGGGGACAAGTAACAGCATCCCGCGTGCGGTATATAGTGATCCCAACCAGAACGTGCGTCACTCCGACCGGTTTATCGAAGACGGTTCATACCTTCGTTTGAAAAACCTTACACTGGGTTACAGGCTACCGCAATCGGTTACACAAAAAGCACAATTGAGCATGGCACGCCTCTATGTCTCATGTCAGAATTTGTTTACGCTTACCAAATATTCGGGTTTCGATCCCGAAGTAGGGGCGGGCGGTGTCGATCTCGGCACTTATCCGGTAACACGTACCATCAGTTTAGGGTTAAACATTCAATTTTAAATATTATGAAGAAGATATTCTATATAGGACTTTTGTCCGCATTGACATTGCTCGGATCATGTTCGGATTTTCTGGACAAGGTCCCTTATGAAGATCCCAGCGCCGAAGCGCTTACCGACGAAGCATCGGCCATTGCATTGGTAAACGGGGCATATCAGCCGCTTCAGCGTCCCAAGTTATACAACATGAGGATATGGACGCTGGATATTATTGCCGGAAACAGTGAAGTAGGCGCCGGAGGGGGTACCGACGGTATAGAGACCGTTACGCTGGCGAATTTTGTGGCCACGGCCGATAATGCCGCCGCACTCGATATCTGGAGAGGTCCCAATCCGGGCATATTGTACTGCAATACGGTATTGGAAAATGTGCCGGAGATGGATATCGATGAATCGTTGAAAAACCGGTCTATCGGGGAAGCAAAATTCCTTCGAGCGCACTATTACTTTATTCTGGTACAACTTTTCGGGGATGTCCCGATGACGGTCGCCACGCCGAAACCCGGAGATAACCTGCTGCAGGCACGTACCGACAGGATGACCATTTATAACGAAGTGATCATTCCTGATCTGAAGGATGCAGTAGCACTATTACCCGTCAGGGAAGAATATTCAGGGAGCGATATCGGTCGTGCATCCAAGGGAGCTGCCGCCGGAATGCTGGCAAAGGTATATCTTACGCTGGGGATGTATGAGGAATCACTGCAAATGAGTGAACTGGTCGAGAGCCTCGGTTATACCCTCAATCCCGATTACAGCGATTGCTTCGGCGGGGAGGAGAGGCATAAAAATACAGCCGAATCTCTGTTTGAGGTACAATATTACGGATTGACCAAAGCCGGATTCTGGGATGATGAAAATCAGGCGAATTGGTTAAGTACCTATATGGGACCGCGCAATACCGGATGGGTAGGCGGCGCATACGGCTGGAACCAGCCGACCCGGGAATTTGTGGATCAATACGAAGAAGGCGATCTGCGTAAAGACAAAACCATTCTGTATGAAGGAGGCCCCACTTTCGACGGCAAATCATATAAAGCCACCATGTCGAATACAGGGTACAATGTCCGGAAATTCCTTGTACCGCTGTCCGTTTCGCCCGATTACAATACGAATTCGGCAAACGTCGTCGTGTTGCGTTTTGCCGATGTGTTGCTGATGAAAGCCGAAGCATTGAACGAGTTGGGAAGAAGTGAAGAAGCGGAAGAGCCTTTGTATCAGGTACGCAGGAGAGCCGGACTGGATGACCGGAGCGATGTGGAAAATTTATCGGCCGAACAGATGAGGGAGAAGATCAGGCATGAACGCCGTATCGAATTAGCTTTTGAGGGACACCGCTGGTTCGACATGGTCCGGTGGGATAACGGCCGGTATGCATTGGATTTCCTGCATTCTATCGGGAAAATCAATGCGGCGCAGAAACACCTTCTGTTCCCTATCCCGCAAAGGGAAAGGGATGCCAATCCCAATTTAACACAGAATCAAGGATATTAATATCATAACAGTCCGGTATTTTCTTTAAAGAACCACTCATAACAAATTGATTGTCGGCATCAAACAGACATCTCAAAGAACATATTTAATTGGGTTATTAAGTGGACCTATACCGGACGATTAACGATTAAAAACGAATTTTTATGATGAAAACATATCGATTATTATTCATCCTATCGTTGCTGGCCACCGTTTTCATGCGGTGTGCCGACGATAATTATATGGAACTGGATAAAGGGAATACCCCGCTGGAAATCACCGCGTCAGTTGCTGAGATCGGACTCGATGCTGCCAACCCGACGACGGAAGCCCTGAAATTATCGTGGACAACAGGGTCCAATCAGGGAACCCATGCTGCTATCAGCTATACTTTTCAAATGGATGTGCAGGGTAATGACTTTGCCGGTGGCATCTCTCTCGATCTGGGAAGGGAAGTCTATGAGAAAATATACAGGAACGAAGAGTTGAATGAGATATTGCTCAACGATTTCGGTATTGCCGTAAATACGGAAACAGTACTGGAAGCCCGTGTCATCGCCACGATTGCGGCAGAGGGTATTGAGCCGGAGATCTCTAATGTACAGCGTATTTCGGTTAAAACGCACAAACCCATTACAAAAACGTTGTACCTGATAGGCGACGCAACGCCCAACGGATGGAGCGCGGACGATGCTACCGAAATGCGGCCTATCAACAATGTTCCTAAAGGTTTTACCTGGACCGGGTCGCTTTCACCGGGAAAATTCAAATTCATCACAACGCTGGGTGAGTTCGTCCCTTCTTACAACAAAGGGGAAAATGATACGAAACTCTATCTGCGTGAAAGTGGCGATGATCCCTACGATGAACAGTTCGAAATAACAGAATCCGGAACCTATACCGTGGCGGTGAATCTGATCACATTGGCCCTCAGCATCGTAAAAGGAGAAGGGCCGGAATACAGCGAGTTGTGGTTCGTGGGCAATCCTACCGGTTGGAATTTTGAAGTAATGACCGTAAATCCGCTCGATCCGTTCGTTTTCCATTACAATGCCGATCTTTCGACCGGCGGTGAATTCAAGATCGGAACTGCCGCGGGAAACTGGGACGCAGTCTTTTTCCGTCCCGCTGTCGATATGGCGGGCGAAGGTACGGATCTGGATGTGGACAAATGGGCCGGCGATCCTGATTATAAATGGAATATTACGGGCGGTGTATATAAAATCAAACTGGATACGCGTGATATGAAGATCAATATCGTTCCGTTCACGCCGTTCGAAATGGTATACCTCGTGGGCGATGCAACGCCCAATGGTTGGGATATCGGTAATGCCACCGCAATGACGACCACCGCTGATCCGTACAAGTTCACTTGGACCGGAGCACTGAAGGGAGGAGAATTGAAGTTTACCTGCGATAAACAAGATGACTGGAACGGCGCTTGGTTCATTGCAAACGAAGCCGATAAAACACCGACCGGACAGGAAGAACAGATGATGTATAACTATCCGGGGGCGGGAGTCGATTACAAGTGGAGGATACCAGAGGCCGGAACGTATCAGATCGAACTCGACCAGTTGAAAGAAACAGTTACCATCAAGAAACAATAAACAAACCGGAGGATCTGCCATACCCTTCATCAGGTGTGGCGGATCTCTAAAAAATATTATGATCAAAAAAATCACTTATATAATTGTCATTTATTCGCTGATATTGGCATCATGCGAAGATTATTATGACACGAAAAACGATCCGGTCACTTACGGCGATACCTACCTGAATATCGGTATTACTACCGATAAAGCCGTATATAAACCCGGGGAAACCGTACATTTTACCCTGAAAGAAAAACCGGCCGGTAACCTGAAAGTACGTTATTCGCATCTGGGAGAAGTGGTAAAGGAGGAAGCCCTGCCGGGGACAACCTGGTCATGGACTGCACCGGCCGAAGATTTCAAAGGATATATGGTTGATATTTATGAAACGGAGGAAAACGGCGAAAAGGTATATCAGAGCATAGCCGTGGATGTCTCTTCCGACTGGACGAAATTCCCCCGTTACGGTTTTCTTTCTTCTTACGGCGATATGTCCAAAGAACAAATTGCGAGGAATATCGAGACACTGAGCCGTTACCGTATCAATGGGATACAATTCTATGACTGGATGTACGACCATCATCGTCCATTGGCCGGCACCGTGGAAAATCCGCTGGCGTCCTGGCCCGACCTTATCGGACGCACCAACTATTTGTCTACGGTAGAGGGATATATCGATGCTGCGCATGACAGGGGAATGAATGCGATGTTTTACAACCTGGCGTTCGGTGCGCTGAGCAATGCCGCATCGGATGGGGTAAAAGAGGAGTGGTATATCTTCAGGGATGCCAACCGTTCCGATAAGGACAATCACCACCTCGATCCCCCTTTCCGCAGCAGCATTTACCTGACCAATCCCGGCAATCCGGGATGGCAGGCCTATCTGGCCGCACGCCACAAAGATGTGTACAGTGTATTCGGGTTCGACGGCTACCATATCGACCAGTTGGGGAACCGGGGAACGGTATATGATTATAATGGCAACGAAGTGAAACTGGATGAAACGTATGCACCGTTCATTGCCGCCATGAAACAGGCCGACCCCGGCAAACGGCTGGTGATGAACGCGGTCAGCCAATACGGGCAGAGCCATATTGCCCAGGCTGATGTCGATTTTCTCTATACCGAAGTGTGGGACGAAAGCAAGACCTTTGAACAATTGGCGCAGGTGATCCTTGACAACAACGCCTATTCAGATAACCGGAAACAAACCGTGCTTGCCGCTTATATGAACTATGCCCGGTCGAACAGTGCAGGATATGTGAACAGGCCGGGTGTATTGCTGGCCAACGCGGTGATATTCTCTTTCGGAGGTGCACACCTTGAACTGGGTGAACATTACCTGGCAAACGAATATTTCCCGAACTCGAACCTGCAAATGAAGAGCGAACTGAGGCAGGATTTGATCCGTTACTACGATTTTCTTGTGGCTTACCAGAACCTTTTGCGCGACGGAGGCACGTTTGCATCGTTTGAAGTGCAATCGGCCGACGAAAATGTCCGGGTAGAGAACTGGCCGGCGTCACAGGGAGCAGTGGCCGTTACCGGCAAAAAATTTACCGGCAGGGATGTGATCCATCTTCTTAATTTTTCCGATGCCAATTCTATGGAATGGAGGGATACCAATGGAATCCAAAAAGAGCCCACGGAAGTTGCCGATGTGGAGATTACAGTCACCGTGGATAATCCGGTGAAAAACGTTTGGTTCGCTTCCCCCGATCTGAACGGAGGGGTATCCAATACACTTGACTTCACGCAAGAAGGCAACGAAGTCAGATTGACGCTTCCGGCCTTGAAATATTGGGACATGATCGTCCTCGAGTATTTGTAATTCAATAAAACAAGTTGATGAAGTATTTACAATTTATCCTATTGCTTATCCTTTTCATTCCTTTCGCCTTGTCCGCGCAACAAAGCGGCAAAGCGAAAGAGACTACCTTTTATACGAAAGAGGGGAACAGGATCGTATTCAATGCAGATGACGGATCGAAGTTCTCACTCGAGATTCTTAGTAGTTCTGTCGTAAAAGTCTGGTTTGACCCTGCCGGGACATTCGTCCGCCACAACGGATCGTTTGCTGTTGTCAATGAAGACCTTGAAGATATAGGGGAGATAAACGTGAACGATGAACCGTTGTGCTACGAGATCTATACGTCCAAACTTCGCATCCGGCTGAATAAAAATCCGATGCAGTTACAGATCTTCGACAAATGGCAAAAACTGGTGTTCAGCGATTTTAAGGAGATCGGGCACGTGTCGGACTCAACAGCGAAAAAAGCCTATAAAATGCTGCGTAGCGACGAGCAATTTTTCGGTCTGGGTGAAAAGGCCGGGCCGCTCAACCGCCGCGGACGGGCATACAAGATGTGGAACAGTGACCGTCCGTGCTACAGTACGACCGAAGATCCGCTTTATAAGAGCATCCCGTTCTTTATGAGCAGTTACCAGTACGGTATTTTTCTGGATAATACCTACAAGACCGAATTCAAATTCGGTACGGAATCCGAAGAATATTACTCGTTCGAGGCGCCGGACGGAGCATTTGTCTATTACTTTATCTTCGGGAAAGATTATAAGGATATCCTGAGTCAGTATATCACGCTGACGGGCCAGCCGATCATGCCGCCAAAGTGGGCGCTCGGTTTTGCACAAAGCCGTGGCCTTTATACCAAGGAGGCACAGGCACTGGAAGTGGCTGCCGAATTCCGTAAACGGGAGATACCTGTCGATATCATTTATCAGGATATCGGCTGGACCCAGTATTTGCAGGATTTCGAATGGCGCAAAGGGAATTACACCAACCCGAAGCAAATGCTCTCTACATTGAGTCAACAGGGTTTTAAAGTGATCCTTTCACAGGACCCGGTGATCTCTCAAGCCAATAAGAAGCAATGGGAAGAAGCCGACAGGCTCGGTTATTTCGTAAAGGATGTCCGTACCGGTAAATCATATGATATGCCCTGGCCATGGGGCGGCAACTGCGGGGTAGTTGATTTTACCATTCCCGAAGTAGCCGACTGGTGGGGCGAGTCCCAGCAAAAGCCGCTGGACGACGGAGCACATGGTTTCTGGACGGATATGGGCGAGCCGGCATGGAGTAACGAGGAAGACCCCGACCGCCTCTACATGCAGCACCATACCGGGATGCACGACGAGATCCATAATGTATACGGCCTGACCTGGGATAAAGTAGTGAAAGAGCAATTCGAAAAAAGGAATCCCGGCAAACGGGTGTTCCAGATGACCCGAGCGGCCTATGCAGGACTTCAGCGCTATACCTTCGGCTGGAGCGGCGATAGCGGGAACGGTAATGATGTCCTCGAAGGGTGGGGACAATTACAGAATCAGGTGGCCGTGGGTATTTCCGCCGGATTGGGAGGAATACCGTTCTGGGCGACCGATATTTCCGGTTATTGCGGCGATATCAGCGATTATCCCGCAATGGCCGAATTATACACCCGGTGGATGCAGTTCGGTATATTCAACCCGCTGAGCCGGGTGCACCACGAAGGCGACAATGCCGTAGAACCATGGATGTTCGGCGAGGTGGCCGAGAAGAACAGTAAAGCAGCTATCGAACTGAAATACCAGCTTTTCCCTTATTTGTACACCTATGCCCGCGAGGCGCATGATACCGGATTACCTGTTATGAGGGGCCTATTCATGGAGTATCCCTACGATGAACAAGCCGTAAAGGTCGAAGACCAATTCCTCTTCGGTGAAGAATTACTTGTGGCGCCCGTGCTGAAAAAGGGAGAGCGGGTAAAACGGCTCTATCTGCCCGAAGGCGAATGGATTGATTTTAACGATAAGAAAACCGTTTACCTTGGTGGTCAGCAAATTGCCTATCGTACACCTTTGAACGTAATCCCCCTGTTCGTAAAGAAAGGATCCATCATCCCCATGATGCCCGTGATGCAATATATCCACGAAAAGAAAGACTATCCGCTGTTTGTCCATATTTTCCCGGATTATGAAGATGAAACAGCCGAATTCGAACTCTATGAAGACGACGGCGAGAACCTCGATTACCTCGGGGACATTGCTTCCAGGACCCGGTTTACCTGTACCACGCTTTCCAACGGGTACCGTACGGTGGTGGAACCGTCAGACAACGGGTTCAGGCAATCGGATAAAAGGAATATTATCCTTGTCTGTCATCTGGAAGAAATGCCGGGTTCGGTTACCGTAAACGGGAAGACAGTCAAAAAAACGGATGATGCGTCCATCGCCCGGAAAGCGGAAACCGATGTCTCGTCGATAGAATGGTCGTGGAGCGATCAATCGAAAGAGTGCCGGGTGAAAATACCCGATCAAAGAAAAGAGATAACTGTAATATTAGCTAATTGAACTTTCGCAGGTGTCACGATCGCGGCTAAATACTTCATTAAGAATGATTTGAGACCTATTCACGATTCGCAGGCTATCTGATAAATAACTCGCTGCGCTCAAACAGCTTATCAGATTACGCCTGTTTCATCGAACGGGTTCCCCACAAACCATTCACATGTTCCATATTTAGCTGCTTACTTCTTGCTGATAAACTTGCGAATAAAGAATCAATTGTATCAAAGAACTATAAGAGACAAATGCTCACACAAAAACATGGTTAACATGTCTTGTGTCTTGATTCTTGGCTCTTGCGTCTAAATTTTAAATGTATGAAGAAAATATATATTCTATTGCACTTCTGCCTGATCGCGGGAATCATGACTGCACAGGATTTGAGATCGCCGAATGGTGATCTGGAGATGAATTTTTCGGTCGATCAGCAGGGAACACCGGTTTATACCCTGAAATATAAAGGGAACACGGTAGTAAATCCCAGTAAATTGGGTCTCGAATTGATCGGGAGCGATAAGGTGGAGTTTGGCGCTGAAATAAATAGGGAGAAAGATCCTCAAACATCACTGTACGACGGATTCAGTGTGTCCGATGTGCAGAATAGTACTTTCGACGAGACATGGGAGCCGGTATGGGGCGAAACCAAAGAGATCCGCAATCACTATAATGAGATGGCGGTAACGCTCACTCAGAAAGCTACCGACCGTAATATGATTATCCGGTTTCGTTTGTTTGACGACGGGCTGGGCTTTCGTTACGAATTTCCCCAACAAAGGAATCTGGTCTATTTTGTCGTGAAAGAAGAGCTGACGCAGTTCGGTATGACGGGAGACCATACGGCTTACTGGATCCCCGGTGATTATGATACACAGGAGTATGACTATCATATTTCCAGATTATCGGAAATCAGAGGTATCAACGAAGGTGGAAGGCAGGAGAACCTGTCCCAGACCGGATTTTCAGACACGGGTGTGCAGACGGCATTGCAACTGAAAACAGCCGACGGTATCTATATCAACCTACATGAAGCAGCATTGATCAATTATGGAGCCATGCACCTGAACCTGGATGACCGGAACTTCATCTTCCAGTCATGGATTACACCCGATGCCAACGGAGCAAAAGGATATCTGCAAACCCCGTGTACAATTCCCTGGCGTACCATTATCGTAAGCGATGATGCCCGCGATATCCTCGCATCCGATATCACGTTGAATCTCAATGAACCGTCCAAGATTGAGGATACTTCATGGATCAAACCGATGAAATATGTCGGCGTATGGTGGGAAATGATTACCGGAAAAAGCGAATGGTCCTATACCTATGATTTGCCAAGTGTCCATATCGGTGTGACGGATTATTCCAAAGTGAAGCCGCACGGGCGGCACGGTGCTACTACGGAGAATGTGAAAAGATACATTGATTTTGCAGCAAAGCACGGGATCGACGGTGTACTGGTGGAAGGCTGGAATATCGGATGGGAGGATTGGTTCGGCAATTCGAAAGATTTTGTGTTCGATTTTCAAACGCCGTACCCCGATTTCGATATAGATGAGATATACCGCTATGCCCAGAGTAAAGGCGTGCAGATGATCATGCATCATGAAACGTCGTCTTCCGTCCGCAATTACGAACGCTATCTCCATAAAGCGTACCAACTGATGAACAAGTACGACTACCCCGCCGTAAAGAGCGGTTATGTGGGCGATATTATTCCCCGCGGTGAAAACCACTACAGTCAATGGATCAATAACCATTACCAGTATGCAATTGAAAAAGCGGCAGAGTATAAGATCATGGTCAATGCGCATGAAGCCGTGCGCCCCACCGGTCTTTCCCGAACCTGGCCCAACTTGATCGCCAACGAGTCGGCACGGGGAACGGAGTACCAGGCCTTTGGCGGCAGCAAGCCGAATCACGTAACAGTGCTGCCTTTCACACGCATTATCGGAGGGCCGATGGACTATACCCCGGGTATTTTCGGAATGGATATATCAAAACTTAACCCCAACAACCAGTCGCATTGTAATTCGACCATCGCCAACCAACTGGCACTGTACGTCACCATGAGCAGTCCGCTGCAAATGGCGGCCGACCTGCCGGAAAATTACGAACGATTCCCCGATGCTTTCCGGTTCATCAAAGACGTAGCATTGGATTGGGATGAAAGCATATACCTCGAAGCCGAACCGGGAGAATACATTACCGTTGCCCGAAAAGCCAAAGGCATAGATAACTGGTTCGTCGGCAATACTGCGGGGAACAACCCGTTTACTTCTAAAATCGCATTCGATTTTCTGGATCCGGGCAAGCAATATGTTGCCACGATCTATGCTGATGCCAAAGATGCTGATTATAAAACCAACCCGCAGGCATATACTATCCGCAAGGTAGTAGTAACCAGTAAATCCAGATTGAATCAGGCTTCCGTCCCGGGAGGTGGTTTTGCCATCAGCCTGTTTCCGGTAACGGACAAAGCACAAACCAAAGGATTGAAGAAATTATAAATAATTTGGGCCAATGCTGAATTGACCTCAAAATAGTAGAGCCCGGTATTGTACGGGGCTCTGCTATTTTATAATTATTGTTTTTGATATCCGGGAAATAACGACTTTTCCCAGAATCTTAGCTTTTTACTATCTCTTTACTGCCTCTACGTTATATCCCAACTTTCGTAATCCTTCGATCAGTCCCTCATCACCTGGTAAATGCAGGCATCCGACGGCAATAAATGAGGATTTTTCTTCCATGACAGACGGTAATTTTTCTAACCATTTCCGGTTGCGGTCACCGTTCAGCGCATTGTCTTCTTCTTCCGTAGAGGGACAGGGATCATCGGGTGTCTCCTTTTCGTACAACTGGTGCAGGGTTTCGATATCTTGCGCATGGTAAGCTGCCTGAAATTCATCCATCTGCTCTTTCAAGAGTCCCGGATGTTTTACCATACAGATCAACATCTCGGCCTGACGCTCCAATGACTGTAAATTCAGCAGTACGTCGATCTGATCTTCGGCTGTCTCCAAACCCATCACAGGACGCGAACGTTTCAGCGCCTCTTCCTGGAAATATTGATCCAGATTCTTCTCCGAAGTTACCGAAGGATAATATTGCTGATAGAGGGAGAGGGAAATCAAATTGGACAGCATTGCCGGTTTAAGTTGTCCCAATTGATTGAGACCAACCCCTACCAGGGCGTGGAGCATGCTGTCCAGCAGTGCCGCATCCTCAGGAGAAAACAGTGTCTGGTAGGTTACTTCCGGGGGCATGAGGCCTTCGCCCATGATCTTCCTCTGCATTTCTGTCATATTGCCCATATCGAGTTCACCCACTGTCTGTTCCGTTTCTTCAAAAGCAGCGTCAATTCCGTGGATACTATCCAGGAAGGAGATCGGCACAAGGTGATGTGTACCGAAAAGATAAGAGGGTTTCTCCAGCCCGTTCCCCGATATTTTCCACAGCAGTGAGTTCCCTTTTTCGTTCGATACTCCGGAGGAGCAGGAAAGTAATAAAAATAGAATCGTTAAAACGACGAGCCCTTTTTTGTAATTCATGAGTAATTATTTAGTGAACTTTATATTTACCGGTGCAGTTTTGCGAAATTGGCATCCGGAGTATTCCCTAAATGGCTCTTCTCTTTGCCCAGACCCAGAAAGTCGAACAGGATCCAGAAGATCGTAAAAGAGGGTATCACGTCGGTAACCGGCAGTAATTCTTCAATGAAGGTGATCAGTGAGGTATATTTCCCTTTTCTCTCCCCGAACATCTTATAACT
>ENA-UOOI01000477-UOOI01000477.1-fermentation-metagenome-genome-assembly--contig:-NODE-477-length-50737-cov-21.934711_pt1 | contig 50737 bp, 36 predicted proteins | sample MGYA00245779_ERZ724027 | MGnify/ENA primary metagenome ERZ724027 (study PRJEB28704, sample SAMN03018318) | fermentation metagenome | biome: anthropogenic terrestrial biome; feature: soil; material...
TCGAATCGTAAAAGCCAAAAAAATCCGTGCGGTTTTCCCGTAAGCAGGTTCAAATGGGAAGACGGGGATAGGAGGGCGGCATATGAGACTGGTTGATCTGGACAATGAAAAGTATAAGAATATACCGATGTATCGAATGAGTGAAAACCCAAACGGGGATTTGTCGTTTTTTATAGCGAGATATCGGTTGGAGAATTCCCAAAAAGAGCTTCATAGGCACGAGTATATGCAGATAAACTATGTTTACCAGGGAAAGGCGGAGCATGTGATCAACAATCACAGGTTTGAGATCATCAAAGGCGATATCTTTGTGATTCCGCCCTATATTCCCCATATGATCGTCGCAGCGAAAAACTGTTCTGCCCAAATTTACGAGTTTGAATTTTTACCACAGTTTATCAATCAGAATATGGATGAAATAGAGAATGCAGAGTCGTTTCTGGACTTTGCATACATCGAACCGTTCCTGGTCAGCGAGAACATGGTGAGGCCAAGGCTGAATCTGATCGGAAGGTTGCAGATTGAAGTGGAGACCATTCTGAATGAGGTGTTTCAGGAATATCATCAAAAGAAACCGGGCTATATCCTGCTGATCAAATCCCTCCTCCTTCGGCTGCTGGTTTTGGTGGGCCGGGAATTCACAACGAACCTGGAAGGGTCCGAAACGCAGACGATTTATGACCGCCACAGGGAAGCGATTCTGACGTCCATCCGTTACATCAATGAGCACTATGCAGAGGACCTGACATTGGAGGAAGTTGCAAAAGTATCTGCGTTGTCCTTCTCCTATTTCAGCCATCTTTTCAAGAGTATCACTTTGAAAACATTTACGGAATACCTGAATGACTATCGGATTTCCAAAGCACTTCAGCTGCTGAAAGAGACAGACAAAAAAGTGCTGGATATCAGTTATGAGATCGGCTTTAATAGCGTAAACCATTTTAACAGGGTCTTTAAAAAGCAAATTGGGATTTCTCCATTGTCCTATCGAAAAATTTGCCGGGGGAATGGGATGGAAAAAAAAGCACCAATTATTAAAAGGGAGGACTTATTATGAGTAAGCTGGCTTTATTGGGCGGGGAAAAGACGAAAAAGACACCGTATGGATCCGGAAAACGGTTTGGAGACGAAGAACTTCGTTATCTGAAGGAAGCTCTGGACCAGAATACCTTGTTTTACTGGTCCGGGAACAAAGCAAGGCAATTCAGCAAGAGGTTTGCGGATATATATGGGATGAAGCATTGCGTCACCACATCATCCTGCACCGCTTCGATCCATGTGGCTCTCGGTGCCCTGGGGATCACGGCGGGAGACGAAGTCATCACTTCTCCGGTTACCGATATGGGATCGATCATTGGAATCCTGTATCAGAATGCCATTCCAATCTTTGCCGATCTGGATCCACATACCTATAATCTGGACCCTAAGTCCGTGGAAGAAAAGATCACGGAAAAAACAAAAGCCATTGTTGTGGTCCATCTGGCCGGAAACGCAGCAGATATGGACACCATTATGGATATTGCCAGGAGACACAATGTCAGGGTCATTGAGGACTGTGCCCAAAGCTATCTTACCTATTACAAAGGGAAGCTGGTGGGGACAATCGGCGACATCGGATGCTTCAGTCTGAATGACTTCAAGCATATTTCCACCGGGGACGGTGGCATGTGCATTATGAATGATCAGGATCTTTTTGAACGGGCGTTCCGCTTTGCGGACAAGAACTACAACCGGTTCTCGACCGATCCGGCGGCAACAAGAAGAATTGAATTTCTAGCCCCCAATTATCGCATGAGTGAACTGCAGGCGGCAGTAGGCCTGGCCCAGCTGGACCGGCTTTCGTTCATCTGCAAACAGAGGAATGCATATGGGACCCGGATCAGTGAAGGAATCAAGGATCTGCCGGGAATCTACATTCCCAAAATAGAGAAAGGGAACAAGAGCTCGTATTGGTTCTATATGTTCCGCATCAACGAAAAGGAAGCGGGAGTCAACCGGGATGAATTCTCAAAGGCTCTGGCAGCGGAAGGGGTACCTAATGAGCCGGGATATATTCCAGCCTGCGTGTATGAATACGATATGTTCCTGAATCAGAATGCCTATAATGGAACGAAATGTCCTTTTGACTGCAAGTATTATGGAAAGGATGTCCGGTATTACAAGGGATTGTGCCCGGTAGCCGAGGAAATCCTGGATACGGCGGTTCGGATTTCGGTCAATGAGTTCTATACGGAAGAGGATGCGGAGGAAACCGTGCAGGCCATAAGGAAAGTGGCAGACTATTATCAAGGGAAAAAGCTATGATCATAGACGCCCATAATCATCCCGACTGGCACGGACACGATCTGTCCCGATTTCTGGATAATATGAAACGATATCACATTGACAAGACTTGGCTGCTCAGTTGGGAGACTCCTGCAGATGAGTATGATCCCAGCTACTACAGTTGCACTCCGGAAGTCGGCCCTCACGGACCGGTGCCTTTCAGCCGTTGCCTTTCCTACTTTGAGCGTGCACCGGAGAAGTTCATTCTGGGGTATGCTCCCGATCCCAGGCGGCCGGAGGCCATCGATCAGCTTCAGGCGGCTGTCAGCATTTATGGAGTGCGGGTTTGCGGCGAGATCAAGCTGCGCATGATGTACGACAATCCGGATGCGATCCGTATGTATCAGTTTTGCGGAGAGAGAGGTTTGCCGGTAGTGGTTCATATCGACTATGAGTTTCCCGCCAAAGGCCGGTATCCCCGTCCGAACTGGTGGTACGGCGGAGGGATCGATGCCTTCGAACGAGCCATACGGGCCTGTCCGGGAACGATTTTTCTGGGGCATGCACCGGGTTTCTGGGCACATATTTCCGGAGACAATCAGTACAATAAGACCGCATATCCCACCGGAAAGGTTGTACCGGGCGGGAAGCTGATCGATATGCTGCACACTTATCCCAATCTGTACTGTGATATTTCCGCAGGTTCCGGATGCAATGCCCTGAAACGGGATTCTGAGTTTGCCAAAAAATTTCTTGTGGAGTTTCAGGACCGAATTCTTTACGGGAGGGATTATTTCGACAATATCCATCAGGAGTTTCTGAACGGGCTTGGATTGCCGGACGCAGTCCTTCAGAAGATTTATTCAGGGAATGCGCAGAAGTTGGTGCTTTAGACTGCTTTAGACGAATTGGAAACCAACGGGAGCGGAAAAAAGAGCGGAGGCTTATGGAACCAGGGCTCTACAGCAGGGGTTATTTTTAAGAGGAAAAGAATGACTGATTATGCCGATTTTTGCAGACTATCAAAATCGGCATTTCTGTTTTTCTGATGGAACCGGATTCTGTATACCAGTCCTCTGGATACGACAACCCAGGTTGTCCTACATCCCCCAAAAACACGGCAGAGGTGAGGATTTCATGATCAGAAGAAAAGCGTTTCTCAGGTATTTGTTTTCTTATTTGATTGTTTTGATCCTGCCCATTATGGTAATCAGTTATTTTATATATTTTCAGTTTATCAGGGAATTTGAAGTAGAAGTCATGAGTTCCACAACAAAGGTGTTGCAGCAGACGAAGGATACCGCCGATGACTATCTGGACAGCCTGGAGCGGTTAACCGTTCATTTAACGGAAAATCGGCATATTTCCTGTTTGCTGTCCCGGGATCGCGTAGGATCCCTTTCCCCTTATCCCTATTTTACCAATGCAGTGGAGGAGCTCAGTAAATATAAAAATGCAAATCCGATTATTCAGAATATCTTTCTCATCTTTCCGGATCAGGATGTTGTGATCGGGGACTCCGGCAAGTATGATCTTTTCACATTTCACAATTCTGTTTTCCGGGTTCAGGATGCGGATAATCCGGAATTCAAAAAGCTGATACGAAAAGGAAACGGGAAAAATGTTGCTTCCTTTCATCGTGTCATTTACAACAAAAGAAAGACGGATGTGATCTGTTATATCCAGGCCCTGCCGATACAGGGCGTTTCCCCGAAAGCTGCTCTGTTGATGGTTGCTGATCAGCGGGATTTCAAGCAGCCCATGAAAACGCTGCTGGAGAAATATGGCGGCTATACCTATGTTCTGGATGAGACCGGAATTATTATGAGCCATGCGTTCCGTCAGGATCCATTATCCGGGAAGGAGAAAGCGGCCTTTTTGTCCGCTGTGGAAGATCCGAAAAAAGACAGGGATTCCATATCAAAGGATGGATTTATTGTTTCTTTTGTCCGGTCCCAAGGCAACGGATGGAACTATGTGTCCATTGTCCCTTCTGACAAGGTACTCTCCAGAGTAAACGTCATTCAGCAGAGAATGGTTCGGATTATTCAGATTACGTTTTTTTCCGGTATTCTGATTATCCTTTGCTTGTCCGGGAAAGATTATCGGAACATCGACCGGATTCTGCACAGCATTCAATATTATCAGGAGGACTCCGACGCGGACCTGCAGGAAGAGGAATACTCCAATGAGTGGGAATGGATCCATCGGACCATTGTGAATTATGTGGAGAAAAACCATGATTTGCAGAAAAGGATCGTGCTACAGATGCCGGTAATCCAGAATTCCTTCTTTCAGAAACTGATTCACGGTGGAGTTCCGGATGAGAAAAGCATTGGAGAGATGCTTCAGTTTATGGGGCTCAAACTGGACAAAAAATATTACGGAATTCTGATCCTTGCAGTGGATCATACGGAGATTCCCCATGTCAAAGATGCGCAGCCCATGCATCCAACGGAGAAGTCCGGAAAAATCGAGCCTATCCGGGAAGTCCTGCAGACTGCGATAGCGGATTTGATTCAAAATGTTGTGGAGAAGGAAAATTTCGTGTATGTGTTGGAGGATCAGGAACATACGGCGGATGTTCTCATCGGATGGGATCCGCCGGACCAGGGAAAACCCTCCGATTCACTGCGGGAAGCAGCTGTCCGCATCCGTCAGGCAGTGGAGAAGGATCTGGGCTTTACGGTTACGATTGGGATGGGAGATCTTTGTTCTGATTTGATTCGTTTGAGCGATTCCTATCAGGAAGCGGCCGACGCTTTGGAGTATAAAATCCTGATGGGCGAAAACAGTATTATCAGTTATGATGAAATTTCCGACAGACGGGAGAAAAGAATCGGTTATTCCTTTCAGCAGGAAAGGGATCTTGTGAATTATACCAAAACCGGAGAGTACGAGGAGATTCAACGAGTGCTGGATGAAGTGGTATTGATTCTGAAAAGCAAGCCGTTTGATCTGACTTCCATCAAGTATGTTTATAATGATATCGTTCATACCGCAGTGAAGGCAGCGGATGAAATCAATATCGGGAATGCGGACGTGGAAGCGTTTTTAGAGGAATTGAGCCGGATGGGAACGCTGGATCAGATATATCGTTCCGTATCCGGGTTTTATAAGGGACTGTGCGTTCAGATCCGGGAAGCCAGGCTGTCCAAAAATACGGAGCTGGCATCCAAAGTGATGGAATATATCAAGAAAAACTACAGCGACAGCATGCTTTCCGTTGCAGGCATTGCCGACCGGTTCTCCGTTTCTCCCTCTTACCTGAGCCGATATATGAAGGACCAGCTTGGATGTTCGATCACAGACTATATCCATCAGACCAGGATTCAGCAGGCAAAATATCTTTTGAACCATACCGATCAGACGGTGGCAGTGATTGCCGAAGAGGCAGGGTACAACAGCCTGCAGAATTTTTCCAGGGTGTTCAAGCGATATGAGGGAATAACCCCCACCAATTACCGAATTCCTCAGCGGGCAGCGGGTTCCAATTCTTTGTAAATTTTTCCATGCATAATTTGTTAAGGCAGAGCACCAATTGCCACTTTACAAAACGTGCTATTTTCTGGTTAGATATTCTAAGAGGAGAAAGGGGAAAGAATATGAGAGAAGTGGCACCCCAAAAAAACCGCATGGAAAAGGGCGGAGTTCAGAAAATAGGACGGTTTTCGTATTCCATGAAGCGTTTGTATGATTCCAGGTATCTATATCTGATGATTCTTCCGGTGATCACATATTTCTTTATCTTTCATTATTTGCCCATGTATGGTCTGACCATTGCTTTTAAGGATTTCAACGCTTATAAGGGGATAATGGACAGCCCATGGGTTGGATGGAAGCATTTCAGGGCCTTTTTCGAGTCTCATTTTGCATGGCGCCTGGTGCGGAATACCATACTGATTAATCTTTATGATCTGGTCGTCGGGTTTCCCGTACCCATTGTTCTGGCACTGCTGATTAATGAAGTCAAAGGAAATAGTTTGAAAAAAAGTGTTCAGACCATTGTATATATGCCCCATTTCATTTCCGTTGTGGTGATTTGTGGCATGTTGATTTCTTTTCTGTCTCCCAGTACAGGCATGATCAACCATTTGATCGAAATGTTTGGAGGAAGGCCAATTCATTTCCTTGCGGATCCGAAATGGTTCCGCACCATATATATTCTGTCCGGGGTATGGCAGTCGGCGGGCTGGGGATCCATTATTTATCTGGCTGCCTTGTCAGGAATAGATATTGCGTTATACGAGGCCGCAACAGTTGATGGCGCTACAGAATGGCAAAAGATAATACATGTCACACTTCCGGGGATTCTGCCGACGATGATCATCATGTTGATCTTACGGATGGGCAGCATGTTTACTGTGGGATTTGAAAAAATCATGCTGTTATACAGCCCGCTTACATATGAAACGGCGGATGTGATTTCCACCTATGTATATCGGAAAGGAATCCTGGATGCCAATTACAGTTACACCACAGCCATTGGATTATTTAATTCTGTCATCAATTTTATTGCCCTGCTGCTGTTCAATAACTTCAGCCGAAAAGTTAGCAAAACCAGCTTATGGTAAGTCAGATTTTTACAGAAACAGGTAACGGACTATGGCAGGATTAGGACAGGAAAGGTGAGAATAAAAAATGAGCTCAGCAAAAGCCTCAAAGATAAAAGAATCGTCAGGGGAGAGGACTTTCTACTTTATCGTCGTCCTGATTCTTGTATTTGTATGTATTATTGTATTGTATCCGCTGATTCATGTAGTCAGTGTCTCCTTCAGCAGCCCCTATGCTGTGATGGCCAATGAAGTGGGGATCCTGCCCAAAGGGTTCAATACAGAGGGTTATCACAGGGTATTTGCCAACCAGGACATCTGGCGAAGCTATAAGAACACAATTTTTTATACGGTGGTGGGAACCTGTATCAATGTGGCGCTTACGGCAGCAGGGGCTTATCCCCTGTCCAGGCAGGATTTTTACGGACGAAAGCTCTGGACCGTTTACTTTACCATAACCATGTTCTTTGGAGGAGGAATGGTTCCAACCTATTTGCTGATACAAAGGCTGAATCTGGTGGATACGTTCTGGGTTATGATCCTTATGGGGGCAGTCAGCACCTGGAACATGGTTATCATGCGAACCTTCTTTCAGAACAATATTCCCATGTCTCTTCAGGAAGCGGCAATCATTGATGGCGCAAATGACCTCAGGATTTTTTTTCGGATTGTGATTCCATTATCCGCTCCCATCCTGGCTGTCATGACTTTATTCTATGGTGTGGGACACTGGAACGAATTCTTCAATGCCCTGATTTATTTGAATGACAGGGCCCGGTATCCGCTCCAGCTGATTCTGCGTGAGATCCTGCTGCAGAATACCCTGAACGCAAAGATGGCAGAAGGACTGGGTTCTGCCGGAGAGCAGGAGTTTATCGGCGAGAGTATCCGTTATGCGACGATTGTCGTGGCAACTGTTCCCATATTGATGGTTTATCCGTTTTTACAGAAATACTTTGTAAAGGGAATCATGGTGGGAGCCATAAAAGGTTGATCGCCTGTTATTTCCTGCAGGCATAACATTCATAAATTAAAAAAGGAGGCAAATATTCATGAAAAAGAAGTTGGTGCAGGGGATTATTTTCCTGATGATCCTTGTCCTGTGCGCAGGGGCTCTCTCTGCATGCAGCGGATCCGGCGGTCCGGAAACCGATGCGGTGAAGAGCAAGCCGAAGCCCTCGGAGGGAGCCACGGATAAGCCAACAAAATCGGAAACGGACAATACCCCCAAAACGCCGGAGGAGATTATGGCATCCGGGGATCTTATCAAACCCGATGATGTAACGCCGTTCCCGATTTCCAGGAAACCGATCAAGCTGAAGTTCATGAAGCCATACGTTATGTACGACACGGAATACGAAGATCTGGCGATCCTGAAAGACTATGAGAAAAAGACGAACATTGATATTGAATGGGATATTCCTCCACAGGATAATTTTGAGGAAAAGTATACTCTGGCCATGAATACGGGGAACGTTCCGGATGCCATAATCGCTCCGATAAACCCGAATAAATATGGCCAGCAGGGAGCATTTATTGATCTAACGGACCTGATTGAGGAAAAGATGCCAAACCTGCAGGCTGTGATGAAGGAACATCCGCTTGTGAAAAAAGTCATTAAAACGGATGACGGGAAGATTTACAGTCTCCCGGAGATCTACCAGTTTACCGCCGGAAACAACGTGATGTTCGTCCGGAAGGATATGCTGGATAAGAACGGGATTGCAATGCCGGAGACAACAGATGACTGGTATCAGGCCATGAAAACCCTGAAGGAGAAGGAAGGCATCACACCGCTGACCGGATACGGAAACAACGGAAAAGGAATGGATTCCATCATTACCTTTACCACAGCATGGGGAGTCTATCCAGGCCTGTACGTGGCAGATAAATTGCAGCCCTGTGACGACAAGGTGCATTATGGAAACATTGAGCCCAGATTCAAGGAAGGGATCGAGTGGCTGGCGAAGCTCTATGCGGAAGACCTCATCGACCCGGAAGTTGTTACGAATGATCAAAAGGCTTTCCAGGCCAAGGTCCTGCAGGATAAAGTTGCAATGTGGCGCGGCTATATCAACTCCGATATGTCTGTCCTGAATACGACTGCAGAAAAGGATGGCAAAGGTAAAGAAGAGTTTTGTGTTCGGGAAGCCCCCATTATAAAGGGACCTTATGGAGACCAATTCCATATGTGGCCGGATAATGAGGTTGTACCAAACGCCATGGTCATATCCGCTTCCAACAAACATCCTGAGGAAACCGCCATGTGGGCAGATTATTGGTATGGGGAAGTCGGCCAGACCTATGTCTATGGTGTGGAAAACGTAACTTATAAAATTGAGGACACAGGTAAACCGCAGTGGACGGACTTTGTGCTTAAGAATCCGGACGGACTCACGATGAATGAAGCGCGGGGAGCAGTGACTTTTGGAAGAAGCACATGGCCTACGGTGTTTCAACCCTGGAGTCTGACTTCGTCAACCGTGGAGGACTATGTGGAGGAAGGCAGAAAGCAATATCGTGACCAGGATAAGTTCGTTCAGCCCATGGTTCCCGGATTGTCCTTTACCGAGGAGGAAAACGATGTCATCAGTCAGAAGCTGAACGATATTGAGACTTATGTGGATGAATCCCTGGTGGATTTCATTACCGGCAACAAGCCAATGACGGAGTGGGACAGTTATGTACAGGAAGTGAATCACATGGGAATGGATGAGGTAATTGGGATCTACCAGGATGCCTATGACAGGTGGCAAAAGAGATAGACAGGGAAGTGGGTTGTTTCCGGCAGAAAGCAACCCCTCTTTTTAGCAGTATGCTGTATTTATATGGTTTTTCAGGTGAAAGAAGGATAAGGAGGAAATGTTTGTTCCAGCGTAATCGGGTATGGTGAAAAAACAAAAGGGAGAAAGAGGTGCAAAATGAATAAAGCAGGAATATTAAGAAAATTTCTGGCCTTCGCTTTGATTCTTTGTATGATTTCATGCACTACCGGAGTTCTGGCGGATGCTCCGAGGGCATCAAGTTCGGATAGGTCAACTTTGGAAACGTCAGGCGCAGATATGGAAGCTCCCAAAATTGCGGCTCCGGACAGGGCTGTACCAGAAACAACGGCCGAAGAAAACCGTTCCGATCCATCCAGCCCGCCGCAGGAGGAAAGTGAGGATATTCGGGTAATGGAAGCCGGGGTTTTGGCGGAGGACAATCTGGTTTCCATTTCCCTCGAGGTATTCCGGGAGTGTCTCTTTGTCGGAGATCAGCCGTTGATCAAGGTAAATGGTCATTTCCGCTCCGGCCGGGAGCGTGATATCACAGAGGATGAAGAATACCCGGTTTCCTGTTCGTCCACCGATCCAAATGTAATATCCGTGGAAAAAAACGGTGTTCTGGCACGGGCACCGGGAGAAGCCCGGATTGACGTGGCTGTGAATGCTGAAATCAGTGCGTCCGTTGATTTTACCGTTCAGGAGATTTCCTCTGCGAAGTCCAGGAGAAGCTACTATACGGAAGAAAAGATTGCAGCAGCACGCAAAAATGTGAAACTCTTTGACTGGGCGGCTGTCACTGCTAATGGAGAGATCGAAAAAGCAGATCGGTACCTTGCCCAATACAGCTTGGACGATCTGTGGTATCTGGTCACGCCACAAAGCATTCCGAGAAGCTACGCCAGCGATCCTGAGCAGAAGCTGGGAAGTCCGATCACGGGTCATGAATTATACGAAAAATACGGCAACTATCCATGGAAAACGGACCCTGATCATCCCTGGAAACTGATTGATCCCACGACAGAGATGATGTTTCCCACAAATGATTTTGCCGGGTACTACCGACTTGGACTGGATGACTTTGGCGTGTTCAATCCACAACTCGCAAAGAGGCGGAACGACGCGTTGGTTGAGAAAGGGGAGCAAGGCTATCTGGTCAATATTCTGTATCCCGAACGTGGTGCGGATTGGGGTGTGGACGACGGCTATGGCTGGTGGGACGGCGAGAAGCACTATACCTTTGTAGCCTATTATGCACACTGGTATGGCGGCTGGCACGAATCCGGGACCTTTATGCAGGCGCTGAAAGCATTTGGCAATGCGTATATGTATACAGGCGAAGAAAGATATGGTACGGCAGGCATTATCCTGCTGGATCGAATCGCTGATCTTTATCCGGATATGGATACCAGCGGTCTGCGTGGCCAGGGCTTCCTGAACAGCGATGGACTTGCCAATCGGGGGAAAGGAGTAGGATGCATCTGGGAGGCGGCGGCAGTCAAAATCGTGCTGGCAGCTTATGATCAGCTTTGGCCGGCGGCGGAGAATCGAGGTGCCATAGACTTCCTGAAGAAAAAAGCCGGCCAATATCATCTGGGGATCCTGAAGTCTTCTGCGACAGGGATCCGACGGAATATTGAAGACAACTATGTTTGTCAGATGTTTCCAGCTTTCAAGGCAGCCAAGATCCGCGGAAACAACGGCATGCATCAGAGTGCGCTGGCCATGGCGGCGGTTGTGTATGATACCCTGCCGGAAACGAAGGAATGGCTGGATTATGATTTTCAGGCAGGTACCTCATCGGCAACGGCTGTAACCGGTGGTAACATTCTTGCCTCGCTGGTGGATACCGTGGATCGAAACGGTTTTGGAGATGAAGCTTCGCCCGGCTACAATGACCTTTGGCTGGACAACTATGAGATCGTGGCAGATATCCTGGAAGGATATGACCGGTATGAAGGAGGGGATTTATATGAGAATGTCAAGTTCCGCAAAATGTTTACCGGTAATACCGGGCTGACGCTGAGCGGGAAATTTATACCTCTGATCGGCGATACCGGTAAGACCGGTGCGCCCTCCAGTCTGTTGGATCTGGGAAAAGCTGTTAAGGCATTTTCCAAATATGGAGATCCCGTTCATGCGCAGGTTGCTTACATGCTTAACGGGGACAGTATCCAAGGTCTTCACAACGATATTTTCACCGAAAATCCAAATCAGGTGGCGGAGGATATCCAGGAAACTGTTGATCGGTACGGAACATTTCATCTGGATAGCAACAACCTTACCGGATATGGCCTTGCTGCACTGCGGGAGGGCAAGAACAGCCGGAAGACTTCCGGTCTGACTTATAACTTTCCATCCATGACCGTACTGGATACGAACGGGGGCTTTGTTGTCTATGAAAATTCCGGTACCCTTCAGTTTGAAAACACTGCCGGAGCAGGTCAATACATCGAATTTGGCTTTAATGTAGAAAAAGGCGGTCTCTATGATGTGCAGCTCCAGCCTTTTGGTGCGGCATCATACGGTGTCTATGACATCTGTGTGGATAACGAAAAGGTTCTGTCACTTGACTTCAACATTGGCGGAGGCGCCAATGCAGAAGCCGTCAGCCTGGGCCGGTTCAACCTGAGTGCCGGTTCCCATTCAATCCGATTTGTCTGCACGGGTACCACCGGTTCCAACTACAAAATGGGAGTCATCCGCCTGACTCTGCAGGAAAATGCTTCCACTGCGGAGAAAAAGGACGTACCGGAAAACACTCTTCGTGACCTATGGATGTATTACGGCAGAACCGCCGGGCACGGACATTCCGATACCCTGAACATCGGTATACATGGGTACGGCGCGGATCTTACGCCGGAACTGGGATATCCGGAAACGGCAGACAATGCACCTCACCGAAGGCAGTGGCTCAACAATACCATTGCCCACAACACAGTGGTGGTGGACCGCTCCAGACAGGAAAACATCATTGTGGCAAATCCTCTGCATTTTGAAGACGGGGAGCTTGTCAAGCTGGTGGATGTCCGTTCTCCCGAATCATATTCTTCCGCATCGGAATACAGAAGAACCACGGCAATGGTTCGGGTGGATGAGGAGAATTCTTATTATGTGGATTTCTTCCGGATAACCGGTGGAGATGAGCATCTTTTCAGCTTTCATGGAGCGGAAGGCACTGTTGCAACGGAAGGTGCGGAACTTCAGAAACAAAACGGGGGAAGCTATGCGGGAAAGGCTATAGAATACGGTTCCAATGATCCCAGCGGCTTTGCATGGCTGAAGAATGTAACCCGTGCGGCAAACCCGGAGAAAGGCTTCCGTGTGGACTGGGACATTGCCGACACATGGAAATCCTTTACCAATCCGGACGATGATGTGCATCTGAGCCTGACCATGCTGACGGACGTAGATGAATTGGCTCTGGCAGACGGGATTCCGCCGCAGAACAAGCCAGGAAACCCAAAATCCCTCCGTTATATGCTGGCAAAGCGGAAGGGCAAGAATCTGGACTCGAATTTTGTTTCCGTAATTGAGCCCTATGTTTCGGAGCGTACGGTAAAGTCAATCAAAGAAGTCAATATGAAGGCGGACGGCCGGCCCGTCCGGAGCAATGACGCCAAAGCTGTCAAAGTGATGCTGAAAAATGGGCGTACCGACTATATTGTCTATTCAACCGATGGTGATGCCGTATATACGGTGGATGACAAGTTCGAATTTCAGGGCTTCTTTGGCGTATACACCGAGGAAAACGGTGTGCAGACCGGCGGATATCTTTGTGATGCCGGATTGATCGGATCCTATTCAAACGAATCTCCCAAAGAGCTGACTGGCACCATAACGGACTTTACAAAAGAGCTCTCCACGGAAAATGAAATCACCGTAAAAATGGATCTGCAGGGTATTTCCCCGTGCAAGCTTACAGGAAAGTTCATTTATGTGGCAAAACAAGGCACATTCAATGGAAGCTACCGCATTGATGGTGTCAAGACGGTCCAGGGCGATCTGGTGACATTGGATATCGGGGACATTACATTGATTAATCAATACGCAGATGCTTCCCACATGGAGAAAGGCTTTGTTTATAATATTGCGGAAGGTCAAAAGGCAGTGATTCCGCTGAGCTCGGAAGGGGCATTGCCTCCTGCAACGGATATGGTATTTGTCCGGGACAGCCTATCCCTGAAAGGAAGTTCCCAAATCATCGGCAATGTCGGAATGAATGCCGTTAAGGCCGGCAGTGTGAATTTCGGATGGTCGACGGGGATAAAGGGAGATTTGCTGATCGGTCCGGAAGGGGATCCGAAGGAAGTCGTGAAGGGAGACCGGCCTGATCCGGGGGAAAATGTAGCGGGGAAAATCATATCTGTTCCATTTGTAAGAAAATATGCATTGCCGAAATTTCCGGAGTTCCCCAGTCTTTCGGATCGGAGCGACATAAAAGCCGGTTGGCAGTCCAGGGATCCTTTTGTAATTGAAGTAAGCGGAGCCTACGATAAAATAGAGGTTTCAAAGGAATTAGCAGTAAATGTCGGGGAAAAAGATGTAAAAATTGTTGCAGGGGACCTGTCGGTTACCGGAGAGGGATGCATACGGGTTCATCGAACCGGGAAAGGGCGCCTGATTCTGTATGTGAAGGAGGAGTTGAACCTTGCCAACAGCGGCAGGATCAATCCCGAGGGCAGCAGCGACGATATCTTTCTGTATTATGCAGGGGATAAGGACCTCGATTTTGGGGGCAGTACCTCGGTGAACGGTTCGCTGTTTTCCAAAAAAGCGAATCTCAGTCTTTCCGGTTCGGGCAGTTTGACCGGTTCCGCTGTTATCGGCGGCAGGAAAGCAAGGATATCCGGTCATGCCCAAATGGCTGACGGAGTGCTTTATGCCCCAGATGCAGACCTGATGGTCTCCGGGAGCGGCAGGATCCGCGGAACGGCAGTTGGAAAGAGCCTGGAGCTTTCCGGCTCTGCCGGAATCCGGTATGACAGTTCCATAGATACGAAGTTCCTGAAACAATTGAAATGGTAGAAGAAAAGCCTTGATATAAACAGCCACTTTCAATGTTTGAATCACCAGCTTCTAAACTCACGCCAGACAAAAATGAGGGTACAATAATGGGGGTACAATAATTTTTTGACTAATGTATCCCCATTTGTATTACTCTTGTTTATAGGTGACTTCCATTTCTGCCTTATCGTTCTATACCTTTCCGGTTGTGTTTCACTTGAATCGGCTAACTGATATTTAGATGATATTACTCAAGCGCCGGGCGTTCCCGTAAAATATTTTTTCCTTGTCCTTTTCTTCAATTTGCGCCTTGTCTGTCATAAGGAAAGAGCTTTTCAAACAATACAGTGGAAATTGGGAGCCATAAAGAATTTTGTCTGCTCCAAAGGTTTTCACCAGGTTTTCCGTATCGAAAAGGTTTCGAAGTCCGGAAGTATCGAAATATACATTCCGGGCTTTCCGGATGCCATCCTTGCATGCCATAAGCTCTGCGGCAAGCATGCCGATCAGGACGATGGGGACGTTTCCGTTATGTTTCCGGATAAAGGTGCAGATTTCTTCTGCGGAAAGCTGCCTTGGCGTCATGAGGTAGTTCAGCCGTTCGTCTTCCATCCGGACAACAACAAACAAGGCCAGTCCGGAGTTTTCCAGGACCCGGTACAGCCTGTCAGCTGATTTCTCCTGTAAAGAGTATCCGTGATATCCCGGTAATATTTTTATTCCCCTGATGTTCATTTCCTTTTCTGCCCTGTGTATATCCTGCTCCCATACCGGCAGAATGGGATTCAGCGTCATAACATGCTGATAGGATGTCCCCTTCAGGTTTTCCTGAAGTTCTTTTTCCCCTTCATAGGGATCGTTGTAAAAGATGCTGTTCAGGGAAGAGACATAGCCGGATTCGATGCCGTTTTCCGCATGGATGCGCTTCAGATCCTCCATGCTGTTTTGACGCAGCCTCCGAAAAGGCCAGTTTCCGATATAGCAATTCATATCTATGGCTTTCAAAAAACACTCCTCCAATGCTTTGCCCTTATTGGAATAGCTCCATGGCATTTTTATAGAAAATCTGTTCCTTTTCCTCCGGAGTCAAGTCTGCTTCCTCCACCTGGCCCATGCAGACCAGCGGAGAAGCTCCGGGCATATCCGTGCCATACAGTATCCGCTTTGCCCCGATGGTTTCCTTTGCGTAGCTGATATCTTCCGCGCGGATGATGGTCCCTGAGAAGTCGGTCCAGACATTGCCAAGATCCCGGATCGGTTTCAGTCCGGTATAGCAGTTTGCAGCCATATGGGCCATGATAATCCTGGCTTCCGGGTATCTTCGGGCCAGATTCGCCACATTCCAGCTATGGGATTCGAAAGGGAGCTGGCCTACGGCTTTATGAAAAGCATGGATCAGAATGGGAACATCATATTCAATGCATTGCTCTATCAATGGGTATACCCTTGGGTCATCGCAAAATGTGGCAACCCAAAGCTTCATTCCGGACATTCCATATTCCTCAATGCCCTGCTTCAGGGTATCCAGGCAGTTTTTATTTGCCGGGTTTATGGAACAGTACCCTCTTACCAGGTCGTTCTCTTCCTTCATAAACTGATGCACTTCGGCATTCACTTCTTTTACTTCCTGTTCATCCGGTTGTTGAGAGCCCAGTCCGGATATATATATCCGTGAAGTGCCATATAACCTGCAGGCTTTTACAATATTCCGTTTATCCTGTTCATACTTTCCCTTCCAGATATGAGCATGTACATCAATCACATGTCAAAACTCCTTTCTGCTCTGTTGATATCATTATATATCAGAAATGATCCGGATTGTTTGCATGGTGTGCTTTTTCCTTGATTGTTTATATGCTCCTGCTACAAAAAGGCATTGCCATGCAGGAAATCCCGCTACATGTTTTCTTTGCAAGTTGCAACCCTAAGAAGGAAAGTCCTATAAGGAAAGCACATTGTTCATTGGATGAAAGGAAAAAATATCAGAATATTTATAGAAATAGTCAATACAAATGAAAAATATGCAAAGGAATCAGGGAAAGCCAGAGGTATAATAAAGGAAGATGATCAGAAGCATAGAAATATACAGAAAGGGGATTGTCCATATGTCGGATCCAAATAAATTAGCCATTGACGGAGGAGAACCGGTCCGCAAGACGCCTATGCCGATGTCTTATCCCGGAGCCAGTGTTTACGGGGAGGAAGAGAAACGGTCGGTGACGGAAGTGATCGACAGCAAATCGCCTTATCGCTATTACGGCCCTCATGTGCTGGGGAAAGCCAAAGCATTTGAGAAAGCATTCTCTGAAAAAATAGGGAATCCATATACATTGGGCGTAACATCGGGAACCGCATCCCTTATTGTAGCCATGAAAGCGGCGGGCATCGGCCCCGGTGACAAGGTGATCGTTCCGGCCTGTACCTTTATTGCCTCAGCAGGAGCTGTCGTATGTGCGGGGGCCGTTCCGGTATTTGCGGATATCGATGAAAGCATGAACATTGATCCGGATTCCATCGGCAAAGTGGTGGACAAATACACAAAGGCCATTTTGCCCGTACCCATCCTCGGCAATCCGTGTCAGATGGACCGGATCATGGAGGTTGCAAAGAAGTATCATCTAATGGTGATCGAAGACGTGGCGCAGTCCTGCGGTTCCAAATATCGGGATCAATATTCCGGTACCTTTGGGGAAATCAATTGTTTCAGCCTGCAGATCAACAAGATTCTGACCACCGGAGACGGGGGAGCGGTGACCACAAAGGATGCAAAGCTGTATGAAAGGGCAGTCCGATATCATGACCAGGGAATGTTCCGGGAAAAAGAAGGCTTTCTGTCCAAAAACGCAGCGGATGATGTGTTCATCGGGCAAAATTACAGGATGAGCGAGATTACCGGCGCGGTCGCTCTCGAGCAAGTAAAGAAGATGGATTACATTGTGAGCTCCATGCATCGGATCAAATATCAAATCAAGGAACAGATCAGGGATATTGACGGCATTGGGTTCCGAAGGATCAATGATGAAAAGGGAGACGCGGGCAATGCGCTGATTCTGCTCCTGCCGGATACGGAAATTGCTGCAAAGTTCCGGGAGGCAATGAACGGGGAAGGAATCTCCACCGGTCTTTTGTATAACGGCGAGCCGATTTATATGATGCCTCAGATTTTTGACAAGAAGACAGCGGACAAAAAGGGGTTCCCGTTTAACCAATTCGATGAAGAAATTGAATATACCAGGGATATGTGCCCAAATGCATGGAACATCATGCCAAGATCTGCCTTGATTGGCCTGAGTCCGGTGTTTACCGACCGGGATGTGGAGGATATGGTGACGGCGATTCGTAAGGTCATGAGGCACCTGGTATAAAAAGGGTTTTGAACCGGAGAAATAAAAGAAAGGGGAATGGATTCATTGAAATTTTTTGACTGCCATTGTTCCTTTGGGATGCGGAGTATCCGATATCCCGGTTCCTTTTATCAGATGGAAGACCTGGTAAGGAAGATGAAGTCCTACGGGATTGAAAAAGCATTGGTGTATCACAGCATGGCGCAGGAATACAATCCGGAGGCAGGGAATCAGATGCTGATGAAAGCGATTCAGGGGATTCCTTCCCTGGTTCCGGTATGGGTCGTCATGCCTCATCATACCGGGGAGTTTCCTGAACCGGATGAGCTGGCAAGACAGATGAAGGAAAATGCGATTCAGGCGGTTACCATGTTTCCCGGCGCTGCAGATCAGACATACAGCACGGGGGAGTGGAACTGCGGCGGATTGTTTGAGATGCTGGAGGAGCAGAGAGTCCCTTTGTTTCTTGGTATGGAGCAAACTTCCTGGGATGATCTGCAGGAACTGCTCAGCCGGCATCCGCAGCTGAACGTCATTTTAACAAACGTGAATTACCGGATTGACCGGAATCTGTATGCCATGCTGGAAAAGCACGACCATTTGTTTCTGGAGACATATGGATATAAAGTATACGGGGGAATCGAAGCAATCTGCAGGCGGTTCGGCGCCCGGCGGCTGTTATTCGGAAGCGGAATGCCGGTATTTTCCGGATCCGGGGCAGTGAGCATGATAAACTACGCACAAATCAGTGAAGAGGAGAAGCAGAAAATCGCCTATAAAAATCTGGAGAATCTGCTGAAAGGAGTGAGGCAGGCATGAGCATAGCGGATCATGTGAAAAAGGGATTGCCCCTTCATGAAATCCCTGTTATCGATTGCCATAATCATATCGGACTGTGGAAAGCCTTTCATATCCCGGATCCTTCTGCGGAAGGGATGCTTTCCGGGATGAACCGGCTTGGCATTGACAAGGTCTGTGTGACCGCTCACTCCTCCATCGGACCGGATTATCATTTTGGAAACGATATGGTAATGGATGCCGTAGCCCGTTATCCGGATCGGTTTCTGGGCTATGTGACCGTGAATCCCAATTATCCGGAAGATATGGAGCAGGAGATTCGAAGGTGCCTGCCGGTGAAAGGATTTATCGGCATCAAGCTTCATCCTTCCTGCCACGGTTCTGCAGTGGATAACCGGAATTATACGGCTGCATTTGTGGCTGCCGAAAAAGGGAAACTGCCGATTCTCATACACATATGGGGAAGGGAAGATGTTGCGGATGTTGACCGCCTGTCCGACCGGTACCCGGATGCACAGTTCATTATGGCACATGCCGGCGGGGATGTACTGTCCATGGGGCATGCCCTGGAGGTGGCCGGCCGTCATGCCAATGTTTATGTGGATGTTGCGGTTTCCACTGCATATGAAGGCAATGTGGAGTGGTTTGTAAGGGAAATCGGCTCCAGGAAAGTGTTGTTTGGGACGGATATGCCCTTCCTGGATCCCCGGTCGACTTTCGGAAGGGTAGCTATGGCAGAGATCGGGGAAGAGGAGAAAAAGAATATTCTCGGCGGAAATATGCAGCGCATTCTGGATCAAAGGGAAGAGGGCGGAAGCAAAGATTAGAAAAGATTGACGTGGGGGAAGGAGGAAGGCCAATCCAATGAAAAAGCTCGGATTTGGTATTGTGGGATGCGGCGTCATATCGGAATGGCATGCCAAAGCTATTTCCGGAATCGAAGGGATTGTCCTGGTGGGGGCAACGGATCGGAATCAGGATTCCAGGGAAAAGTTTGCAGAGAAGTTCGGGATTGTTGCCTTTGATACCTATGAGCAGATGCTTGCGTGTGGAGACATCGATGTCGTCTGTATCTGTACTCCCAGCGGTTTGCATGCTCCCATGGCAATACAGGCAGCCGATGCCGGCAAACATATTATCGTGGAAAAGCCCATGGCCCTGAATCTTGAACAGGCGGATCAGATCATCCGTGCCTGTGACAGGAATTATGTCAAGCTTACGGTGATCTCCCAGCTGCGGTTCACCGAGGCAGTATCCAGACTAAAGGATGCCGTGGATCAGGGATTGCCCGGGAAATTGGTGATGGGAAATCTGTATATGAAATATTATCGTTCCCAGGAATATTACGACAGCAGCAGCTGGAGAGGGACCTGGGCCATGGACGGTGGCGGAGCATTGATGAACCAGGGGATTCATGGGATTGACCTGCTTCAGTATATTATGGGCGATGTAAAGTCGGTTTTTGCCTATACCAAAACGCTGGCAAGGGACATCGAAGTGGAGGATTCTGCGGCAGCTGTATTGGAATTTGAAAATGGCGCTCTGGGCACGTTACAGGGAACGACGTCGATTTATCCGGGATTTCCGCGGGTGCTGGAGGTCAACGGGACCCATGGAACCATTGTCCTGCAGGAAGACAGTATTATCAAATGGGAGATCGAGGGACAGGAAGCGCCGGAAGGGATCCTTGCCGGTCCTAGAGGCAGGAAGTATCAATCGGAGAGGAATCCCACGGATTTCGGCATCGAAGGACACAGGAAGCAGATCAACGATATGGTTCATGCCATACGGGAGGACAGAAAGCCCTCAGTGGATGCTTATGAAGGCAGAAAGGCGATCGAGATCATTACGGCTATTTATGAATCGTCCCGGACAGGAAAGCCGGTCTTCCTTCCATGAAAGTCTGAAGGCACTTATTTTGCATTTCAAGAGGCAGAACGATAACGAGGAACAGAGCAACAGGATGAGACTTGCAAAGAGGCTGTTGGATACAATTGATTATTGCAGCCTCTTTTTTGATTCTGCTTTGAGCCGCAATTTATGGCATTGCACTGCAGTCTACCAATTCATAATTTCAATCTGTCTGTTTATCCGGAATTATATTATAATGAAACCAGAATGTGGTTCTTATCCTTGATACTATTCCAAGACGGACAGAAAGGAGTGTATGATATGAGAAACTTTGCTGCCAACGCCGGACTACGGAAAAGATACCTCCTGTCCTTTATGCTTGTTGCCCTCATTCCTGCTCTTGTCATGCTGACATTATATGTTCCCATGATCAATTTGTTCCGGGAGGAAGCCATTCAGACGGATTCCCTCCGCACCAATACCATACGGGTGGCCGTAGAGGAAAGGATGCAGGAGATGCACAATCTGTCCGTACAAATCAGCTTCAATAAGAAAGTTACGGAGTTTCTTTATAAGAAGGCTCCGCTGGATAATGCATCCCACTATTATATCAGGGATTTATCTGATTATATCAAAAGCTGCAGTGCAGGAAATAGTTTTGTCAGTCTGATAGCCGTTTACCTGATCCAAAGCTCTTCTGTGGTAACACGGGATGGGGTATACCCTGCCGATTACTTTTTTGAAAATGTATTACAGTATGGAGGGATGGAGCCCTCTGACGTAAAGAAAATGATGTCTGGATATTCTTATAATAACTACTTTCCATTACATAAAATAGAAGGACGTGGTTCCTGGAACGGAGAATATGTGACCTATCTGCAGACCGTTCCCATTGGAGATCCCAACGTGCTTGCAAATGTCATCATGCTGATTAACGGCAAGGATATTCAGGCATTGACCGGGGGGATAGATGGATCTTTCAACCATCAGACTATGATTTTATCCGGGAAGGGGGAGGTCATATCCTCTGAACCGGAGAGCAAAAAGCTGAGTCAAATGATTTTTCAGAATATCGGGGAGGAGGACAGCGGCTCCTTTGTTATGGATCTCCCCGGTCGGCCCAATATGGTGATCTGTTATTCCAGAGCCAGGGTAAATCAATGGATCTTTATCACATCTTTCAGCATGGAAGAGATTCTGGTGCGCGTCGGACAAATACGAAACAACGCCATTATCGTTGCAATGATTGGCTTTTCCATCGGGATTTTTCTGTCTTTTCTAATGGCAGATTCCAGTTATAAGCCATGGGCTTTGCTGATAGCGCAAATGAAACAACTGTTCAGTAAATCTGCAGAGTATAATGAGAGCTCCAAGAATGAATACTATATTGCCATGCATACCATTCAGAGTATACGGACAGAACGGGAGCAAATGCTGCTGGACAGGGACAAAAGGAATGCCTGCCTTCAAAAATTCATTCTTCAGGATTTTTGCTCCGGCAAAGCAACTTCCTATTCTGAAAAGGAGTGGAAGCTGGTCTTCCCCTATCCACATTTCTGTGTGATCCTGGTGGATGTGGAGGAGGAGGTCCGATGGATAAGGAAAGTTGACCGTACATTGAACAAACTGGTCCATGTTTATCTTCGAGGGTGCCGTATTGATACCTTTGAGGATGAAAAGGGACGTTTATGCATTGTACTGAACACCGGGCTGTCCGGGGAAGCACACATTGTGGATCAGATCAGACGTTTGGCGGGCAGCCTGGACAGACATTTCGATATTTTGCTCTACGCCGGCATAGGAGGCATTTATGAAAGTGTGGATGATATATTCTCTTCCTGTAAGGAAGCGGAAGAATCCCTGGAATATTGCTTTTTGAAGGGTAAAGATTCTGTTGTGTACTATGCAGATATCCGGAATTATATCTTCCGTTCGCTGAACATTCCGGTATATCCAGACAATCCCCTGCTGAATTCGGTAAAGACCGGGGATATGAGGAACTGTACCAGACTGCTGGATGAGTATTTCAATGATATTAAGGACAGCAACTGCATGGTTTCCGCTCAATATATGTATTGCCTGTTCTACAATTTTATCGGCGTGATCATTAAGGCCTGCAATGATATGCATATCGATTTTGAAGTCATATTCCATCAGACCACGGAACAGGTCCTTGATCTGGACAGATACCGTAATTCAAAGCAGATGATGAACGATGTCTATCGCGCTTATCTCATCACCTGTGAATATATGCAAAGCAATAAGACCTCCCGCAATCGGGCATTGAAAGAGCATTTCCAATCTTATTTTGAAAACAATTATACTGATCCGGGAATCTCTCTGGAACAGACTGCAGGTACACTTGGATATTCCTCTTCCTATCTGAGTCGGTTTATCAAGCAGGAATTCGGCATGGGTTTTGGAGAGCTTCTCAATCAAATCCGGCTGGATCATGCAAAAAGGCTTCTTTCTTCGGATCTCATATCCGTTGGCGCAATAGCGGAAGAGGTGGGGTATACAAGCATAAACAGTTTTATCCGTGTCTTTAAAAGAAGGGAAGGCAGCACACCAAATCAATATCGCAATGCATCCTTTTCCCTGAATCCGGAACAGGGACGGTGATAAGGACTTACTGTAAATACACCATCCGCCAGGCTAGTGAAAAGAATTAACAATGCTAATTTATTTTGTAATACTTGGAGCATTTCTTATAAACATCCTGTTCGGGGATGACGTTAATGTCATATATAACATATAATGGTTTTCAATACAATAAGAAGTACATTTAATTGCCGTGAATATCATGTATTGTTCAAAAAAGTAAAGAAAGGTAGGTGGGAATTCACTTCAGCATTCAATATAATGGATGATAAGGGATGGAACATAAAATTAAATAATAATGGGGGGAGCTCCAAATGATCGATCGATCACAGATCGTGTCAGTCAAGAAACATCGTCTAACTAAAAATTGGATGAGTACCCTAAATAAGGAAAAAGCCTTATGGCTTCTCGTTTTACCAGGAATCATATGGTACCTGATTTTTGCCTATGCGCCTATGTTTGGACTAGTCATTGCATTCCAGGACTTCTCGCCTTTTAAGGGGTTTACCGGAAGCTCCTGGGTGGGATTTGCGTGGTTTCAGCAATTTTTTAATTCGCAGTTTTTCGGGAGACTGATCCGAAACACCTTGTTGCTGAACATCTATAATATTTTGTTTAGCTTTCCGGTGCCAATTATTTTGGCGCTTTTGTTGAATGAGATCCAGCATTCCTGGTACAAGAAAACAGTGCAGACCATCAGTTACCTGCCGCACTTTGTATCGACCGTTGTGGTAGTTGGTATGCTGGCCAATTTTCTTTCTCCTGTCGGTGGAATTGTGAATCTGATGATCGAAAAGTTGGGAGGGGAAAGCATCAATTTTATGATCAAACCGGAATGGTTCCGGCCCTTGTATATTATTTCCGGGATCTGGCAGGAAGTTGGCTGGGGGTCCATAATATATCTTGCAGCATTAAGTGGAATCGATACCCAGCTATATGAGGCATCCATTGTAGATGGTGCGAATAAATGGAAACAGCTCTGGCATATCTCCATTCCCGGTATTTTGCCTACTATCATTATCATGCTCATTATGAATCTGGGTCATATTTTGTCCATTGGATACGAAAAAATTATCCTGATGTATAATTCATCCACCTATGAGACAGCAGATGTAATCAACACCTATGTATACCGGAGAGGGATTCTGAGCGGCGAGTACAGCTTTGGTACAGCAGTGGGTCTGTTTCAGTCCGTTATCAGTTTTGTATTTGTCATAGCTGCAAATCGCATCAGTAAGAGAGTTACAGAAGTCAGTTTATGGTAGGAGGAGTTGAAATGTTAAGAAATAGATTATCGATTGGCGACAAGGTATTTTATATTATTGATTATATCTTTGTTGCATTGGTTGCAATCGTTGCCTTGTACCCATTCATTTTTATTTTCAGTGCCTCTGTCAGCAATTCGGCTGCCCTTGGGCGTGGAGAAGTATGGCTCCTTCCCAGGGGATTCAATACCGATGCCTATGAAATTGTGCTGGAGGATAAAGCAGTATGGAGCAGTTACGGAAATACCATATGGTATGTGGTGGTGGGGACGGCGATTAATATGGTTCTGACAACGTTCACCGCGTATCCTCTTTCCCGTAAAAACTTCAGCGGCAGAAACAAGGTTATGATGTTTATTGCATTTACCATGTTTTTCAGTGGTGGCCTGGTACCATCCTATCTTCTGGTAAAAAAGCTGGGATTGATCGATACCAGATGGGCAATTGTGATTCCCGCAGGGATCAGTACCTGGAATCTGATTATTATGCGTACTTTTTTTGAAAGTATCCCGCAAAGCCTGCATGAAGCTGCCACCATCGACGGGTGTTCCGAGCTCCGGATTATGACAAGAATCTTTTTGCCCCTGTCCCTTCCTGTTCTTTCCGTTATGGTGCTCTTCTACGCAGTTGATCATTGGAACAGCTACTTCAGTGCTTTGGTTTATTTGAATGATCAGAAGCTGTATCCCCTGCAAATGCATTTACGTAAAATACTAATTCAGTATAATCAGAATGAAATGCTGCAGGAGCTGACCCAGGGCCGGGATGTGGTGGGGCAATCGGTACGTTATGCCACCATCATTGTCTCAACTGTACCGATCTTGCTTATTTATCCTTTCCTGCAGAGATATTTTGTAAAAGGTGTTATGGTGGGAGCTATTAAAGGTTAGGTGCTCCGGAAGGCCTGTCCGTTTGCCGACAGATCCTGTTCCGGCAGGATTGTTGTATAAAAAACAAGAAGGAGTGAAGACATATGAAAAGAAAGAGGATCATTCAATTCAGCTGCATTATCCTTTCGTTATGGATGGCGATATTTGTTGTCGGGTGCAGCAAGACAAATTCGGGCAAGGGAGATAATCCTATCGCAGGGAAAACATCTGCTTCTGATGAAAAAGGCAATTCAAAAGACAAGAGCGAGCTATCCAGCTATATAACGGATAAGAAAAGAACATTATCCATCCTGACCACGGAGTGGCCCGGAGCGCAGGTCGGGAATGATATGCCTTTGTATCAGGAGCTTGAAAGAAGGACCAATATTCATCTGGATTTCCAGTTGCTCCCCTTAACGGATCCGCTGGAAAAGTTCAATCTGATCATGGGATCGGATAAGCTCCCGGATATCGTAGGATTCTCCGATGGGGAAGCGATCAACAAGTATGGGATGGAAGGAGCCTTTATCCCGCTGCAGGACTTGATTGAAAAGCAGGCTCCCGATATCAAAAAAGCATTGGATGATCCGCTTCCCAATGAAATACTGCCGTATAAACAAAGTGGATGGGGAGAGGCAACTGCAGGGGATGGAAACATCTACACCGTACCGCTGTTTTCTTCTTCCAATGCTATTGGAGCCGTTTATGCGATCCGGGTAGACTGGCTGAAAAAGCTGAACAAAAAAATGCCGGAAACGGCAGACGATTTGTATGATGTGTTGAAGGCTTTTCGGGAACAGGATCCAAACGGCAATCAGAAACAGGATGAGATCCCGCTGGTTTCAGGCCAGGGCAGTAAAACAGCCAGTATTATTTCTCTCATCAACGCATTTGACGCACACATGAATTTGTATGTTGATCCCAAAGACGACACCATCAAATACGGCCCTGTGGAAAACAACTATAAGGAAGGACTTTCATATCTGAACAAGCTTTATCGTGAAAAACTGCTGGAAGAGGATTATCTGACTTCCACGAATGACCAGTGGCTGGCAAGAGCCACCGGCAGTAAGGCTGGCTTGATGTTTGTATGGCCTGCCAGTGGCATCGGGGCAGCAAATAACGGACTGCAGAAAGTGGATCCCAGTTATAAATTCATGCCCATGGCACCGCTGAAGAGCAAAAGCGGAGCGCAGTTTAAGGATACCAACACGGCAGGAAGGATGATTCAGCCCAGGATGGCAATCAGCATCACTAATAAGTATCCGAAAGAAACCATGAAGCTGTTTAACTATTGCTTTACGAAAGACGGAGCACGTCTAATCGAGTATGGGATTAAAGGGATACATTACACGATGAAAGACGGGAAACCGGTTTATACGGATTTGATTCTTCACAATCCGGATGGATTGGATCCGGAAGCCGCAAGAGTAAACGATGGCCTGCTGACAACGGCACTTCCCTATCAAATGGGGTGGGATTGCCATTTTCAGGCGCATGCCGACGCAGACCCATGGACAGTGGAGGCATGGAAAATATATCGGGAACCCGGCATGGTGGAAGCACCGCTTCCTACATTGAACTTTACGGAAAAGGAGCTTTCCAGGAAAAATCAGCTGGTTGCCGAAATCGATACCTTTAAGGATCCCATGATCGATAAATTCATCATGGGTGTGGAATCCCTTGATCGATTCAATGATTTTGTGAAGGGAATCAAACGGGCCGGCCTGGACGAACTGCTTGAGATTTACAACACAGCATACAAGAGGTATCAAAAAACGGCAAAGTAGTTTGCAGAAGCCGGAAAGTGGGAGTAACACTCCCACTTTGCATTCCTGGCATTCAAAATGATTGTTTTTAAAGTTAGTTTTGTGAGGATATTAAGAATGTTCTATGATCGTAGAAGATTTCTATTGTTCTTCACAGAGCATTCTGTTATTCTCTGAGTACCGTATCAAGCCAACATTTTCATCTAGGATATCATAGGAGGGGATAACCTATGCATCAAAATGTGAATTCAGCCAATATATTCATACAGGAATCAAATCGTCACCAACCCACGGCAGATTTGATGAGGCCTTCCCCTGTTCCGAAAAAGAAGCCCGGCATGCTACATAATTATTGGAAAAACCGATATCTTGTGCTCTTGCTGCTGCCGGCTATCATTTTTTTCGCTATTTTTTGTTACGGACCGATGCCTGGTGTGATCATAGCATTCAAAGACTATAAGTTCCGATTGGGGATCTTTAAAAGTCCCTGGGTGGGTTTGCAAAATTTCAGGATGCTCTTTTCCATTAAAAGTTTTGGCGAAGTATTCCGCAACACTCTGATTATCAGTGTTTACAAACTCCTTACCGGATTTCCTGCCCCGATTTTGTTTGCTCTGTTTCTGAATGAAATCCGGCAGCTAAAGTTCAAAAAGGCCGTGCAGACTATCAGCTATTTACCTCATTTTGTTTCCTGGGTTGTCCTTGGGGGCTTGTTTATACAATTTTTATCACCCTCTACCGGACCGATCAATGTCATTTTAAAGAGCCTGGGCATGAATCCCATCTTTTTTTTGGGCGATCCAAAATGGTTTCGCAGTGTATTGGTGGTTACCTCCATGTGGAAAGGATTTGGCTGGGGATCCATTGTATATCTGGCATCAATTACATCGATAGATACCCAGCTATATGATGCAGCAGATATAGATGGCGCAGGCAGATTCCGAAAGATGTGGAGTATCACCCTGCCGGAGATGATCCCTGTGATTACCATTATGCTTATTTTCTCTGTTGGCGGGATTGTCGGGGATGACTTTGACCAGATATTCAACTTATACAATAAAGCGGTTTACAGTGTAGGCGATGTACTGGGCACCTATATTTACCGGGTGGGCCTGGTTGATATGAAATATAGCTTTTCTGCGGCGGTTGGCCTGTTTCGGAATGCGATTTCATTTGCCCTTGTTTTTCTTGCAAATTTTGTAGCGAATCGAGTCAATGAATATGGAATATGGTAGATTCCAGATAAGTTTAGTATTTCTATATCAATAGAAAAGGAAAGGAGGAAGATTCATGGCATATCTGAGCAGACGCCGGACAAAGGGTGAGGTTACGTTTGAGTGCGTGAACGGTTTTGTTATGGTCCTGCTGAGTTTCACGACGCTCTACCCGTTCCTGTTCTTGATTTTCCAGTCATTGGGAAATTCAGCAAGCATCAGTTTTCTGCCGAGAGAATTTGAAACGGCTGCGTATGCTACTGTTTTTAAAAATTCCTACATCTGGAGCGGATTTCGGAATACCATATGGCGTACCGCTGTAGGTACCGTGCTTTCTGTGCTTGTTACCACTTCCGGAGCCTATGCGTTATCCAAGACATGGTTCCCGAATCGGAGATTCTGGACCGGCTTCATTGTATTTACCATGTTTTTTTCCGGAGGATTGATTCCAAGCTATCTTCTCATGAAAGGTCTTGGGTTGTATAACAGCTTCTGGGCCATGATCCTGCCCGGGCTTTGCAGCGCCTATAATTTAACGATCATGCGCAACTTCTTTATGGGAATTCCCAATGAGCTGGAGGAGTCTGCCAAGATTGACGGCGCAAATGATATCCAGATCATGCTCCGGATCGTGGTTCCAATCTCTCTTCCCATTATTGCCACTATATCCCTGTGGAATGCCGTGGGACACTGGAATGCCTGGTTTGACTGCATGATTTACATTACGGAGCCGCGCAATCAGGTACTTCAGCTGATTCTGCGCCACATTGTTATTGAAGGGACCTCCCAGTATATGAATTTCACAGGAACCATGGATACCGGGACCTATACGCCGGAGGCTGTGAAAGCGGCGTCTACCATTGTAGCCACCTTACCGATTTTGCTTGCCTATCCGTTTATTCAAAAGTATTTTGTAAAAGGGGTCATTGTAGGATCCCTCAAGGGATAATTGTTATAGAACTTTTTGGAAATACATCTTGTATTTCCGTTAATAGAAGATAATATATTAAGAGGAGGATCAATATGAACAAAAAGCTCATCAAGGTCATTTCCGGAATGGTTCTTGCGGCAGTGTTGATGGTGTCCATAGCAGCATGCAGCAAGACTGCAGGTCCCACGAAGGAGAACACAAAGGCACCGGATTCCTCCGGAAAATCAGCGTCAGGAAAAGACCCTACTGCTCCAAAGGATAAAACGTATACCATCTCCTGGATCGGCGCACAAAACAACCCTCTCAGTAAGGATCCGATCATGCTTAAAAAATGGGAGAAACAATTCAATGTTGTAATCGATTTCTGGAATATTGATTCCAATGAGTGGAATGAGGTTCTGTCCACCAAGTTCGCCGGGGATGAGTACCCGGATCTTCTTTACTGCAATTCCTCTGCAAATTTTGCAAATTATGTGGATCAACAGCTGCTGGCGGAAATTCCATCGGAAATGCTTGACAAATATATGCCAAAAACAATAGCCGCTCTGAAGAAGGATAATGAAAAGATACTGCGGCAAGGTCAGGTGGATGGCAAGCAGTACGGCATTCCGATAGGGACCTACTTTCACAATCAGTTCCATGAGCCCATCGTTTATCGCGGGGACTGGATGAAAAAGGTAGGCGTAAGTTCCGCTCCCACCACACTGGATGACTTTCAGGATTTAATGTATAAGTTTTCCAACGAGGATCCGGATGGAAACGGGAAAAAGGATACCTATGGCTTATCCACCTCCGGGCTGAATATGGTGTATGGGGCCTTTGGCTACGAGCGTAAGCAATGGGTGGAGGAAGACGGTAAACTTGTATACTCCTCCATTCAGCCTGGAATGAAAAAAGCTTTGGCAGTGCTGGCCAAGTGGTATAAAGATGGAATCATCGATCCGGAGTTCATCACCGGGGAAAACAAGGGTGGATACTGGGCAATTACCCATGCCTTTGACGAAGGACGAATCGGATATTCCGGCCACGGGTGCTATTATCATTGGAATCCCGATCTGGGTCCATTGAATGAATCCACAGGGAAATCCTCTGTGCTTGGCGCCACGAACTATCAGGAGCTGGAAAAGAAATTCCCTGGTATGGGCAGTGAACTGGTGCATGGCACTCCGGTAACCGGACCGGATGGCAAGCGCGGATCCCGTGGGGAACCTCTGCCGCATCCCCATCAAGTGGGTTTTGGAATCCAGCTGGAAGACGAATTGGATAAAATGGCGAAAATCATGACGATGTATGAATATTGGACTTCTGATACCGATCATTATTTTGAATCCCGCTGCGGTATCAAGGATGAAATGTGGCATTTCAATAAAGATGGCGTACCAGTCAGCGACTTCGATGCATGGAAAGTGAAGAATAAGAAGCCGGATGAAACACTGTCCGGTGTTGGAGCGGCCACCGTTCTGGAGCCATTCCTGCTTTCAAGCTATGATAAACTTCAGAACAAATACCTTTATGACTGGGCGGTTGAGAACAAGTATGACAAAGATCTGATCCGAAGCAAGCTGTTTGTGGCCCTGCCTTCTGCAGGAACGTATCAGACCGAACTCGACAAAATGGAGGACGAGGCCTATATTGCCATCATTACCGGTGACAAGCCTGTGGACTATTTTGATACTTTCGTGGAGGAATACAAAAAGTCGGGTTATGAAAAGCTGGAGAAGGAAGCAAATGAGTGGTGGAAAACCATGAAATAGGGTTCCCTGCCAGGAAGCATGTTTGTTGTTTCAGGAACATGCTTCCTTTTTCCTATCATATAATTAAGCAAGTGTAAAGCATTCAGTCTAATGATATGTAAGGACTTGGGGGAGAAAGAAAATGCAGACGAAAGCAGGTAGAAGAAGCCGAAGGGAATATGGATTGGCTTATAGAAAAATTATGCTTTCCTTTGCTGCCATCGTTTTACTGATTACCTCTCTCAATGGAATTATCACTTATGTCTTTGTAAAAAAGTACAACGATCAGGTTCGAAAGGAACGCCAGGTTGCATTGAAGCAAATTGGCATACAAATGCAGCAGCGTTTGTTTCGGCCAGCCAATCGTCTTTATGTGGATTTTATCAACAATCCGGTATTGTATCCGGAGTTGAGGGGCTTTTTCAATCATTCGGCGGAAAGCATGCCGAACGAGTCCATATTGTATTATCGGCTGTATTTCTCCCTGCGGGCGGCTGTCTCCAGCATGCCGGAGATCTTCCAGGATATCTCTGTATACAGCAAAGCGGCCAATGTGGTTCTTTCCACACGCGAAGGTGCCAACTGGCTGAGTGATACCCGGTCGGATAACTTATTGATGAATTGGACAGAGCAGGTTGTGCACGGGAAGAGCTCATTGTTTTGGGGATATACGCCAGGACAAATATCGGATGAGTCAGGAGAGAAAACGGAAGATGCGTCCATCGCCCTTTACGGAACTTACCCATTCAATGCTTCCGGCGAAAAGTGTAAAGGGGCCTTTCAAATCCGGTTGGATACCGTCGCAATCAGCAGGTTACTGCAGCAATATCAGACACAGCAGACCTCCTATTACTTAATTGACAGATTGGGCAGACCAATTGCGTCTGTCGGCAAAGCCATTGATTTTACCAAACTGTATCAGGATAAGCTGAAGGACATGAGACAATCGGAATATATTGAGACATATAATGTGGACGGGGTGGATTCCGTCCTTGTTTCCCGTCCTTTTCAGGAGAATTATATCCTGATGTCCGTTACCACCCTCGATGTTTTTTACGAACAGGCAAACAGGGTCCACCATATGGTAAGTCTTGTGGAGCTCAGTGTGCTGCTGGTTGGTTTTATGATGGCCAAGTTTTTTTCGGATCGCCTGTACCGTCCCCTGCGGCAATTGATTGAGCCTGCCCGGGAGTATTCGGGGAGTGTCATACAGGAGAAACGACATCTGGATGAATATGCATATATCCAGGAGGCAATGGAGAACCTTTCTTCCCATGCTTCATCCCTGGAGAATATGATGGATGAAAATTTTCCGTTGATACGGGATGGTTTTCTGCAGACGCTTCTCTGTGAGCCAGAGCTGGATCGGAATGAAATTCGTGAGAAACTGGATCTCCTGCATCTTTCCTTTCCTTATCCGTACTTTTGTGTTGTGGGAGTATCTGTTCCGCAGAAGGTTTTCCAAACGCTTAAAACGGAACAAAAAGTGGTGCTTCCTTATGGGCTGTTGAATTGTTATCATGAGTATAAAAACAGCGGGATTGTCCTTGCCGGCACCAAAAACAATGACCGCTCCCTGACGCTGATTGTGAATTTGCCGGCAAGTGCAAAGAGCCGTCAGGATGACTGGATGCGGGAAATCAGCCGGATATGCTTGCAATTTTGTCAGGTTCCTCCGAATCTCAGTGTCAGCTCCTACGTAACGGATATTTTGGAACTAAGCAAAGCTTATCAGCAGAACAGTATATGTGAGCCCTATTTTTTCTTCCTGACAGATGCGCCCTATCTGAAAGCAGAACGGATTCTGATGATGGAATGTAAGGCAGACAGCGGGACCCTGTCACATTTCCCGGATGATTTCAGAAAGCACCTGGATTCTTTTGATGAAGAGAATGCGACGGTCGATATTTTAAAGCTGGTGGAGGAGTGCAAATCTGGTCAATATACTGCGGCGCATTGCAGGACACAGCTTTTTTCCACTGTCTCTGCACTGTCCCGTTTTATTCTGCGTATTTACCCGGGAGGGAACCATCCCAGTGGTAAGATTTATGATGATTTTTTTGGGTGCGTAGATATCGATTGCTTTCAGGATTGGATTTGTGGACGGATCCACTATTATATGGACCTTCAGAGACAGAATCACGCTGGCCAGTATTCCGATATTCTGCAAGGCATGACAGGCTATATTCTTCAGCATTTGAGCGAATCCATTTCCCTGGAGGCATTGGCGGATATGTTTCATATCAGCCCGAATTACCTCAGCCGTTTGTTCCGGGAGCAGGTTGGGGTGAACTATACAGAATATGTGAACAATGCCAGGCTGGAGCTTGCCACAGAGCTTTTGATCAGCAGCGGGAAAACGATTGACCGGATTGCCGGCGAGGCGGGTTTCAACAGCTCTGTGTATTTTATTAAGCGATTTAAGCGCAAATATGGCATGACTCCGAAAACATACCGCGTGAATGCAATGATGCAGGAAAACCTGGATTCCTGAAAGTTTTTGGAAATCACTTTTATAAGATCCATCAATAGCAAAGCAGAATAAGCAGAGGAAAGAAAGACTGATTGAAGGTATAATAAATGACAGGGGGTAGTATCTATGAATTTTATCAAAACATATGAGGACTGCTATGTATCATTTGACGGCAATAATTTTATTATAGGAAACAATCGGATCGAACGGTCCTGGGAAATGAAGGGGGAGGTTCCCCGAAGCCTGTCTTTCCGGAACAAGAGGACGGAGAAAGAATGGTTCTCCGATCCAAATCCTGTGGGATGGTTATCTGTAGTAAAATCGGCATCAACGGGAGAAGTTATACCGGATCCCGGGGAAGATTCCAGGCCGGTGGAAAAGCCGGTGAATTGTACGATTACGGCCCATACGGATGATGATTTCGGATTTGCTGTTCCTCACTTTGTGATCGATGTTAAGCTGGAATACCAGTCGTTGAAGGTGATATGGCGCCATATCATTTATCCCGGACTGCCGATCCTGCGGAATTCCATTATTCTGAAAAAGAAAAGCCCGATAGCCTCCGATCGTTGTGCATGCAGCCATGACAAACAGGAAAGACCGGGAATTGCCGGAATGAATGAAACTCCGTTTAAAAAGGAAGGCAATGGAGAAGGGTATATCGATGTGCTTCCGGGTTTGCCAATCCATTGCAAGTGGAAATCGGTGTGCTTTCAGGATGCAACTGATCATCATAACAACCTGGTTTCCTCGCAGGAAGGACTGTTTTATAGCAACGAAAAATCGACTCTATCGGGAAACCTATTATTTGTAAAGGATCAGATGTGCGAAGATGGGTTCCTTGCAGTAAAGGAAGGCCCGACACCGTTGGCCTATCAGGGCGGCGTGACCCATGATTTTGAGATCTGCGGCAACAATATTTTGACATCCGGCTGGGGGGTATCTGCGGAGGAGTGGAGGAGAGCTCAAACCATGTCGACTTATGGCAGTGCCGTCGTCCTGTGGGAAGGGGACAGCGAGGATGCCATTCTGGCTCTCCAGCAGTATCATCGGGCGATTCACCGATACAATCCGGAGCGGGATACTTTCGTTATGTGCAATACCTGGGGAGATCGTTCCAAATCCGTCATCATCAATGAGGATTTCATGCGAAAGGAATTATCCCTGGCGAAATCCCTTGGAATCAGCTGTTATCAGATCGATGCCGGCTGGCAGGAAGGTGTATCCACTGTTTCAGCACAGGGTGGAATCGAGGGATATTATCGTTCCAATCCAAATTACTGGCATGTAAACGAAAAAGGCTTTTCCAAAGGTCTGCAGCCCGTTGCACAGCAGGCGAAAAGCAGTAACATGGATCTCGGCCTGTGGTTCTCCCCGGACTCTCTGGATGATTTTTGCAACTGGGAAAAGGATGCAGATACTTTGATCAATCTTTACAGGGAATATGGGATCAAGGCATTTAAGCTGGACGCAATTCATATCCGTTCGAAAAGGGGCGAAGAGAATCTGTTCCGTATGATGAGAAAAGTCATGGAGGAAACCAATGGAAAGGTGATACTCAATTTGGATGTAACGGCGCAAACACGGAATGGATATTACGGAAGAGTCCAATACGCCAGCCTGTTTCTGGAAAACAGATATACTGATTGGAATAATTATTACCCTCATTGGACCTTACGGAACCTTTGGATGCTTTCCCGGTATTATCCCACCTTCCGTCTGCAGACGGAGTTTTTAAACGTGAACAGAAACAGGGAGCTCTATTCGGACGATCCGTTGGCACCATCCGTTTGCGGGATGGAATATGCATTTGCGGTTACCATGTTTTCCAACCCGCTGGCATGGATGACTCTCACCGGACTGGACGAAGCATCCCGGAATACTCTGGAGCGGGTGATTCCCAATTATCGGAACTATCAGTCCGATATCCTGTCCGGCATTGTCCTGCCCATTGGGGAAGAGCCTTCTGGAACGGGATGGACGGGCTTTCAGTCCATAACAGGAGACGAAAAGGGATACCTTCTGATTCTGAAAGAGCGCAATGGTGACGTTCATCATTCCTATGTCCTATGGAAAATGAAAGACAGGGAAATCAAACTGCACCGACTTATGGGACAGGGAGAGGACAAGATGGCGAAGACAGACGGAGTAGGACGGGTGGAATTCTGCCTCACGGGGAACTTTCAATATGCATTGTATGCTTATGAAAAGATGACAGAGTCCTGAGTTCTTAAGAGGATGCCTTTTTTCGTTCCTTTGCTTTTTATTTATTCTGTTTGTTATCTGTAAGTCTTATGGGGGATGGATGGTTGCCTGATGCAGGAACTGACTGATGACAAATGACGGGATGGCGCACTGTGATGCAGCATGGAACGGAGGCTTTTATGGTAAAATCCAAAGTACTGGGGAAGTCTATTATGTCCTATTTGGCTGTCCTGCTGATACCTGCCACTTTGCTTGGACTTATGATTGTCACGGATTTTTCCAAAAGAATCAGAAAGGAAGTCATTCACTCAACAACCAGTATGTTGACGCAGGCCAGTGAAATATTGGACAGCCGGTTCAGCGATCTGAGCAGAATTTCTTATCAGATATCATCGAATCGGAATTTGCAGTCTTTTCTTTCGCCGGCGGATGGAAATGAAATGGAGAACTATCCCTCGGTTTACAACGGAATAAAGGAGTTGGAAAATTATAAAATATCCAACGGTATAATTGATAATATCTATCTTGTTCTGAGAGGGAAAGATGTTGTGCTGAGTGATAAAGGCAAATACAGTTATAATACGTTTGAAAAGTATATTTGTGTGTGGCAGGATTCGTCGCAAGGCAGCTTTTCGGACCGCATCAACAGTACTGCATCCCTGACGGTATTTCCTTCCCGGCCGGCTTATGTGAACGGAACCCGGACAAATCTCATATCCTATGTACAGCCGCTGCCGGTCCAGGCTGATCATCAGTATACGACAACTCTTGTTGTAGCCATCCGGGAAGATTCTATGCGGCAGATCCTTCATGAAGTGTTGGGAGAGTACAGTGGCTATGTGTACATTCTGGATTCAAAAAATAAGGAAATATTTACCTGCGGGTTGAACAACAGTCAGGACTACAGGGAGGCAGCTGATAAGGCAGTTCACAAATCCATGGCTTCCATTCAGGGTCAGGATGGGGATCTTCAAGGGATAATGAATTTCGAACAGGGGGAATTCATCCTATCCTATATCCAATCGGATATTATGGGCTGGAAATATGTTGCAGTCATGCCCGCTAAACAGATACAATTAAAAATGAAGGATTATCAAAAAATATTTATTTTTGTCATGTTAATGGCCCTGATCATCGGTGGCTGGGCAGCATTTAAATTTTCAAGAAAGAATTATCGAAACATCCGGAATATTACGGATACCTTGCTGTCGGGACAGAACACGGAAGGGCAGGAGAAGATCACCAATGAGTGGAATTTCATAAATGATGCTGCTGTGCGTGTGATTCGGGAAAACGCTTCTCTTCGGGACAAGCTGGAAAAGCATATGCCAATCATACGAAATGACTTTTTCTGTAAGCTTCTTACAGGAGAAATGCAGGATGGAAAATCCATTGCCGCCATGGCAAATTTCCTTTCCGTTCAACTAGATTTCAATGCCTGCGGGATTCTCCTTACCAGTATTGATAGCTATGAGGAGATAGAGGATGCGGTTGGGGAGCCGGAGCGGAATGTAATCCATCTTTCCCTGGCAGCCAGGGCGGAGGAGATTAGCTCGGCGCTTGGACGCGGGTATGCCGTGCGTCTCGGGAAGGACAAAGATGCAGTCTTGGTGGCGTTCGACAATAAGGGCCTCGACGCAGACAGAAAAGCCTTAAAAAGTACAGCGTATCAGCTGCGTACCTATCTGTACTCCAATTTTGGCATATCCATAACGGCTGCGATCAGTGATATCCAGGGGGGAGTATCCAGCATACGGACCGCCTATCAGCAGGCGGAATACGCTTTGAGTTATCGGCTGATCGATGGGAAAAATACAGTGATCAGCTATGCAGAACTGTATAACTGCGAAAGAAGGGTGACCGGATGCTGTTATACCTTCGATCAGGAAAGGCAACTGATGCAGTTTCTCCGGATGGGAGACTTTGATTCCATAAGGAAGATACTGGGTGCCATTGTGGAGCAAATTAAGACCCGACCTGTTCCAATTGAGGTGGTTCAATGCACTTATTTTGACATTATCAACACAACGCGGAGGGCACTGTATGAATTGGGAATATCGGACTGTGGATATGAGGAATACTTTGATGGACTCATGAACGGTAAATCACTGATGGAAGTCTATGAAGAAGCATGCAGCTTCTACTTTGAAATGTGTGAACGTATACATGATGCCAGGAGTCAAAGGGATTGTGATTTTAGGCAAAGAATTGTGGAGTATATTGGGCATCACAGCATCGACAATGAAATATCGGTGGAAACCGTTGCCGGACATTTTCACGTCTCAGGTTCCTATATCAGTAAGTTGGTCAAGGAGCGGACGGGCTGTGGATTCGTAGATTATGTAAACAAGCAAAGACTTGCAAAGGCAAAACATCTGCTATGTGAGACGGAAATGCTTGTGTCTGAAATTGCAGGCGCAGCAGGATATAACAGTGTATACAACTTTACGCGTGTATTTAAACGTTATGAGAAGATGACTCCCACACAGTACCGATTGAGTGGAAGCATTTCACAGAAACGCCAAAGGGACAATCCCGCAGATACTTCGATTTCATAAGACGGAATGAAATGTTAAAGCGGAACCGAAATTGTTTCTTTTCAAAAATCCATTTCCAATATATATTGAAGAAAAGAGATGGCGCCGTCTCAATGGTTCAGGAAAAGTTGAATATAAAATGTATGGGGAGGAACGTTTGATGAAAAGATGGCATTCGGTCCGATTCATCACAGCGGCTTTTGTGGTTTGTGTCCTTGGGTTGGCCATATTTGCCGGCTGCGGTAAAAAAGAGTCAAGCAGTACAAAGCAACCGGCAGGAAACCAGGGAACAGACCGGGCAACCGGCGATAGTGGCTTTCCAATCTCGGAAAAGCCGATTACGCTTGAAATCATGAAACCACTGGTCATGTATGATACTGATTATTCAAAAATGCCAGTTTTGCAGGATTATGAGAAGAAGTCCAATATAAAAATCAAGTGGAATACGCCTGCAGCAGCAGACTTTACCAGTAAATACAATATGGTTATGACATCGGGGAAGCTTCCGGATGCGATCATTGCAATGCCGGCGGATGACATCGAAAAATATGGGCAGCAGGGTGCGTTGATTGATATCAATGAATTGATTGATCAAAATGCTCCAAATCTGAAGGAAGTAATAAGTGAGTTTCCCGATGCAAAGAAAGTGATCACCAGTACCGGCGGCAAGATTTACAGTATGCCGTTTGTTTACAGGGAGCGTTGGGGAAATGACGTGCTGATCATTCGGGAAGATTGGCTTCAAAAACTCAATCTCGATATGCCGGTTACGACTCAAGACTGGTATAAAGTGTTGAAAGCGTTCAAGGAGAAGGACCCCAATGGAAATGGGAAACCGGACGAACTTCCTTTCAGCGGGGATGGGATTGGTGACCTGATGAAGTTTGCCATGACATGGGGGATGCATGATAACGGATACAGTGATACATTTGAAGGTAAATTCTATTCTGCAGAAAAGCTTTATCCCCAGGATGGAAAGATACATTATTCGCCTATAGAGCCCCGTTATAAGGAAATGGTGGAGTGGCTGAACAAACTCTATCAGGAGGACTTGATTGATCCGGAAATCGTAACAAATGACAATAAGGCTTTTCAGGCAAAGATGACGCAGGATCTTGTGGGCGCTACCAGAGGAGTATTTGGCGGTGATCTGATCACCATGAACGATACTGCAAAAATGAATGGAGATTCTGAGTTTCACTTAAACGTTGCGCCGGTGGCAAAAGGCCCGCATGACGACCAGTTCCACACGATAACGGATCCCAGTGCCCTTCCGCAGGGATTTGTTGTTACAAGGGATAATAAGCATCCTATCGAGACCGTGAAATGGGCAGATTACTGGTACAGTGAAGAGGGCCAGGCAAAGATGTGGGGCGAGGAAGGCAAAAGCTATACTATGGTGGACGGAAAGCCTCAATGGACAGACTTTATTCTGAAGAATCCGGATGGCAAGACTGTGGATGAAGCCTGGGGCTCCCTGACGCCCGGAAGAAGTATATGGCCCACTGTTTGGCTGCCTCCTGAGCTTACCCTGCAGAGGGATTCTGAAGAAGTCAGAACTGCAAAGACCGATATTCTGACATCCGAAACTTTGGTGGAACCCCTGCCGCCAAGACTTTCTTTCTCACAGAAGGACAATGACAGAAGAAAGCAGCTTATGACCGATATCAACATCTATGTCAATGAATCTGTTACCAACTTTATCGTAGGGAAGCAACCGATATCTGATTGGGACAAATATGTGGAGAAGGTTGAGAAGATGGGAATTGATGAAGTCATTGAGATATATCAGAAAGCCATGAATGATTGGAATGCAAAGTGAAAATATAATTCGCACTGCAAAGGCTTCCGGCAGGCTCTGGAAGCCTTTGCTGAAATAAAGAATATGAAGGACTCGTTTATCTGATATAGATTACGCGCAAAAGCGGTGAAACGGAGGCTGCAATGGCACAGAACACAGTAAGAAATATAAAAAATCAACAGAGAATTGAAAAGCATGGCACATTTGCAAGAGATATGTTCAGATCAAAATATCTGTATCTCCTATTTCTTCCAACAATCGTTTATTTCTTCGTTTTTGCTTATATGCCCTTATACGGATTGTTGATTGCGTTCAAGGATTATAATCCATACCAGGGGATATGGGGAAGTCCATGGGCCGGATTGCAGCACATCAGGGATTTTCTCCATTCGGTTTATTTCTGGCGCCTTATTTACAATACCATTACGATCAATATCTATGATCTTCTCGTGGGGTTTCCCCTGCCAGTTATCCTTGCGTTGATGATCAATTCCGTCAAAAACAATTTCATGAAGCGAAGTGTCCAGACCATCGTGTATTTGCCCCATTTTATATCCGTAATTGTTGTTTCCGGTATGCTGGTCTCCTTCCTTTCCCCCAGTTCCGGCATCATTAACTACCTGATCAGGGCTCTGCGAGGGAAAGCAATACATTTTCTGGCAGAACCAGGATGGTTTAAAAGCATTTATGTCCTGTCAGGGGTATGGCAGAATGCAGGTTGGAATTCCATTATATACATCGCGGCCCTGGCAGGAATTGATGCCCAATTATATGAATCGGCTACCATTGATGGTGCAAATAACTGGAAGCAGCTTATATATATTACCATACCCGGTATCCTGCCGACCATCATTATCATGCTAATTCTCAGGATTGGATCCCTGTTTTCCGTGGGTTTTGAAAAGATTATCCTTCTTTATAATCCTCTTACCTATAAAACTGCGGATGTCATCTCAACCTATGTTTACAGGCGAGGCATACTGGGTGCGGATTTCAGCTATTCCACTGCAATAGGGTTGTTCAATTCGCTGATCAATTTTGCCATGCTGGTGCTGTTCAATCAGTTCAGCAGAAAAATAAGTGAAACCAGTCTCTGGTAAAGAGGTGAAAAAATGATTTTTCAACATGAAACATTGGGAGATAAACTGTTCCGGCTGATCAGGGATGTGATCCTTCTCCTCTTTTGTGTCATCGTCCTGTACCCGGTAATCTATGTCATCAGTGCATCCTTCAGCAATCCCCTTTTCGTAATGAAAAACGAGGTGGTATTGCTGCCAAAGGGATTTACCCTTATCGGTTATGAGAAAGTGTTCAGCAATCCGGATGTATGGAACAGTTACAAAAATACGATCGTATATACCACTGTCGGTACGGCACTGAACGTTATTTTGACATCCACGGGTGCGTTTGCCTTATCCAGGAAGGATTTCAAAGGCAGGAATTTCTGGACTTTCTATATCACCTTCACAATGTTCTTCAGTGGGGGAATTATACCGGTGTATTTGCTCATCAAGCAACTGAATCTGTATGATACCTTCTGGGTGATGATCCTTCCTGGTGTGATCAGTGCATGGAATATGATCATTATGCGTACCTTCTTTCAGTCAAATGTTACTATGGAACTTCAGGAGGCCGCCATCATAGATGGGTGCAATGATCTTGTCATATTCCTGAAGATTGCTTTGCCGCTGTCGATGCCGATTATCGCCATCATGACCTTGTTCTATGGTGTGGATCACTGGAACTCCTTTTTCGGAGCCATGTTGTATCTCAGCGACAGGGACAAGTTTCCGCTTCAACTTATCCTGAGGGAAATACTTTTACAGAATATCAGCTCCGGTAATGTGGAAGGACCGGCTGCGGATCAGCAGATTGTCGGAGAAAGTATCAGATATGCGTTGATCATTGTGGCAACCGTTCCCATTCTTCTGGTTTATCCGTTCATTCAAAAGTACTTTGTCAAGGGAGTGCTCGTCGGAGCAATCAAAGGTTAGATGCAGGAGAAAATGTTTTGAAGGAAAGATACCTGAAAATATGGTACAATAAAAACAGTCTGGAAGGTGAGGATACTTATGAAATGGTGGGAAAAGGAATTTTTAAGGATTTCTGCTGTACAATGCAAGTATGATGAGGACAGTATGGATATTCTGAAAAAGCATGTGGTGCCGCGGCACTTCAATACGGAGCAGCTTTTGCATTTGACCGCGGAAGGCCATATGGCCTTCTACGAGGAAGAACGCCATGGAGCGCTGCTGAATTCGTATCTTGCGGAGGCTCACAGGAATCATATCCATGAAATCATCTATCTCAATGTACACTGCTTTGTGAAGCGTATTCGGGATGAGCATCCCGATTGGGTGCAGAGGGATCGGGACGGAAAGGAAATACTGGCTTATGGTGTGGATTATTTTGCCTGTATCAACAGCGGATGGTTTACATACTTTGCGGACAATCTATCCGGGCTTTGCCACCATGAGATCGACGGTATTTTTCTGGATGGGCCTGTTCTGACCCAGCAGGGATGTTATTGTCCGGCGTGCTGCGATAAGTTTCGCCGTTATTATGGCAAGTCCATCCATGACGCGTCTTCCACAGAGCTTATGGAGTTTAAGGTGGATTCCGTCACGGAGTTCATAAAGAAGACACATGATATCGTAAAGGGCATCAATCCGGATATACTTCTGTACCTGAATAATTCTGCACTTCGCGCCGACGTTACCGGCAGCAATACCCGAAAGGTGGAACCCTACGTGGACATGTTGGGTGCAGAAGGAGGATTTGCCTGGGTGAACAGGGATCTGACCCTGTGGCAGGCAGATTCCATGGCCCGCTATATTGAAACCCAGGCCAAGGGGAAAGCGACTGTAATCTTTATTGCCGGGGATCACAAACCGTATTCCTATTATATGCATACCGCGGCGGAAACGAAGATCCTTTATGCACAGTCCGTGGCCAACGGCGCCAATGTCTGGTATGGAATCCACGCCCCCACCTATATTATGGATACTCCCGGTGGAAAAGCTGCAGTGGAATTCAATGCCTTTCTGGAGCAGAACGAATCCTGTTACCGAAATACGAAGCCGGTATCCAAAGTGGCTCTGATGTGGTCCATGGACAGTGCCAATTATTATTCCTCCAGCGTGGCCGCCACGGATTTCACACAATCCCAGCAGCTGGGCCCGGGAGCAAAACGGGGGAACCACTATGAATCCTTTATGGGCTTCTACGAAATGCTTGTCCGATCCCATATCCCGTTCGAAGTGGTGGATGAATGCAATGTCCAGGATGGTACCATTTCAAAATACGATGTTTTGATCCTGCCGACATGCGCATGCATGAGCAGGGAGATCGCAGGAAACATACGGAATTTTGTTGATAATGGAGGCAGGATCCTTGCCACATTCGATACCGGTTTTTATGATGAAAAGGGCCGTTACCTGGGTAAATCCGGGCTTGAGGATGTACTTGGCATACAAAGTGCGGACGGAATGATTGAGTATGGGACTCCCGGGACAGGATTCCACAGGATCCGGAAAGACAGCTGGATAGCCCATGGCCTCAGCGCAGATCTGATCCCCTCTCCAGGTCTTGCGGTGCGGTTCACCCCATCCAGTGGGACGCAGATTCCTGGAATTTACCTGAAGCCGATGGAAAGCAGATATGTTGCTCTGCCGACGGACGGTTTTCCTGCCATTGCAGTACACAGGTATGGCAAAGGGATCGGGGTATATATCGGCGGTACCGCAGGGGAGTTTTACTATAGCTCAACCAATCCCGATTATCGGCGGCTGGTTGCAAATATTGTGAACCGGTTTTCTTCTGAGATACTGAAAACCGATGCCCCCGGAAGCGTGGAAATGGTCCTGAGATATCAGGAGGACAAAGGCCGTTATGTTCTGCACGTCATCAACATGACCGGTGAAATGGCAAGGCCCATTGAGCGCATTGTTCCGGTGCAGGATATTCATGTGACACTGCAACTTGACAAAACGGTTCATAAAGCAAAGTGGATTACTGCCGTAGAGGATCCGGATCGCTGTGAATTTTCCTGTCAGGATGGAACGGTACAGCTGACCATTCCCGTGGTAAGGGAATATGAGGTGATTATACTGGAATAACGGAGAGCTTTGCGACAGTTGATCTTTAAAATGAGTTGTGTTAGACTATTATTCGTAAATTTATGAGTTGAAAGACGGTGCAGATTATGGATAGCAAGGTTGAATATTGGTTCGGTATAGCTGATTATGACTTTGAAACAGCAAAGGCTATGTTGGAAACAAAGCGATATCTATATGTAGGTTTTATGTGTCACCAAGCAATAGAAAAGGCACTTAAGGCTATTATAGCGCACGACTGTGCGAACGGCGAAATGCCGCCCAGAATCCATGATTTGACGAAACTGTCCGCCCGGGCGAGTCTCATTGATGATATGAGCAGCGAGCAACAAGATTTCTTGGAGGAATTGAATCCGCTAAATATTGAAGCTCGTTATCCTGAAAATAGGGAACATATAGCACAGAGACTTAATAACACAGTATGCCAGGCCCTTATCAAAAAAACGGAGGCGCTTTTATGTTGGATAAAAAAACAGTTGTAAATACTGTTGCCAAATATGCTGATGTGGTAACAGAACAGTTATCGCCCGCATCTATTGTTTTGTTTGGGTCCTATGCGAGAGGTGAATCAAATGACGATAGCGACATTGATGTTGCTGTCATTTTTAATGGATTTTCCGGTGATTGGCTAAAAACATCGTCTGTGCTATGGAGGTTGCGCCGTGGGATAAGTTATGATATAGAACCGCATTTACTCGATTCTACGGATGACAAAAGCGGCTTTGTGAAACACGTTTTCAAGACAGGGCAAGTTATTTATCAGGCTTGAAAGGATTCAGCGTTCTCGTACAATAAATAAACTCAGCTACATCGCAATTTATCAAATATCAAGGGGACTTGGAGGTATCAATGGCACACGGAATGATAGATGAGCCATGTTGGGTGAAAATCCAGCCCTTTCAGTCTGTATGGACGACACAGGAGATGCTGGCGGCTGCTTTCTCTGTTCCCCTTGTAGGTATGGGACTGATCGCCATAGCCTGGGGATTCTTCGAAGGATTCAAATTATGTGGTAATCTGCCGGAAGATCAACCGGATTTCTCCTTCCCGCAATCGATGGCTCAATTGGGGCGCTATCATCCGTGCATGCATGTGTATTTTGGTTCACGGTGCACAGCTTTACGCTGAGAAATCGATTACTAAAATCAGAAGTCCGATGGTCTAAAAGGAGGAAAGCATTCAGATGAATATACTTGTAGCATTGCCGGAAGATGTGAGAAAAACATTTATTCCGGAGGAAGTGGCCCGGAGGATCGGGCAGATGGGCAACGTTACCTGGAATGAAAAAGGTACAAACTATACAGAAGAGGAACTGAGTGAGAAACTCCGGGACATGGATATGTGTATGACAGGCTGGGGGATCCCCAGGTTCACTTCACGGGTTTTGAAAAATGCCGGCCGTTTGAAACTGGTTGCCCATACGGCAGGTTCCGTGGCAAATCTCGTTTCCGATGATCTCTATGCCAGGGGGATTCGGGTGATCAGCGCCAATAAAGTGTTTGCCGAGTCCGTGGCGGAAAGCGTCATCGGTTACCTGCTTGCGGCTCTTCGGGATATCCCGTACTATGTAAATCATATGAAATCAGGCGGCTGGAAATCCGCAGACTATTGGAACAGGGGATTGTTGGATCAAACCATTGGTCTGGTTGGCTTCGGGGAAATCCCCAGGTATCTGGTTTCCATGCTGAAGCCGTTTCGCGTCACCATCAAGGCATTCGATAAATATGTGGATGCACAGACCATGGCGGAATATGGCGTGGAAAAGGTGGAGCTGGAGGAGCTTTTTTCTTCCTGTCCTCTTATTTCCGTTCATCTGTCGGCAACGGAAGAAACGTACCATATGATTGACCAACCTCTGCTGAAGCGGATTCAGGATCATGCTGTATTGGTGAATACTTCCCGGGGGAGGGTCATCGATGAGGAAGCAGTGATTGAGGAACTGAAACAAAACCGGTTCCAGGCTGTGCTGGACGTATATGAAAAGGAACCACTGCCGGAGGACAGCCCTCTCCGGAAAATGGAGAATGCGCTTCTTATTCCGCATATGGCAGGACCGACAGTGGACAGGAGAAAGTATGCGACCCTGGCTGTGCTGGATGATATGGATCGCTTTCTGGATAATGAACCGCTTGTGCATGAAATCACGGCAGAACGGGCTTCCCGCATGACAAAATAGCAGGATTGCCGTCCTGGCGGACATTGCTTGCATCTCTGGAGGCTTTTATCATGACCGAACGAAAGAACAGAACAACCATATATGATATTGCAAAATTGGCGGATACTTCCGTGGCGACGGTTTCACGGGTATTAAGCGGATCCGGTTATCCCGTCAGCCCGCCGCTGAAACAGAAGATTTTTAAAATCGCGGAAAGGCTGAACTATTCTCCCAATCGGGTGGCAAGAAGCCTGAAGAGCAATATCAGTCCCGATATCGGAGTGATTATTCCAACGGTATCCAATCCGTTTTATTCCTCTGTGATTCTCGGGATTGAAGAGGAAGTCAATCAGAACGGCTGTTATCTGCTGTTATGCAATACCTTTCGGGATATCGGAAAAGAAAAGCGATATCTGCAGTCTCTTTATGAGAAACAGATCCGTGGAGTTTTGATCTCCTCCCTGGGATATCAAAACATCGGGGAATATGCGGAAAAGGGAATGCAGTTCGTGTTGATGGATCAAAAAATCGAAAACAACGATTTCAGTATGGTCAGTTTTGATTGCTTCCGGGGAGCCTACCTTGCAGTGGAATATCTGATCCGGAACGGACACCGAAAGATTGCATTTATCAGTTCCCCTCTTACCAAATGGACCCGAAAGGAGATGTACAAGGGATACCGGACGGCCCTTTCGGATTATGGCATCCCGCAAAATGAAGAATCTATCCTGATTGGAACCTTTGAAAAAGAAGAAGAGGAAGGTTTTGAATTTCAGAACGGCAAACGGATGGCGGATGAATTTACAAAACGAAAACTGGATGCCACCGCCGTGCTGACGGTTAATGATATGACCGCCTTTGGGTTCATCCAAAGGATGAACGTGCATGGGAAAAGGGTTCCGCAGGATCTATCGGTGATCGGCTTTGATGATATTTCCTTTGCCGGGATGTTTTCTCCTCCATTGACCACGATCCGATATCCCGGATATGAAGTCGGAAAGTCCGCAGCCAAGCTGTTGCTTGAAAAGCTGGACGGCCGGTCGGAATCCAATCGGGTCATCAATCTTCTTCCGGAGCTGATTGCCCGGGGGTCGGTAAGGCCATTGAAAAAATCAACTTGATTTTTGAATTTCAGAAGGATTTCAGGGATAAGTGTAGAACCCAAATAATATATAGAAATCGATTTCTATATGGCTTTAAGCGGAACATACATTATATTTTCATGAAAGACAAAAAACGGTTCAGGGGAAAAGAAGCAGGCAAAAAGGTATTTACAGGTATCATCACAAAATCCACAAAAACATTAAAGGAGCGATTGTTGTGAACAAAGAGATCAGAGTTGCTGTTATCGGACTGGACACGAGTCATTCGGTGGAACTTCCGCGGAGGATGCAGGCTCCCGACTGCCCTGAGGAAAGCAGGGTGGAAGGCCTGAGAGCTGTTACCTGCATGCGCTTTGAGACGCCTTTTACCAACAGGCAGGTACTGGATGAGAGACAGCAGCAGCTGGAAGCCTGGGGTGTCCGGGTAACGGAGGATTTCAACGACGCAGTTTCCGATTGCGATGCCATTATGATTGAGATCAATGATCCTGCTTACCATCTGGAGTATTTCAAGAAATGTATGAAATGCAACAAACCCATTTTCCTGGATAAGCCTTTGGCGGATCATTATGAAAATGGAAAAGCGATCTATGATCTTGCGAAGGAAAATAATGTTCAGGTGCTTTCTTCCTCTCCGCTGCGATATGTACAGGGGTTGACCGATGCCTGCCGCATGGTCTCGAAGCCCATGCAGACCTATTGCTACGGACCTTTGGGAATTCCGCCGGTAGGAAGCGGTGTGATATGGTACGGCGTGCATTGCTTTGAGATGCTGGAAAGAGCCATGGGCCGGGGCGCCATTTGTGTGGATACCCGGAAAGATCATGCCGGTGCCGTGGCCATTGTGGAATATCCGGACAAAAGAAGAGGAGTTGTCGAGCTGACAGAGGGCGCCTATACTTACGGCGGTACTTTGAGGGACGGCAAGTCGAATCCTTCCTATTCCGTGGACAGCCCTGTATACTATGCTGAGGAGCTGAAAGTGATTGAACGTTTCTTCCGCACCGGAAAAGCGGACCTGTGTCTGGATGACGCCCTGGAAGTAATGAATTTGCTGGATGCCGCGGCAAAGTCCTATGAGAGCGGCAAGCCCGAAAAGCTGCAGGATTAACTACCGGTAAGGGAGTCCAACAGGCGGAGGAAATGATATGAGATTTGGCATATATGGATGCCGGCATGGGCATATAGGGGAATTCATCGGGGAGATGCTGACGCTGGGACATGAGTTTACAGGCATCTATGAGACAGAGCCGGATATTGCGGGAGATCTGGCGGTAAGATACGGCGTACCTCTTTTTGACAGGGGGGAAGATCTTCTTGCGACGCATCCCGATATTCTGGGAACTTCTGCAGTAAACAATCAAAAGATGGATATCCTGGAGATGTGCAATCAGGAAGGAATCCATGTTGTGGCGGATAAGCCAGTTGTTACTTCCGGCAAGGACATGGGGCGGTTGGAAAGGATTGTGGAGGAAGGGCGCATCCAGGTGGGAATGATGCTGACAGAGCGGCTTAATCCACCCATTTACACCCTTTGGAAAATGATACAGGAAGGCAAATTGGGCGACCTGGTGAGCTTTACGATCATGAAGCCCCATAAATTGCTGGCGAAAACCCGGGCCGCCTGGCATTTTTCCAAAGAGGAGAACGGCGGGATTGCAGTGGATCTTCTGGTTCATGATATCGACCTGCTGCGATGGTTCACCGGAAGTGAAATGGCTGCCTGCAGCGGATATCTGAAAAAAGTTGGTTATCCTCAGTATGAAACCTTTTATGACAGTGCAAACGCCCTGATAAAAATGGAAAACGGCGTCGTGGCAACTCTGGAAGCAGATTGGCGGATGCCGGATTCCTACTTTGCATACGGAGACGGAAGGATCTTCTGTGTCGGCACCAAAGGGAGAGCGGAGATACGGACAACCGGAGACAGGAAAACCAATGGGTCGCCTTATGGGCTGTGGGTCCGGGATTCCGGGGAGTATAAAAGATGGGAGGAAGTTCCTGCTCCCACCACCCTGACCCGGGACTTTCTGAATCGGATTGAGGGGAAGCCTGGGACACTTATTACCAATCAGGAGGTGCTTCGGACCAGCCGCGCGGCAATACAAATGGATGAAAGCATGGAAAAAATAACAATGCCTTAAAAGGATACCGTAAGAAAGAAAAGACAGATCGAAATCTTATTAAAATGTCCGGCAAAGGTTCCGGGAAATGCCCGGGGGAATGCCGGATGGAAATTCGGGGGAATATCCGGTGCAATTCCGGCAATTCCTGTTAGAATACCGGACATTGAGGAGAGAAACGATAATGGATAAAAAAGTTCGTTTTGGAATCATTGGCTGCGGGGTAATTGCTCCGAATCATGCCAATGCCATTGTAAACAATGACAGGGCGCAGCTGGTTGCCGTCTGCGATATTGATGAGACGAAGGGAAAGGCCTTTCAGCAGAAATACGCGGCTCCTTATTTCCATAAGGATTATCATGAACTGCTGAAGCGGGAGGATGTGGATGTCGTATGTATCTGCACGCCAAGCGGGATGCATGGGGATATGACGATCGATGCTGCCAGGGCGGGGAAACACGTATTCTGTGAAAAGCCTTTGGATATTCATTCGGAGAAAATGACGCAGATGATCGATGCCTGCCGGGAGAATCATGTAAAGCTGGGGTGCGTCTTTCAAAGAAGGCTGATGAAAGAAGCCATTGCGACAAAGGAAGCATTTGAAAACGGGGAGTTCGGGAAGATTGTCCTCGCAGACGCCTATTTGAAATATTACAGGAGCCAGGAATATTATAATTCCGCCGGGTGGCGCGGAACATGGGATCTGGACGGCGGCGGAGCATTGATGAACCAGGGGGTTCATGGAATTGATATGATCCTTTGGCTGGCCGGCGATGTGAAAAGTGTTTTTGCCAGATGCGAGACTCTGGCAAGGGAGATCCAGGTGGAAGATACGGCTTTGGCGGTGCTGAAGTTCAAAAGCGGAGCCGTGGGAGTGATTGAAGGGACAACATCCGTGTATCCGGCACAGGAGACCCGTTTTGAGATACATGGAGAGAACGGAAGTGTGATCTTCAGCGATTCGGGATTCCGGCAATGGAGAAAGGTTGGAGAGGAACAGGATACCTTCCCGGATATCAAAAATGAAAAAGTCGGCGGTTCCTCGGACCCGAAAGCGATATCCGGTTCAGGACATTACGCATTGATTGATGATATGATTTCAGCTGTTCTGGAGGATCGGGATCCCATGATTACCGGGGAGTCCGCCCGAAAAGCGGTGGATCTGATCCTGGCAATCTATGAATCTGCCAAAACGGGAAAAGAGATATTCCTGCCGTAATAACATAGCGACCATCCATCCTATCAGATAGCCTATCACTA
>ENA-UOOI01000478-UOOI01000478.1-fermentation-metagenome-genome-assembly--contig:-NODE-478-length-50722-cov-244.658594_pt1 | contig 50722 bp, 50 predicted proteins | sample MGYA00245779_ERZ724027 | MGnify/ENA primary metagenome ERZ724027 (study PRJEB28704, sample SAMN03018318) | fermentation metagenome | biome: anthropogenic terrestrial biome; feature: soil...
CCGCCGGTAAAGCGGGGCGCGCTTCAGGGATTTTTCCCCGTTTCGTCCGCCGGGGGAGAGCCGGAGCGGGCCGCGTCCTTCAATTGCTTCAGGAATCCAGCCGAGACCGGCACACAGACCGCGAACGAGGCGAGGTCGGCGGCCGGCTGGCTCAGCTCCACCCCGGCCATGCCGAAAAAGCGGGGCAGAATCCACACCGCGGGCAGAAAGCAGATGCCCTGCCGCAGGGCTGCAATCAGCGAGGCTTTTTTCGTCCTGCCGATGGACTGGAACATCATGTTGGAGAGGACCACGAACACCTGCACGGGGGTCACGACGCACTGCGCGCGGAAGGCCGGCACCCCCTCGGCTATCACCAGGGGGTCGTCCGGGCGGAACAGGGAGATGATCTGCGGCGCGAGCAGAATCCCCAGCCCGCACAGCGCGAGCAGCCCCGCAAACCCGGCCGCGATGCAGAACCAGAAGGCCTTCCTCAGGCGCCCGTACCGCTTCGCGCCGTAGTTGTACCCGGCCACGGGCTGGAACCCCTGGCCGAACCCGATCAGCGCGCCGAGGATGAAATAGAACGCCCGCCCGACGATGGCCATGGCCGCCACGGCCGCGTCGCCGTAAGCCGAGGCCGCGACGTTTATCGCGATGGAGGCGGCGCTCGCAAGCCCCTGGTGAATCAGCGACGGCAGGCCCGTTTTCAGGATGCCGCGCCGGACGGCCCGGCGCAGGGTGAACCGGCGCGGCCGCAGGCGCACGATGGTGCGCCCGCGCAGATAGTGGGAAAGCAGAATCAGAAAGACGGCGGCGTGGCTCAGCAGAACCGCAAGGCCGGCCCCGGCGATGCCCATGCCGCAGGCGAAGATGAGCAGCGGGTTCAGCAGCACGTCGAGGGCGCACCCCGCGGCGACGCCCATTAGGGCGAGCGAGGCTTTCCCTTCGGCGCGCAGCGTGCAGTCGAGCGTGAACGACGCGCACAGCACCGGCGCGCCCGGCAGCACCTGCCGGGCGTAGTCCCGGGCGTAGGGCAGGATGGTCGGCGTCGCCCCCAGCAGACGGACCAGCCCGTCGAGAAAGGCGAGGCCGAGCGCCGCGATGATTCCGCCGGCCGCGAGCGAGGCGAAAAGGGAGGTGACGGCGGCCGTTTCGGCCCGTTCGCCCTCTTTTTTGCCGAGGTACTGCGAAATCAGCCCGCCGGCGCCCATCCCCAGCGTAAACCCCACGGCCTGGATGGCGGACGTCAGCGAAAAGACGACGCCCGCCGCGCCCGCCGCGCTGGTGCCCAGCCGGCTGACGAAATAAGTATCCGCCAGGCTGTAGACCGCCGAGACCATCATGCCCGCGGTGGCGGGCGCGGCCAGCGAGAGGACCAGCTTGGGAACCGGTTCCCCGGTCATCCGCTGAAGCTGCCTGTCCGCCTTGTCTTTGCCGTCCATGCTCTCTCTCCCATCGTGTGCGCTGCTGTTAGTCAGTTTTCCCAATTCGCGGATATTATCCGCAAATCGGCGCGCGTGGGGAAAAGGGGAAAAAGCGGCCCGGCGGGCCGGAGCCGGCTTGGCCGGCGAACGTCAGTCCGCGTACAGCGGCGTCACTTTGTCGGCCTTCATTTTGGCGTCGCGCTCGGCCTGGGTTTTGCCGTAGTAGTACTTGTGGTTGGTTCCGGTGGCGAAGTACAGGTCGCCCGTCTGCGCGGGGTGCGCGGCGGCGTTCAGCGCGGCCGCGCCCGGGTTGCAGATCGGCCCGGCCGGCAGGGCCTTGGCGCGGTTCGGGTAGGTGTTGTAGTAGTATTTGAACTTGTCGCCGAAAACGGGGATGAGGTACTCGTTGCAGTAATCCCGGGTGGAATCGGCCTGCAGAATCATCTTCGCCTTCAGCCGGTTGTGAAATACGGCGGAGACCTTTTTCATGTTTTCGGCGTCGTCCGCCTCGCGCTCGATGATGGAGGCGAGCGTGACGACCTGGTCGGTCGTCATGCCCGGATAGCTGTACCGGTTCCCGATCTGCGCCTCCGCGTTCCGCAGAAAGCGGCCGACCGCGTCCTGCGGCTTCATTCCGGGATAAAATTCGTATGTATCGGGGTAAAGGTAGCCTTCCAGCTTATAGGCCCGCTGGGAGCTCGCCGGGATTTTTTTGACCAGCGGGTAGTAGCTGAAGCCGTAGGTCTGCGCGGCTTTCACAAAGCTTGCCTTGGAGCAGATGCCGTGGGCTTCCAGCCTTGCGGCGACCTGCGCGAGGGTGAAGCCCTCGGGGAAGGTCAGGCGCACGGTCTTCGCCTTGGCCGGCTCCTGGGATGGGGCGGAGGACGTCTCCGTTTTCGGCGCCGAGGAGGCGGGGCGGGACGAGGCGGCCGGGGAGGAAGACGCCGGCGCGGAAGGCCCGGAGCTTGCCGCGGGCTCCGATGCCCGGACGGACGGCAGGGATGCGGAGGATGCGGAAGACGCTCCGCCGGACGATGCGGCGCCGTTTCCGCTGGAGCAGGCGGCGGTGACTGTCAGAAAAAAAGCCGCCAGAAGAGCGGCAAATTCCTTTTTGGCCATATTTCAGACCCTCTTTTCCTGTTTTTTTCATTATAACGCCGGTTTCGCGGTTCGGCAACCGATTTCGCGGGGGATGAAAAAACTGGAAGGGAAAATCACGGGACCGGGGATTCCAGAATTTTTTCGGCGCACCGGATTCCGTCCACGGCGGAGGAAACGATTCCTCCGGCATAGCCGGCCCCCTCGCCGCACGGATACAGCCCCGGCAGCGAGACGCACTGCAGGTCGCCGCCGCGCACCAGGCGCACGGGGGAGGAGCTGCGGCTCTCCACGGCGGTCAGCACGGCGTCCGGGTCCGCGAAGCCGCGCAGGCGGCGGTCCATCAGGCGGATGCCCTGCCGCAGGGACTCCGCGACGAACTCGGGCAGGCAGCCGTCGAGGGAGCAGGGCGCCACGCCGAGCGGATAGGTGGGGACGACGGAACCGAAGCCGGAGGAGGGCCTGCGTTCCAGAAAATCGCCCACGCGCTGCGCGGGCGCGCGGTATCCGCCCCCGCCGAGGCGAAACGCGCGCTCCTCCAGCCTGCGCTGGAACTCCACGCCCGCCAGCGGCCCCTCGCCGCCGAAATCCCCCGGCCCCACCCCGACCAGCAGGGCGGAGTTGGCGTTGGCCCCGTCGCGGGCGAAGGGGCTCATGCCGTTCGTGACCAGGCGGCCTTTTTCGCTGGCCGCGGCGACGACCGTTCCGCCCGGGCACATGCAGAACGTGTAGACGCCGCGCCCGCTTTTCAGGTGGACGGCCAGCCGGTAATCGGCCGCGCCGAGGGCAGGGTGCCCCGCAAACCGGCCGTACTGCGCTTCGTCGATTCGCTTCTGCAGATGCTCGATGCGCGCGCCGACCGAGAACGGCTTCGGCTCCATCGGCAGTCCCCGGCGCGCCAGAAGCGCGAATGTGTCGCGGGCGCTGTGGCCGACGGCGAGAATCACGCTCCGCGCTTCCAGCGCCTCCGGGGCGCCGCTCCCCGGCGCGCGGAATTCCACGCCCGCCAGGTGCCCGTCCCGGATTTTCAGGTCCGTCATCCGCGTGTCGAACAGAATTGTGCCGCCGAGCGACTGGATTCTGCGCCGCAGGTTGCGCACGACGCCGGGCAGCAGGTCGGTGCCGATATGCGGCTTTGCGAGGTACAGGATTTCCGCCGGGGCGCCGGCCTGCGCGAATTCCTCCAGCACCTTGCGGATGCGGGGGTCCTTCGTGCCCGTGTTCAGCTTTCCGTCGGAGAAAGTGCCCGCGCCCCCTTCGCCGAACTGGACGTTGCACTGCGGGTCGAGCTCCGCCGTCCTGCGGAACCGCTCGACCTGCTTTTGCCGCTTTTCCACGGCGGAGCCGCGCTCCAGCACCACCGGGCGCTGCCCCGCCTGCGCCAGAATCAGGGCGGCGAACATCCCCGCGGGGCCGAAGCCCACCACGACCGGGCGCGGGCTGAGCGGCCTGCACGCGGGCAGGCGGTACCGGTACGGCTCCGCTTCGGCGACGCCCCGGCCGCGCGGCGCGGGGCATGCCGGGCAGTCCGCCTCCGCGGTGCAGACAAAATGGACGTCGCTTTTCCGGCGCGCGTCCACGGATTTTTTGTAAAGCTTCAGCGAGCGGATGTCCCGCGGTTCTACAGAGAGCCGCTTTGCCGCCGCCCGCTTCAAATCGGCTTCCGTTCCGTCCAGCGGAAGCCGGATGCCGGAAATGCGGTACACGAATCGTTCCCCCTCCGTTATTCCGCGCAGAGCGACCGCGCGGCGGCGCGCCCGGCCGCGTATCCGCTGGCCCAGGCCCAGTGCAGGTTGTAGCCGCCGCAGTCCCCGTCCACGTTTAAGATTTCGCCGCACAGGAAGAGCCCCGGGCAGAGCGCGGACTGCAGCCCTTCCTTCGTTTCGCGCAGGGGGATTCCGCCCGCCGTGACCTGTGCGTTGCGCCACGGCAGGGTGCCGAGGGCGGGGAAGCGGAAATCCCGGATGCGGCGCGCGATCCGGCGGATATCGCTTTCACCGAGCGCCGCCGCCGGCGCCGCCGGGGAACCGGTCGCCGCGCGGACCGCCTCGGCGCCCAGCGCCTTGGGCAGCAGCCCTTCCGCAATCCGCGCGGCGGGCGCGTCCCCCAGCGCCTTCGCCCCGGTTCGCAGGAACCGCGCGAGCTCCTCTTCGCCGTATTCCGGCGCGAGGTTCAGGGAGATTTCGGCCCCGCCGCCCGCTTCGCCCACCGCGCGGGAGAGGTCGAAGATGCAGATGCCCGAAAGGGCGCCTTCCGCAAACTGGACTTCCCCGCGCGTGGTTTTCAGCACTTTTCCGCCCGAAAGGAGGCGGGCCTGCGCCGCCATGCGCACGCCCTTGAGCGGGCGGACACGCCTCGGCTCCGTCCGAATCTGGACCAGCGCGGGCCGCAGGGGCGTGCAGGTGTGCCCCAGCGGGCGCAGCAGCGCGAACCCGTCCCCGTCCGAGCCGGACTGCGGGCAGGCTTTTCCGCCCGTGGCGGCGATTGCCCGCCGGGCGCGGACGGCCTTTCCCCCGCTGCGGAGGACGAACAGGCCGCCGGCTTTTTCGATTTTTTCCACCGGGAACCCGCAGAAGGTTTCGATTCCGCAGCTTTCGAGGTTCCTGCGCAGGATGTTCAGCACGGAAGAGGCCTGCAGGCTGTAGGGGTAGACGCGGCCGCCCTCCAGCTCGCGGCAGATAAGGCCGAGCGAACGGAACGCCTCCACCGCCTTTTCCGGCGGAAAGCGCTCCAGCACGGGGGCCGCCGGGGCGGCGTCGCCGTGGTAGCGCGCGGCCGCCGCGTGCCGGTTGGTCAGGTTGCAGCGGCCGTTGCCCGTGGCCAGCAGCTTTTTGCCCACGCGCGGATTTTTTTCAAGAACCGCGATTTTCAGCCTGCGGCCCGCTTCCGCCGCCCCGTGCGCGGCGGAAAGAGCCGCGAACAGGCCTGCGGCCCCGCCGCCGAGGACCGCGATGTCGAAACAGTCCAAAGTCCAGCGCCCCTTTTGTTTTTCCGGTCCATTATACCAGAGGGGGCGGGGGAATACAACCGCGGGCCGTTTTTCGCCGCCGGGGCGGAATTTCTGCAAAAGAAAGCCGCCCATACCACCGGGGTATGGACGGCCCTTTTTCCCGACATACTTTCCGTTCAAATGCCGCCGATGCGGGCGGACCCGGGCGGGAGCATGACGGGGATTTTTTGCGGAAAGGTTATTTCATGCCTTCCTCGTAGCTTTTGATCATGCTCTTGACCATTTGCCCGCCGACGGAGCCGGCTTCCTTGGAAGTAAGGTCACCGTTGTAGCCCTGTTTCAGGTTCACACCGACTTCGGACGCGGCCTCCATCTTGAATTTGTCCAGAGCGGCGCGGGCTTCGGGAACTACGTTCTTTGCCATAATGCAACACTCCTTCGATTCATTTCCCTTTGCGTTTGCAGTTATAGTTTGCTGCCGGGCGCCCACTTTATGAATGACAATTTATACATGCTAAATCACAAAGCCGGCGGCGGAATCCGCGCCCGAAATCAGCAGCGCCGCGCTGACGAAAAGCGCCTGGTGCGGGCTGCGTTCCCCGGCGAACCGCACGTTGAAGTCGTGCGGCTCCAGCGTCTTTCCCGCGAGGGTCGTCAGGTTGCGCTGCAGGCTGAGCGTCGCGCCGGCGCTTTCCAGCCCGGCGACGCTCAGCGTGTCGCGCTGCCCCGTCCCGCAGGTCACGGCGGCGCAGGCGGAGCTTTTCAGCAGGGCCGCCGCCGCGGCGTTTTTCGTTTCCAGCACGCAGAGAAAGCCCGGCGGGATGCGCACGGGCTCCTGCGGGCGGATGCCGTTTTTCAGCAGCAGGATTCCGGAGCCGATCTCGATTTCCGGGATTTTTTCGGTTTCAAACACAAGGAATCCGGCGCCTTCGCCGCGCCTCAGAACCCGGGACGCGCTGAAGTACCGCACCCCGCCGCAGCGCGCGAGCGCGGGGAGAAGCGCGTCCGTGACGGACGTGTCGGCCGGGTCGCCGCATAAAAGGATGAAAATCAGACGGAACACCGCCTTTCGCAGATGGAACAGCGGCCGGAGAGCTTTTTTCGGAAAAAATGCCGGCTGTCTTCATTTTTGGCGTTCCTTCAGAAAATATGCGGGCAAAAATTTCCCGCCGGGGAACCGGCGGGAAAGTGGAATTCGATGAAATTTAAAAATTCAGAGCGAGGCGCGGTAAATTTTGAGCACGTCGTCCGCCCTGAGCGGAACGAAGGCGTGCTCCAGGCCGTGGGACGCGGCGTGCTCCGCCATGACCTTCAGGTTTTCTTCCCCGATGCCGACCTCGCGGAGCGTAGAGGGCAGACCGAGCGAAGTGAAGAACGCGCGCGTCTTTTCAATTGCCTGCTGCGCCGTCAGCAGGGGCGCCTGGTTCGCGTCGATTCCCCAGACGTTGACCCCGTATTCGGCGAACTTGCCGACCGTGGAATCGCTCAGCACGTATTTCATCCAGTTCGGCGTCAGGATGGCGAGCCCCACGCCGTGCGTGATGTCGTAGAACGCGCTCAGCTCGTGCTCCATCGGGTGGACGCTCCAGGCGACTTCCGCGCCGCAGGAGAGCAGGCCGTTGATGGCGTGGCTGGAAGCCCACATCAGGTTGGCCCGCGCCTCATAGTCGTCTGGGCGCTTCAGCGCGGCCGGGCCGTACTGGATGCAGGTCCTGAGGATTCCCTCGGCGAACCGGGCCTGCAGAAACGCGCCCTTCACGCCGGTGAAATAGTTTTCAAACGTATGGCTCATGATGTCCGCCGTGCCGGCCGCCGTCTGCCGCCTGGGAACGGTGAAGGTCAGCTCCGGGTCCAGGATGGAGGCCCGCGGCTTGAGCGCCTGGCCGGCGGTGCCCAGCTTTTCGTGCGTCTCCGGGTTCGTGATCACCGCGTTGTGGTTCATTTCGGAGCCGGTCGCGGCCATGGTCAGCACGGTGACGAGCGGCAGGGCCTTCTGGATGCGGGCCGGCTCGGTGACCAGGTCCCACGGGTCGCCGTCATAGCAGGCGCCCGCGGCGACGACCTTCGCGCAGTCGATCGAGCTGCCTCCGCCGACGGCCAGCACCACGTCCACTTTATTTTCGCGGCAGAGCCGGACCCCTTCGCGCACGGAAGCAATTTTCGGGTTCGGCTCCACGCCGGCAAGCTCCGTGACCGAAACGAAGTTCTTCTTCAGCTGGCCGAGGACCTTGTCGTACAGCCCGCTGCGCTTGATGCTGCCGCCGCCGTACACCAGCAGCGCGCGCGAGCCGTACTGCTGGACGATGCCGCCCAGCTTTTCCACCTGGCCCTTCCCAAAATAGATGGCGGTGGGGACGGAGAAAACAAAATCGTTCATAGCTACCTTCCTTTCGTTTCCGCTTTGCGGCCGTGTTCTTTTTAATTTTCTTTTATTATAGCATGCCCGGCCGCCCCGTGCCAGACATGCGGGCGCACTTTCTGGGAAAGCCGCCGCTTTTCTTTCCGCCGCCTGCGGTTTGCCCGTGAAAAACGGCCGCGGATATGGTATAATCGGAAAGGAAGAGAATGGGAGGAATCAATCCATGGGCTCCAGGGAAGAATTTGAACAGATTTATCATCAGAATATTTCGCGGGCCGGCTCGGCGGAGCTGCTCAAGTGGCTGCAGACGACGGACTTCTTCGTCGCGCCCGCCAGCACCAAATTCCACTGCGCCTGCCTCGGCGGCCTGGTCAAGCACAGCGTGAGCGTCTACCACGTGATGCGGGAGAAGCACTTCGACCCGAAAACGGACAGCGAAGAGAGCTTTGCCATCTGCGCCCTGCTGCACGACATCTGCAAGGCGCAGTTCTATAAGAAAAGCACGCGCAATTACAAAAATGAAAAGACCGGGGTCTGGGAAAAGCGGCCCTACTATACCATCGAGGACAGCTTCCCCTACGGCCACGGGGAAAAATCCGTCTTTCTGATCGAGCGGTTCATGCGGCTGAAAACCTCCGAGGCCGTCGCCATCCGCTGGCACATGGGCGGCTTCGACGACGCCGTGAAGGGCGGCTGCTACTCCATCAGCCGGGCGTATGAGAAATATCCGCTGGCGGTCAAGCTGCACCTTTCGGACCTCGAAAGCACCTACCTGCGCGAAAAGGGCACTTCCGAAGTTCCGCACAGATAGCGGGCCGGCTCTTTCATCCCCGGGCGCCTGATTCGGCGTCCGGGGATTTTTTACGGCTTTGTCCTTTTTACAGACACTGGCCGGCTTTTCACGCGCGCGCTGTCACCCGAATCCGCCCGTTAATATTATAGAGAAAGGGGACTGTCTCAAGTGAATAAATCCCAAAAAGCATGTCAACAATATTTTACGGAAAATCCATTATTTTGAAGATTCGGAGCGTGAAATGAAACTATGATGATTGTCCGCAGAGGCGACATCTACTACGCCGACCTCAGCCCCGTTGTCGGCTCGGAACAGGGCGGGGTGCGGCCGGTTTTGATTATTCAGAACGACATCGGCAACCGCTTCAGCCCGACCGTGATAGCGGCGGCCATCACCAGCCAGCGGTCGAAGGCCAACCTGCCCACGCATATCCTGCTGAACGCGGGCAAAACGGGGCTTGCGAAAGACTCCATCGTCCTGCTGGAGCAGGTGCGCACGCTGGATAAGCACAGGCTGAGGGAACGCATGGGCCGCCTGGACCGGGAATCCATGTCCCGCGTTGACCAGGCGCTTTCCATCAGTTTCGGCCTTGTTGAAAGGGAGCCGATGCGGCAGGCTACATAGACCGTCCCGGTACCATGTAGCGTATATTCAGAACCGCACGGAAAAGAATAGGAATATCCCAGTAAAGAAAAGGAGAGGTTGTCATGGCACTCACGGAGAAGGAACTTTCCGCCATTGAGGACCAGCTGGCCAGCGAGCAGACGATGGTGACGAAGCTGAAGGCCTACGCCCAGCTTTGCACGGACCAGGTGCTCAGGCAGAAATGCGACGACGCCGCACAGAAACATCAGAGTCACTTCGACAGGCTGATGGGCTTTTTGAACTGAAAGGAATGGGAAAAAGATGAGCTTTTCAAAATCCAGCCAAATCAGCGGGAACTGGTCCGCGGGCACCATGCCCGAAAAAGAAATGATGAACGACGTGCTTTCCTCCGAGAAGTATCTGACGGAGCTTTACAACACCAACGCCAACGAATGCGCCACGCCCAACGTGCGCGACGGGTTCCTGCAGATCCTTTCGGAAGAACACCAGATTCAGGCCGACATTTTCGACGCGATGAAACAGCGCGGATGGTACCAGACCCCCGCGGCGGAACAGCAGAAAATCCAGCAGACCAAACAGAAATATCAGGCTTCCGGCGCGCAGGGCTGATTCTGCCGAAAGGCGGAGCGGGCGGTTTCGTCCGTTTCCGCCTTTTTTTTGGCTTTGCGCCCGGAATTGCAGTTGAATCTGCCGCCCCAAAATGATACAATTTTAAATTATGGGGCAGGTGGACGGTTTGAGTGTCAAAAAATGGCGGGTTCTACCGCACGACGGCGCGGCCGCGCAGAAGCTTGCCGCCCGGGCGGGCATTCCGGAGCTGCTGGCGGTTCTGCTGCAGACGCGGGGCATCGCGGACGAGCGGCAGGCGAAGCGGTTCCTTTCGGGGGAAGCCGGATTTTCGGACCCTTTTCTTCTGCCCGATATGGAAAAGGCCGTGCGGCGCATCCTGCGCGCGCTGGACGGCTTTGAAAAAATCGCGGTTTACGGCGACTATGACGCGGACGGCGTGACGGCCACGGCCATGCTGTACTCGTACCTCGAATCCTGCGGCGGAAACGTCGTCTATTATATTCCGGAGCGGGAGGGCGAGGGCTACGGCCTGAACAAAAAGGCGGTCGGGGCGCTGCACGCCCAGGGCGTGCGGCTGATTGTGACCGTGGACAACGGCATCTCCTCCGCGCCGGAAATCGCGTTCGCGTCCTCCCTCGGGATGGACACCGTGGTGACGGACCACCACCGCGCGGGGAAGGAGCTGCCCCCGGCCTGTGCGGTCGTGGACGCCTGGCGCGCCGACAGCCGCTGCCCGTACCGCGATTTTTCCGGCGCGGGCGTCGCGTTCAAGCTGCTCTCCGCACTGGAAGGCCCCGACGGCGCCGGCGCTCTGCTCGAAAATTACGCCGATCTCGCGGCGATCGGGACCATCGGGGATTCGGTCCCGCTCACGGGCGAGAATCGCACGCTGGTCCGCGCCGGCGTCGGGCAGATTTCGCGCGGCGACCGCATCGGCCTGAGCGCCCTTCTTCAGCAGGCCGGGCTGGAGGGCCGCCCCGTCACGGCGGAGGAAGTCGCCTTCGCCGTGGTGCCGCGCATCAACGCGGCCGGCCGCGTCGGCTCGCCGGACCGCGCCGTGCGCCTGCTGACGACCGAGTCGCCCGAAGAGGCCGGCGGGCTTGCGGCCGAAATCTGCCGCGACAACGGCGAGCGCCGCCGCATCGAGGCCGACATCTTCGCAAAGGTGATGGAGCAGTTCGATAAAGACCCGGCGCTGCTGTACGACCGCGTCCTCGTCGCGGCGGGCGAGGGCTGGCACCCCGGTGTGATCGGCATTGTGGCCGCGCGCGTGACGGAGCGGTTCGGCAAGCCCTGCGTGGTGATTTCGCGCGATGGGGACGAGGCGAAGGGCTCCGGCCGGAGCGTGGCGGGGTTTTCGCTGTTCCTCGCGGTCAGCGCGTGCGCGGACCTGCTCACCCGCTTCGGGGGGCACCCCATGGCGGCGGGCCTCACCCTTCCCGCCGGGAACATCGGTGCCTTCCGGGAGCGCATCAACCACTATGCCGCGTCGCTGCCCGGCCCGATGCCCGCGCCGGTGCTGCGCCTCGACTGCCTGCTGGACCTGCGCGCCCTTTCGCCGGACATCCCCGACCTTCTGCGCGCGCTGGAGCCGTTCGGCATGGGCAACCCGCGCCCGCTGTTCGGGCTTGCGGGCGTGACGATTCGCGACGTCACGCCGGTCGGCGGGGGAAAACACCTGCGCGTGACGGTGGAGCGGGGGGGCTGCTCCGCGCGGTGCATGAAATTCGGCACGACGCTGGAGCAGTTCGCCTACCGGCCCGGCGACACGGTGGACCTCGCCGTTTCGCTGCAGGCGGACACCTACAACGGCCGCAGGGAGCTTTCCGTCATCATCCGCTGCATGCGCTTTTCCGGCGAGGACGGGGACGCCCTGACAGCCGGGCGCGCCCTCTACGAAAAATTCCGCAGGGGAGAGCCCCTCGCCCCGAAGGAGGCGGCGGCCCTTCTCCCCACGCGGAGCGACTTTGCCGCCGTGTACCGCGCGGTGCGGGACGGCCGGGCCGCCGGGACGGCAGAAGAGCTGCTGGCGCGCGTCTCCGGCGGAAAGATGGGGCTGCCGAGGCTCCTGACGGTGCTGGGGGTCCTTGAGGAATTCGGCCTGATCCGGTGCGAGCGGTCCCCGCAGTCCTGCTCGCTCCGGGTGGTGCCGCGGGAAGGGAAAGTCAGCCTGCCGGATTCGCGCCTGCTTTCCTCCCTGAAATCTTACCAGGAAGCCGGTGTGAAAAATGGCGTGGCCGCTCGAAACGTATAACGACCTTGTGGAGCTGATCGGCAAGAGCGAGCACGAGTACGACATGGACCTCATCGGGCGCGCCTACCGCCTTGCGGAAAGCTCCCACAGGGGCCAGAAACGGCTTTCCGGCGCGCCGTATATTTCGCACCCCGTCGCGGTGGCCTGCATCCTCGTGCAGCTCGGCATGGATTCGGAGTCGGTGGCCGCCGGGCTTCTGCACGACGTTGTGGAGGACACCCCCATCAGCCTGGAGCAGATCCGGAAGGAATTCGGGGACGAGGTCGCCGAGCTGACCGACGGCGTCACGAAACTCGGCCGCATCCCGTATTCCTCGCGCGAAGTGCAGCAGGCCGAGAACCTGCGCAAGATGCTGATTGCGATGTCCGAGGACATCCGCGTGATCATCATCAAGCTCGCCGACCGCCTGCACAACATGCGCACCATCGAGTTCATGCCGCCCCAGAAGCAGCGGGACAAGGCCCTTGAGAACATGGAGGTCTACGCCCCCATCGCGCACCGCCTCGGCATCCGGGCCGTGAAGGAGGAGCTGGAGGATCTTTCGCTGCGCATCCTCGACCCCGTCGCCTACCATGAAATTGAAAACGGGCTGGAGCTCCGCGCGGGCGAGCGCGCCGCCTTCATCGAGCGCACCAAGAAGAAAATCAGCGACCGCGTCTCCCAGACCATCCCCAACGTCTACCTGGAAGGGCGCGTCAAGAGCATCTACGGCATCTACCGCAAGATGTTCCTCCAGAACCGCTCGATGGATGAGATTTACGACATTTACGCCGTCCGCGTGATTGTGGACACGGTGAACGACTGCTATAATGTTCTGGGCATCGTCCACGACATGTTCCGCCCGCTGCCGAACCGGTTCAAGGACTATATCTCGACGCCCAAGCCCAACATGTACCAGTCCCTGCACACGACGGTCATCGGCAAGGAGGGCATCCCGTTCGAGGTGCAGATCCGCACGTGGGAGATGCACCACACCGCGGAATACGGCATTGCGGCGCACTGGAAATACAAGCTCGGCATGACGTCGAACAAAGAGGACTCGTTTGAAAAGCGCCTCGCCTGGATTCGCCAGATGCTGGACAACGAGCGCGACAGCGGCGACGCGACCGACCTGGTCCGCATGATCAAATCCGACCTTGTGCCGGAGGAGGTCTTCGTCTTTACGCCGCGCGGCGACGTGATCAGCCTGCCCGCCGGGGCGACGGTGATCGATTTCGCCTACGCCATCCACAGCGCCGTGGGCAACCGCATGGTGGGCGCCAAGGTCGACAAACGCATCGTCCCGCTGGACTATAAAGTCAAAACGGGCGAAATCATCGAAATCCTCACTTCCAAGGAAGCGCGCGGCCCAAGCCGCGACTGGCTGAAGATCGTCAGGACCAGCGAGGCGCGCAACAAAATCCGCTCCTGGTTCAAGCACGAAAGGCGGGACGAGAACATCGCCGAGGGCAAAGCGGAGCTGAACCACGAGCTCCGCCGCAACGGAATCGAGCTGGAGGAGGACGAGCTGAACAGGGTCCTCGAAAAGCTCGGCCCGCGGCACAACTGCCCGACCGCGGAGGATATGTACGCGGCCATCGGCTACGGCGGCGTGCCGGTCTGGAAGGTCATCCCGAAAGTCCGGGAAGTCTGGCAGAAAAAGCACCGCGCCGCGGCCCCCGCGGCGCCGCGCGTCCCGGCCCCCTCCACCCCGAAGCGCTCGGCGGGCGTGGTGGTGGAGGGGATGGACAACTGCCTGGTCAAGTTCGCGCGCTGCTGCAACCCGCTGCCGGGCGACGAGATCATCGGCTTCATCACGCGCGGTTTCGGCGTGTCCATCCACAAGCGGAACTGCTCCAACGTCCCGCGCGACCTGAGCGCCGCCCCCGAGCCGGAACGCTGGGTCCGGGTCCACTGGGCGGGCGGCGTGCGCGAGGAGTTCAAGGCGACGCTCGAAATCGTCGCGGAAGACCGCCCCGGCCTGCTGGCCGACATCACCCAGCAGGTCTTCAACCTGCACCTGTTCATCCACTCGCTCAATTCCAGAGAGACAAAGGACGGCCACGCGGTGATTTCCGCCACGATTTCCGTCCGCAACATCGACCAGATGAAAAACGTGATCGCGCGCCTTTCAAAAATCGACGGCATCCTCTCCGTCCGGCGCCCGTAGATTCCGCTTTCTTTTAAGAAAGGGAGGGTTTCCCCGTGAAAGTCAAAAAAATCGTCGGCGGCCCCCTGCCGACCAACTGTTATCTTCTGACCGACGAGACGGCGGGCGTCTCCGCCGTGGTGGACCCCGGCTTCGAGAGCCCGGAGCTGGACGGCGCCCTCCGCGCCGCCGGGGACGTGCGGGCCGTGCTGCTCACGCACGCCCATTTCGACCACATCACCGGCGTGCACCGGGCGGTCGAGCTGACCGGCGCGAAGGTCTATCTTTACTCCGAAGACCTTCCGCTCATTTCAAACTCCGTGCAGAACGTCTCCTCCATCTTTCTGGCTTCGTCGGTCCCGCCGTTCCATGTGGACACCCTGCTGAACGACGGCGACGTGATTCCGCTCGGGAACCTGAAAATCCGGGTGATCCACACCCCCGGGCACACGGCGGGCGGCTGCTGCTACCTGGCGGGCGACGCGCTGTTCTCGGGCGACACGCTGATGCGGCTCGACTGCGGCCGGACCGATCTGCCCACCGGCAGCGAGGCCCAGATGCGCGCTTCGCTGCGCAGGCTGGCGGCGCTGCCGGGCGACCCGCACGTCTACCCCGGCCATGGCCCGGAGACGACCCTGGAATACGAGCGGCGCAACAGCCCCGAGATGAACTTTGCAAACGATGACGCTGATTCTTGACGGGCACCCGTTCCGCTACGAGATGGAGTGCCTGTGCCGGCTCTTTTACCCGCGCGCGAAAATCGAATCGGTCTGCGGGGAGCCGCGGGAAGAGGGCGGCGGGCCCACCGTCTACACCGGCCTGAAAAAGCTGCCGGAGGGGGTGCGGGTCTCCGCCCGCATCCGCATCAACGGCGCGGAAGAACAGGCTTCGGAAGTGCTGGCGCCCGGCGCGGGGCGGGAAGAAGAGGAGCGCCGCATGTCGGTCCTGCTCTGGAGGCTGCTGGCCGGCGCCTCCGGCTGCCGGCCGAAGTGGGGCGTGCTCACGGGCGTGCGCCCGGTCAAGCTGCTGGGCCGCCTGGCCGCGGAGCGCGGGGAGCGGGAAGCCGCCCGCTTTTTCCGGGAGGAGCTGCTGGTCTCGCCCGAAAAGACGGCGCTGGCGCTCCGGACGGGGCGGAACCAGAAAGAGATTCTCGCCCGGAACCGGCCCGACTGTTTCAGCCTTTATATCGGCATCCCGTTCTGCCCGTCGCGGTGCGCCTACTGCTCGTTCGTCTCCTCTTCGGTGGAGAAGACCGCGCCTTTAATTCCCCGCTACGTGCGGCTCCTCTGCGGCGAGATCCGCCGCACGGGCGAAATCGCGCGCGGGCTGCATTTAAGGCTGCAGTCCGCCTATATCGGCGGCGGGACGCCGACCGTCCTTTCGGCGGAGCAGCTTTCTGCGGTGATGGGCGCGGTGAGGGACGGCTTCGACCTTTCGGGCTGCCGGGAGTTCACGGTGGAAGCCGGCCGGCCGGACACCGTGACGCCGGAGCGGCTGGACGCCATCCGCGCGGGCGGGGCCACGCGCATCAGCATCAACCCCCAGACGCTGAACGACGAGGTCCTGAGAAGAATCGGGCGCAGGCACACGACGGCGCAGACGCTCTCCGCGTTTGCACTGGCGCGGAAACACGGCTTCCGCAACATCAACATGGACCTCATCGCCGGCCTTCCGGGGGACAGCCCGGCGAGCTTCCGGCGCACGCTCGCGGGCGTCCTGGCCCTCGCGCCGGAGAGCGTCACGGTGCACACCCTGTCGCTCAAGCGCGCCGCGCGGCTCTCGCAGCAGGAAGAGGAACACCCCCTGGCGGCGGACGCCGGCGCCGCGGAAGAGATGCTGCGCGACGCGGACCGCGCCCTTTCCGGGAAGGGATATTCTCCGTATTATCTGTACCGCCAGAGCCGCATGGTGGGCAATTTGGAAAACACCGGCTGGGCGCTGCCCGGGCGCGAGAGCCTGTACAACGTGATGATTATGGAGGAGTGCCAGACCGTCCTCGCCTGCGGGGCGGGGGCCGTGTCGAAGCTCAAAGACCCGTTCTCAGACCGGATGGAGCGGATATTCAACTTTAAATATCCCTACGAATATATTGGTCGATATGGGGAAATGATGAGTAGAAAAGACCGGGTGAAGGAATTTTATGGAGGCTTTGCAGACCGGCTTTGCGGTGTACCGCAACAGCGTGGATGACATCAACCGCGCCGCGCGGAGGGACCCGCGCCGCTTTGTGCTGCGCACGGAGCGGGCCTACCGGAAAAACATCGAAGAAATCGCGCGCCGCATCGCGGCGGGAAGCCCGCAGTGCAGGATTGCGATGCTGGCGGGGCCGTCCAGCAGCGGAAAGACCACCACGGCCCATATGCTGGCGGACGCCCTGCGCCGGGCGGGGGTCGGCTCGGTCAGCCTTTCGCTGGACGATTTTTTCCTCGGCGGCGACGCCGCCCCGCTCCTGCCGGACGGCAGGCGGGACTATGAGGCGCTGGAGGCCATGGACGTGCCGTGTATCCGCAGGTGCCTCGTCGGCCTGATGAGGGACGGCGAGTGCGAGATGCCGGTGTATGATTTTGAGAAGCATGTTCCGTTCCCCTACCGCCGGCACGTGCGGCTGCACAGCCGGGAAGTCGCCGTCGTGGAGGGCATCCATGCGCTGGACCCGGCCCTCACGGAGGGCCTGCCGGACTTCGACGCGCACCGCGTCTATGTCAGCGTCAAGCAGGGCGTCACGGACGGCGGCCGCCCGCTGTTCGGCCCGAACGACATCCGCCTGGTCCGCCGGCTGGTCCGCGACAGCAGGTTCCGCCGCACTCCCCCCGAAAAGACGCTGAGCATGTGGGACAACGTGATGGCGGGCGAATACAAATATATCAAGCCGTTCCGCAGAGATGCGGACATGACCGTCAACTCGTTCCACGCCTATGAGCTCTGCGTCCTGCGGGAGCAGGCGCTGCCCCTGCTACATACCGTGCCGCGGGAGCATCCCCGGCGCGCGTATGCACAGAGGCTTGCGCAGGGGCTGGAGCGCGTCTGCCCCATCGACTCCCGTCTGGTCCCCGGGGACTCCATGATGCGGGAATTTATCGGCGGCGATTGAGCTTGCTTCCCGCCCCTGCGCATGCTATAATAATGAATCATTACGGGACGAAACGAAACACTGCGAAAAGGGAGCGTGCTGTTATGGGACTGTTGGACGATGTGATTGTAAACGCCAAATCGGCGGCGGACGCCGTCGGCAAAAGGGCCACCCAGTTTGTCGACGTTTCAAAGCTCAGGATCAGCGCGGCGGACCTGAACAATGAAATCTCGAAGCGGTTTGAGTCGCTCGGCCGCGCGGCCTACGAGGCGAAAAAAACCGACAACGACGCTTCGGACCTGACCGCCGAAAGCGTCAAGGCCATCGACGAGCTCTACGAGCAGCTCGACGCGGTCAACGCGCAGCTCGCGGCCGCCCGTGAAAAGATGATCTGCAAGAACTGCGGCCAGGAGAACGCCCAGGACGCCGTCTACTGCAGCCGGTGCGGGCATAAGCTGTCGGACAACTGAAACAGGGTTCAGAAGCGGAAGGAGGGGTTCTTCCTCTCCTTTTCTTTTTGGCATGCCCGCACACCCGCCGGCATACTGTTTGGTGGGGCGCGGGCCGGCGCGATTGGGCTCTTTATACTTAGGGAACGGATGTGTTGCAATGGAACGGGACGAAGGGGGCGGCATGCGGCATCAGAGCTTTCTGCACGGGGCGCTGGTTCTGATGGTTTCGATTGTGCTGGTGAAGATCCTCGGCGCGCTGTTCAAGATACCGCTTGCGTGGATTCTCACCACGGTCGGGAGCAGCTACTTCGGGTTCGCCTACTCGATTTACGCCCCCTTGTTCAGCCTTGCCACGGCGGGCTTTCCCATCGCCATATCGCGGCTTGTCTCCGAAAATTACGTCCGCGGCAGATTCCGGGACATCCGGCAGATTCACCGGTCCTCCGTCCGCATTTTTCTCGTTCTCGGCATCGCCTCCTGCTCCATCATGATTCTCGCCGCAAGGCCCTACGTCAACTATGTGGAAAGCGGGAACCCGCAGAATTTTCTTCCCGCCATCTACGCGCTGGCGCCGGCGGCTTTCTTCACCAGCATGATGGCGATTTACCGCGGGTATTACGAAGGCCTGCGCAACATGTATCCGACGGCGATCTCCGAGGTGATCGAGGCGCTGTGCGAGGTCGTGTTCGGGCTTTCCGCCGCCTATCTGATTATTCAGAAGGGCATGAACGAGTACGCCGCCTCCGGGACGGTGTTCGGCGCGCGGGTCGCTTCGGAGCAGTACGCCAAGCTGGCGACGCTGCCGTATGCGGCGGCGGGCGCCGTCTTCAGCGTCACGCTGGCCGGCTTCTGCGCCTTTCTGTTTCTGTTCCTCTACCACAAGCGGAACGGCGACGGAATCACGGCCCGGATGCTGCGGTATTCCCCGCGCCCCGCGCCGGCGCGGGTGCTCACCTCCCGGCTGATCCGCACCGCCATCCCCATCGCCCTCGGCTCCCTCGCCGTCAACCTCTCCACGCTGGTGGACAGCACCTTCCTGAAGATGCGCATTGCGGACATCATGCAGACCCATCCGCAGGTCGTGCTGAACATGTACCGGAACGACCTGACGCAGGAAATCATCCACCTCAAGCTGGTCCCGTCCTTCCTGTTCGGGTGCTTCACCAACGCCAACAGCCTGTTCATGGTGGTGCCCGCCATCACGCAGGCTTTCAGCACCAGCGCGCTGCCGAGCGTCACGGCGGCGTGGACGCAGGGCGACCCGAAAAAGCTCCGGCACAGCATCGAATCGGTCCTGCGGGTCGTGGCGCTGATTACGATTCCGTGCGGGCTCGGCCTTTCCGTGATGGCGCAGCCCATCGCCGCCCTGATTTACCCGCGGAACAACCCCTCCATCATCGGGCGGATTCTGACCGTGCTCGGCCTCGCCTCCATCTTCGCGGCCACCAGCACGCCGATCAACAGCATGCTTCAGGCGGTCGGCAGGGTGGACCTCCCCGTCAAGCTGATGGTGGTCGGCCTGGTGGTCAAGGTCGTCCTCAACTATACGCTGGTCGGCATCCCGGAGATCAACGTGCTCGGCGCCGGCACGGGGACGCTGGTCTGCTATTTCATCATCACCGTGCTGGCCCTCTTTTATCTGTGCAAAATCACCGGGACGCGCCCCAAATTTTTTCCCATCTTTTTCAAGCCCGCCCTCGCGGCGGCCGTCAGCGTTTCGGCGGCCTGGCTGGTCTTTCGGGGGAGCGCGCGGATTCTGCACGGCCCCGCCGCGACCCTGGTCGCGATTCTCGCGGCCGTGGTGCTCTACACCGTCTGCATTCTCTGGTTCCGCGCTTTGAACCGGCATGACGTTTTGATGCTGCCGCATGGACAAAAAATTGTGAAAATACTTGAAAAACATCATTGGATAAGGTAAAATGGAAACGGCTCATCCGGAGATTTTACCGCCCTTCAGAATGGAAAAAGCGTGCAGAACCCGGCGCGGTTTTTTTCGACCCTGCTACGGGGCGGCGGTAAAAACAGAATTCTCAGCGTATGCTGTTGAATAATAAAAAAACGGAGGTCAAGATTATGAATAAAACCGAGTTGATTGCTGCGGTTGCCGAAAAGACCGGCCTGTCGAAAAAAGATGCCGACAGTGCCGTCAACACTTTGCTCAACACAATTGTGGAATCCGTTGCCAAGAACGAGAAAGTGCAGATTGTCGGCTTCGGCACCTTTGAGCTGCACAACCGCAGCGAGCGCCAGGGCCGCGACCCGAGGACGAACTCTCCCATCACCATCCCTGCTTCCCGTGTGCCGGCCTTTAAAGCCGGAAAGGCTTTCAAAGACGCCACGGCCCTTTAATCCTTAAAAATCATGAATTCGTCCGCCCCCGGGGGCGGTACCAGGGCTGTGCTTTGATGCGGCCCTGCTTCTTTATTGCCCGTGGGCGGCGGAACAGGAAGCGACTGTATGAGACTGGACAAATATCTGAAGGTTTCCCGTTTGGTGAAGCGCCGCACGGTCGCCAACGAGGCGTGCGACGCGGGCCGAGTTCTGGTCAACTCCCGGCCGGCGCGCGCCTCGCTGGAAGTTAAGCCGGGGGATGAGATCGAGCTCCGCCTGGGCGCGCGGACACTGCGCGTGCGCGTGCTGGGGGTCGACCCCTGCGTGGCGAAGCAGGACGCCGCCGGCCTGTATCAAATTCTTTCGGAGGGCCCGGCCGGGCGGTAGTATATGTTTTCCCGCTCCCGCATACTAATTTAGCACAAGCGAGACAATCGGTAAAAGAGCTTGAGCAGTCACAAAAGAGCGGGAGGGATTTTCTTGGCTGAAGCAAAGACGGCGGCCGGGCAGAAGCCGGCCAGGACCCCGCACAGCCTGATTCTGGAAAACCGCGCCTCCCTGACCGCCACGGGAGTCTCCAATGTAGAGAGCTTCGACGACCAGACGGTGGTCGCCAAAACGGATCTCGGCGACCTGACGGTCCACGGCGAAAAGCTGCATATCGACCGGCTGAACCTCGAAAGCGGCGAGCTTACGCTCGACGGCGAGATCTCTTCGGTGTCGTATTCCGAAATCCGCTCCGCGGGCGGCTTTTTCAACAAGCTGTTCAAATAGGGGGGAGGAACGGTGAATACGGCCCTTTCTTCCCAGGCCGCCGGCTTTGTCGCCTTCTTTGCGTCCGGTGTTCTGCTCGGTGCGGCATACGATATCCTGCGCATCTGGCGGGCGCTTTTCCGTTCGGAAAAGCGTTCCGTTTTTGTTCAGGATTTTCTTTACATGATAGCGGCGGCCCTGCTTTCATTTCTGGTCAATCTCGGCGCCAACGGCGGGGAAATCCGCCTGTACCTGCTGGCGGGGGAGCTGCTGGGCTGGCTTGCCTGGCATTTTACGGCGGGGGCCGTGACGGTTTTTCTGTTCCGCCGGCTGGCGGATTTTCTCTATGCCAGAATCTTCGGCCCGCTGGGGCGGCTGAAGAGGCGGCTCGGCGCGAAGATTGGGAAACGGGCGGCCCGGCTTGCAGATTCTGTAAAAAAACGTGTGCAAAACAGAAAAAAACGCTTGAAACCGCGCCGCCGTATAGTGTATAATCATCGTAAGGAAACTCGGCGGCCCCGCTACGTGCCCCACCAGAGAAGGATGCGGAACAAACATGAGAGTAATTGAAGGCCCGAAGCGCCGAAAAAGCATCTTGCTGCGGATTGCGGTCTTTGTTTTTGCGGCTTATTTTCTGACCCTTCTGGTCAATCAGCAGGCGCAGATCAAGCGAAAGCAAGAGCAGCTTGCGTCCGTCAGGCAGGAAATCAAAATTCAGGAGATTAAAAACGACGATATTAAAAGCGCCGCTTCCGGCGGGAAAAGCGCCAGCAGCGAGTACGTCGAACGGGCGGCCCGGGAAGGGCTGGACTTCGCCAAGCCGGAAGAGCGCGTTTATGTCAATATAGCCGGAAAATAAACAGCGGAATCTAAGGAGGAACGTGCTTACATATGCAGCTTGAGGTAGGAGCGGTCTTGGAGGGGAAAGTTACGGGCATCACCAAGTTCGGCGCCTTTGTGGAGCTTCCCGGCGGAAAAACGGGGATGGTTCATATTTCTGAAGTCGCGCCGACCTTCGTGAAGGATATCCACGACTATGTCACCGAGAACCAGACGGTCAAGGTAAAAATCCTGAACATCGGCCCGGACGGAAGAATCAGCCTTTCCATGAAGCGTGTGGCGGACGGCCACCGGGGCGGCGGCAGAGAAGCCGCCCGGTACCCGGGCAGGCCGGGCAGCTATGAGTGGCAGCCGTCCAGAAAGAGCGAACCGACCAACTTTGAGGACATGATGACGAAGTTCAAGCAGACGAGCGACGAAAAGATGTCGGACCTGAAGCGGTGTATGGAAGCGAAGCGCGGCGGCTTTTCCAAGCGGGGCTCCAGTCAGAAGTAGCGGCCTGCCGGGGGGAAGACGCTGCTTTTTTCCTTATTTTGCGGAGAGGCGGGGTGGTTTCACTCCGCTTTTTTTCGCCGCGCTTTAATTTTTCAGGAAATTTAATCATTTGGCCGGGCTTCGCGTGTCCCTGAAGAAAGCCCGGCCGGCAGGAGGATTTAAAAAGACGATGCTGATTACCCATGCGACTGTTCACACCATCACGCGCGGCACGGTTCCGGACGGCTCCGTCCGGGTCCGGGGGGCGAAAATAGAGGCGGTGAGCCCGGGCCTCCTGAAGCCGGAAGCGGGCGAGCCGGTGCTCGACCTGCGCGGCGCGGGGCTGTATCCGGGCTTTGTGGACGCGCACACCCACCTCGGCATGTGGGAGGACGCCCTCACCTTCGAGGGCGACGACGGGAACGAGGAGACCGACCCCGTGACGCCCCAGCTCCGCGCCATAGACGCCGTGAACCCGACGGACCGCTGCTTTTCGGATGCGGTCTCGGCGGGCGTCACCGCCGTGGTGACGGGGCCTGGCAGCGCGAACCCCATCGGCGGGCAGATGATCGCGATGAAGACGTACGGCACCTGCGTGGACGAGATGGTGCTCAAGGCTCCCGTCGCCGTGAAGATGGCGCTCGGAGAAAACCCGAAGACCGTCTACCACGGCAAGGACGAGGCGCCCTCCACCCGCATGGCCACGGCGGCCATGATCCGCGGGGCGCTCTGCAAGGCCAGGCGCTACCAGAAGGACTGTCTGCGCGCGGAAAAGGACCCGGACGCCGACCCGCCGGAGTTCGACTTTAAAAGCGAAGCTCTGCTTCCCGCGCTCGCCGGAAAGACCGAGGTCCATTTCCACGCCCACCGGGCCGACGACATCTATACCGCCATCCGCATCGCGAAGGAGTTCCGCCTGGACTATGTGATTATCCACGGCACGGAGGGGCATCTGATTGCGGACGGCCTGAAGCGGGCGGGGGCGCGGGTCCTTTCCGGCCCGTTCCTCTCCGACCGCGGCAAGCCGGAGCTCAAGAACATGACCCCCGCCTGCCCGGGCATCCTCGCCAAAAAGGGCATCCTCACCGCCATCATCACGGACCATCCCGTCACGCCGATTCAGTACCTGCCGGTCTGCGCCGCGCTCGCCGTGCGGGAAGGGATGGAGTACGGGGACGCGCTGCGGGCCATCACGTTCAACCCCGCCAAAATCTGCGGAATCGACTCCCGCGTCGGCTCCATCGAGGCGGGGAAGGACGCGGACCTCACGGTTTTCCGCTGCGACCCGCTGTCGCTGTCGGCGAAGCCGTCGCTGGTGATTGCGGGCGGAAAAATCGTCCGCCGCGCGGAGGGCTTCCATGCGGGAGATTGACGTCGGGCTTGTCACGAAGGCCGTGCGCCGGCTCTGCATCGAAGCGAACCGCGTCCTGCCCGGGGACTTGGAGAGCCGCATCCGCTCCGCGGCCCGCACGGAGAGGTCGCCGATCGGGCGCTCCGTGCTCGGCACGCTGGGCAAAAACCTGGACGCGGCGCGCGAGACGGGCCTGCCGATCTGCCAGGATACGGGCATGGCCGTCGTCTTTGCCGACGTGGGGCAGGAGGTGCACTTTACCGGCGGCGCCTTTGCGGACGCCGTGAACGAGGGCGTCCGGCGCGGCTACCGGGACGGGAGGCTGCGCTGCTCGGTCGTCGCCGACCCGCTCCGCCGGGACAACACCGGCGACAACACGCCCGCCGTGCTGCACACGCGCCTGGTCCCCGGCGACAGGGTGCGCCTTCTGGTCGCGCCGAAAGGGTTCGGCAGCGAGAACATGAGCCGCATCCGCATGTTCAACCCCTCCGCTTCCGCGGACGACATCGCCGCCTTCGTCGCCGAAACGGTGCGGGAGGCCGGCGGCAGGCCGTGCCCGCCCCTGGTTCTGGGCGTCGGCCTCGGCGGCGATTTCGAGCAGTGCGCCCTGCTCGCCAAGCGGGCGCTGTGCCGCCCGGTTTCCGTGCGCAACGGCGACCCGTTCTACGCGGAGCTGGAGGAGCGGATGCTCCGCCGCGTCAACGGGCTCGGCGTCGGCCCGCAGGGCTTCGGCGGGACGACCACCGCCCTCGCCGTCAATATCGAGGCGGCGCCGACCCACATCGCGGGGCTTCCGGCGGCCGTCAACGTGGGCTGCCACGTCACCCGGTGCGGCCGCGCGGTCCTCTGACCGCCGCTCTTCCCATCGCCCCGGAAATGTGATATAGTGAAAGCGGAGACGGGGCGGGGACCCCCTCCAGTTTTCAGAGAAGGAGTTGTGGGGACATGAAAGTTACTTTCATTGGCCGCAAAGTGAACCTGAGGGACCATTTCAAGGCGCTGGCGACAAAAAAGCTGGCCCGGTTCGACCGGATTTTCGACAGCGACGCGGCGGCGAAAGTCGTCGTGACGCTCGAGAGGAACCGCCAGACGGTCGAAATCACCATCCGCTCGCACGGGATGCTGTTCCGGGCGGAAGCCACCTCGGACGAGATGAACACCGCGCTCGACATGGTCCTGGACGCGCTCGGCAGCCAGATCCGCAAAAACAAGGCCAGGCTGGACAAGCGCATCCACGGCGCGGCGCTCCGCGAAAGCGCGTCCGAGGAAGAAGAGGGGCAGGAGGACTACAAGGTCGTCCGCACCAAACGCTTCCCCGTGAAGCCGATGAGCGTGGAAGAGGCGATTCTGCAGATGAATCTTCTGGAGCACCGGTTTTTCATGTTCCGGAACCAGAACAGCGGCGAGGTCAATGTGATTTATCAGCGGAAAAACGGCGGCTACGGGCTGCTGGAGCCGGAAGACCTGTAAAACTGTAAAATTAAGACGGAAAGCGGGTAAATGGGGACCGGGCACGGGCGCGGTCCCCGATTTTATGGAAACGAATCGGATTGAGCTTGTGTCGCCGTGCCTGTTCGGGCTGGAAGGGCCCCTCGCCGGGGAGCTTCGGCGGATGGGTGCGGCGGACGTGCGGCCGCAGAACGGCCGCGTTTTCTTTGCCGGAGGGCCGGAGATGATCGCGCGCGCCAACCTGCGCATCCGCTATGGGGAGCGGGTGCTGGTGCGGATGGGCGCCTTCCCCGCGCGCAGCTTCGACGAGCTGTTCGAGGGCGTGCGCGCGCTGCCGTGGGAGCGCTGGATCGGCAGGCGGGACGCGTTCCCCGTCAAGGGCTCCTGTGTCGATTCCAGGCTCGCCAGCGTGCCGGACTGCCAGTCGATCGTCAAGAAGGCGATTGTCGAGCGCCTCAAGGGGAAATATTCCGTCCAGTGGTTCGAGGAGACCGGCCCGGTCCGGCAGGTGCAGTTCTTTCTGCGGAAGGACCTTGCGAGCCTGATGATCGACACGTCCGGCGCAGGTCTGCACAAGCGCGGCTACCGGCCGGCCGCGGCGCAGGCCCCCATCCGTGAGACGCTGGCGGCGGCGATGGCGTATTTTTCCCGTGTCCGGCACGACGCCGCCTTCTACGACCCGTGCTGCGGCTCCGGCACCCTTTTGATTGAAGCCGCGCTTTACGCGCTGAACATCGCCCCGGGCCTCGGCCGCCGCTTTTCGGCGGAGCGCTGGGACCGCCTGGACGCCTCCGTGTGGAAGCGGGAACGGGAAAGCGCCCGCGCCCTTGAGAAGCGCGACGCCTCCTTCTCGGCGAAAGGGAGCGACATCGACCCCGCCGCCGTCGCCCTGACCCTCGAGAACGCGGCGCGGGCCGGCGTGGCCGACCGCATCCGCGCCGAGCAGCGCGACATCGCCGATTTTCGGGAAGAGGGGGAGCGCGGCTGCGTGATCTGCAACCCGCCTTACGGCGAGCGGATGCTGGACCTGAAGAGCGCCGAGCGGATTTACCGCACGATGGGCCGGGTCTTCAGGCCCCGGCGCGGATGGAGCTACGCCGTCATCAGCCCGGACGATTCGTTCGAGCGCTGCTTCGGCCGCCCGGCGTCGCGCCGGCGGAAGCTGTACAACGGCATGATCCGCTGCCAGTACCATATGTATTTCGACGAAGCGGAAAAGCCTTAACCATGGAAAGGGGATCGGGTCGCGCTGCGGTATTCATTCATCGTCAACCCTGTTGCGGGCAAAAAGAATCCTTATCTGGCGTTTTTCCCGCGGATCAGCGCCTATATGGAAGCGCGCGGCCTCGCCTATACCTGCCATGTGACGCAGTTCCCCGGCCAGGCGTCTGAATTTTCCGCCGACGAGGCCGGGCGGGAAGGCCCCGTGCGCATCTACAGCGTCGGCGGCGACGGGACGCTGCGTGAAGTCGCCGCGGGGGCGATTGGCCGGGAGAACGCCGAGGTCGGCGCTTTCCCCTGCGGGACCGGGAACGACTATATCAAGACGTTTGGCAGGGAAGAGGATTTTCTTTCTCCGGAAAAGCAGCTTGCGGCCCGCTCGCGCACGGTCGACACCATCCGCTCGGACAGCGGCGTTTCCGTGAACCTCTGCACGGTCGGCATGGATGCGCGCGTCTCGATGCTGGTGAGCAGGATAAAGCGGATACCGTTTCTGAGCGGCCCGGTCGCCTACGATTTGGCGATGATCAGGACGCTTTTCGGGAAAATCGGGGAAAACCTGAAGATCGTCATCGACAGCATCCGCAGCTACCGGGATGTTTTCCTGATGGCGATCGCCTGCAACGGCCGCTATTACGGCGGCGGCTTCTGCCCCGCGCCGACCGCCGCTCCGGACGACGGCCTGCTCGATTTCGTCCTGATCCGCAAGCCCCCTTTTTGGAAAATCCCGAAGCTGGCGCAGATGTATAAGGCCGGCAGACATCTCGGCGCGCGGGAATTCGACGGCATCCTGACCTTCTGCCGCGGCAAGAAGATGGAGATTTCCGCCGCGCGCCCCGTGGCGGAAAACATCGACGGCGACTGCCGGTATGTCGGGAAAGAGAAGTTTTCCGTCCTGCCGTCTTCGCTCCGCTTTCTCGTTCCGAAAAGCGGCGCCGGCACGCCCGCGTGCGGGCAATTGTAAAAAAATTATGAAATCTTGCAAATTATCAAAAAAGCTCTTGATTTTTAACGGGAAAGCATTTAGAATAGTTCTTAGCACTCATAATGCTTGAGTGCTAACCACTTTATCAATACAATCTAATAAGGAGGACATATTATGACTGTTAAACCGCTGTTGGACAGGGTCCTGATTAAAATGGAAAAAGCGGAAGAGACCACGAAAAGCGGCATCATCCTTGCCGGCTCCGCCAAAGAAAAGCCGCAGATCGCCGACGTGATTGAGGTCGGCCCCGGCGGACTGGTGGACGGCAAAGAAGTCAAGATGTACGTGAAAAAGGGCGACCGCGTCATCACCAGCAAATACTCCGGCACAGAGGTCAAGCTCGACGGCAAGGAGTACACCATCGTCCGCCAGAGCGACATCCTTGCGGTTGTGGAATGATGAACAACTAAAATAATATTGGAGGAATAGAGACTTATGGCGAAACAGATTATTTACGGCGAAGATGCCAGAAGGGCCCTTTTAAGGGGTGTCGATCAGCTTGCCAATACGGTTAAAATCACGCTCGGCCCGAAGGGGCGCAACGTTGTCCTCGATAAAAAATACGGCGCCCCGCTGATTACAAATGACGGCGTCACCATTGCGAAAGAAATCGAGCTGGAGGACGCTTTTGAGAATATGGGCGCCCAGCTTGTCAAAGAAGTCGCCACCAAGACGAACGACGTGGCCGGCGACGGCACCACGACCGCGACCCTGCTGGCGCAGTCGCTGATCCGCGAAGGCATGAAGAATGTGACGGCCGGCGCGAACCCCATGGCGGTGCGCGAGGGCATTCAGAAAGCGGTCGATAAGGCCGTGGAGGCCCTCAAGAAAAATTCCAAGAAAGTTTCCGGGCCGGACGACATCGCGCGCGTCGCGTCCATCTCCGCGTCGAACGAGTTTGTCGGTAAGCTGATTGCCGAGGCCATGCAGAAGGTCACCGCCGACGGCGTCATCACCGTGGAGGAATCCAAGACGGCCGAGACCTATTCCGAAGTTGTCGAAGGCATGATGTTCGACCGCGGCTATGTCACCCCGTACATGGTCACGGATACCGAAAAGATGGAAGCGGTCATCGACGACGCCTCCATCCTGATTACGGACAAGAAGATTTCAAATGTCCAGGAGATTCTGCCGCTGTTGGAAAAGATCGTCCAGACCGGCAAGAAGCTCGTCATCATCGCGGACGACATCGAGGGCGAAGCCCTGAGCACCCTGATTCTGAACAAGCTGCGCGGCACCTTCACCTGCGTGGGCGTCAAGGCCCCCGGCTTCGGCGACAGGCGCAAGGAAATGCTGCAGGACATCGCCATCCTGACCGGCGGCCAGGTGATTTCTTCCGACCTCGGCCTGGAGCTCAAGGACGCCACGATGGATCAGCTCGGCCATGCCCGCCAGGTCAAAGTGGACAAGGAGAACACCATCATCGTGGACGGCTCCGGCGACAAGAAGAAGATTCAGGACCGGGTCGGCCAGATTCGCTCCCAGATTGAAAAGACCACTTCCGACTTTGACAAAGAGAAGCTGCAGGAGCGCCTGGCGAAGCTTTCCGGCGGCGTTGCGGTCATCAAAGTCGGCGCGGCGACCGAAGTCGAAATGAAAGAGAAGAAAATGCGCGTCGAAGACGCCCTTGCGGCGACGAAGGCCGCTGTGGAAGAGGGCATCGTCGCAGGCGGCGGCGTTGCGCTGATCAATACGATTCCGGCTGTGCAGGAGCTGGTCGAAAAATCCGAAGGCGACGAAAAGACCGGCGCGAAGATCGTCCTGCACGCTCTTGAGGAGCCCGTGCGCCAGATTGCCGAGAATGCCGGCGTGGAAGGCTCGGTCATCATCAACAATATCCGCAAGGCTGACAAAGTCGGCTACGGCTACAACGTGCTGAACGGCCAGTACGGCGACATGATTTCCAACGGCATCGTCGACCCGACCAAGGTCACCCGTTCCGCGCTGCAGAACGCGGCTTCCGTGGCGGCCATGGTGCTGACGACGGAATCGCTGGTCGCAGACAAGAAAGAGCCTGCTCCGGCCGCTCCGGCTGCCCCGGCAAATCCGGGTGAGGGCGGCGCGTACTGATTCCGGTTCCCATCCCCCCTTTCATTAAAAAATGCCGTCCGCATTCTTTGCGAATGCCCGGACGGCATTTTTGTCGGTAAAAACGCCCGAGAATACAGAAAGTCCGGCCGGCAGAAAACTTCTGCCGGCCGGACTTCGTTCGCAAAGGACGGAATCAGACGGTCTGTACGTTCACAGCACGCATTTTTCCGGGGTTCTTCGGGTCCTGCTCCACATCGAAAGTCACTTTCTGGCCTTCGGTGAGGGTGCGGAAACCATTGCCCACAATGCTGGAGAAATGGACGAAGACATCGTCTCCGCCGTCGTCATTGGAGATGAAACCATAGCCTTTGCTTTCGTTGAACCACTTTACGGTACCGTTCATACTGGAAGAAGCCTCCTGAAAATTTTGTTTTGGATGTAAAAAAAACACATCCATTGAAATCATGCAACGTGAACATGATTTACAATACATGTGAATCAATTTGCATAATCCAAACATCCAGTAGTATAACATGCTTTTTTGAAAATGTAAAGAGAAAATGAAACAAAATTTAAAATTTTCAAAACCCTGCGGGCCGGCGCCGCCGGCATTTATGAATAGACTGTGAATCCTTGCGCGGCGGGGTTGGAAATCCGCCCGGCATCCTTTATAATTCATAATTGAAAGGTTCGGTGGAAGAATACTGGGAAAGGCGCTTTCCAGCGCCAGAGCGCCGAAAAGAAAGGGTGTGCCGCCGGTTTTGGCCAGACGGGATTTCAATCAATTTGCCGACAGGAAAAACAGGGGCCGGCAGCCGTGGGTCCGGCTGCTGCTGATTCTCGTCGTGCTGGCGGCCTGCGTGGGGGCCAGCCTCTATGCCGCAAAATCCGGCGGAAAAGGCGGCGGGGCGAGCGTCCCGCCGCAGCGGGCGAGCAGCGCGGCGTCCGCCCCCGCAGGCAGCGCCGCGCCCTCCACGGCGCCGCAGAAGGAGCGGCAGCAGGCCGCCGTTCCGCTCCAGAAAGCCGCCCGGCCCCTGTCCGTCCAAGTGCAGCTCTCCAGGCAGAGGGTGCGCGTGCTGGACGCAAAGGGCCGGCTGGTCAGGGAATTCGTCTGCTCCTCCGGAAAAACGGGCAGCGAGACGCCGGTGGGGACTTTTACCGTTTCGGACCGCGGCAAGTCGTTCTTCAACGCGAAGGTCGACGAGGGGGCCTATTACTGGACGCGCTTTTACGGGACGTACCTGTTCCACAGCGTCCCGTTCGACAAGCATTACAGGATGGAGGAAGAAGAAGCGGACAAGCTGGGGGAGCCGGCTTCCCACGGCTGCATCCGCCTGCCGGTCGAGGACGCCAAGTGGATTTACGACAATATCCCGGAAGGAACGAAGGTCGTGATCGAGTAGGCCGGGCCGGCCGCAGAAAATCCGCCGCGTTTCAGGTGAATCTTTCCCGCTTTTATGGTATGATGAAGACAGAATACCAGGAAAGCGGGGATTTTTTATGCAGTCGCGGTTTCTACATACCAATTTCAATGTGTTCAACCTGCAGAAGAGCATCGATTTTTACGAGAAGGCCCTCGGCCTGAAGGAAGTGCGCCGCATCAACGCGCCGGACGGCTCCTTCATCATCGCGTACCTCGGCGACGGCCAGACCGATTACGCCCTGGAGCTGACCTGGATGCGCGACCGGAAAAAGCCGTACGACCTCGGCGACAACGAGATCCACATCGCGTTCCGCGTGCCGGACAAGAAGGCGGCGCACGCGCTGCACGAGAAGATGGGCTGCATCTGCTACGAGAACAGGGCGATGGACCTGTACTTCATCTCCGACCCGGACGGCTACTGGATCGAAATCCTCGACCGCTGAGGGCGCGCGATGAGATTTCTGCACCTTTCCGACCTGCACATCGGCAAGCGGGTCAACGAATACAGCATGACCGAGGACCAGCGGTTCATCCTGAGGCAGATTCTGGGCCTTGCGGAGGACACCCGGCCCGACGCGGTGCTGATTGCCGGCGACCTGTACGACCGCAGCGTCCCGCCCGGCGAGGCCGTGGGCCTGCTGGACGACTTTCTGACGGAGCTTTGCGCCCGCGGAGTGCCGGTGTTCGCCGTAAGCGGCAACCACGATTCGCCCGAGCGGCTGGAGTTCGGCAGCCGCATCATGCGGAAAAACGGCGTGGTCCTCGCCGGGGCTTTCCGGGGGAGGCCCGACGAGGCCGTGCTCTCCGACCGTTTCGGGCCGGTGCATCTTTATCTGCTGCCGTTTCTGAAGCCGGCGTCGGCGGCCCCCTTTTTCGGCGACGAGGCCGACACGACGGAAAACGCCGTGCGCTGCGCCCTGCGCGCCTGCAGAATCGACCCCGCGGAGCGGAACGTGCTGGTCGCCCATCAGTTTGTCACGGACCGGGGCCGGCAGCCGCAGCGGTGCGATTCCGAGACCCTCTCGCTCGGCGGGTCGGACGAGGTGGACGTTTCGGCTTTCGGGGCCTTCGACTATGTTGCCCTCGGGCATCTGCACGGGCCGCAGCACATCGGCCGGCCGGAGGTCCGCTATGCCGGCTCCCCGCTCAAATATTCGTTTTCGGAGGCCCGGCAGAAAAAATCCGTCACGCTGGCGGAGCTCGGCGAGAAGGGGAAAATCGAAATCACGCCGCTCCCGCTGACCCCTCTGCACGACATGCGGGAAATCCGCGGCCCCATCGGCGCGCTGACCCGCCCCGAGATTGCGGCGCAGGGCCCGGCGGACGATTATATCCGCGCCGTGCTGACCGACGGGGGCGAGGTCGCGGACGCCGTGGGCCGGCTGCGCGCGGTGTACCCGAACCTGATGCGCATCGACTTTGAGGCGGCCGGGACGCCGGCGGCGGAGGATTCCCGCTCGGCCGCTTCCGGGGATTTGGCGCACCGGACGCCGGAGGACCTGTTCGCGGAATTTTATCGGAAGCAGCACGGCCGGGAGCTTCCGGAACCGGAGCGCGCGGAACTGGAAAAAGCCGTGCTCGCCGCCGAAAGGGAGGAAGAGGAAGCGTGAAGCCGCTGAACCTTGTGATGAGCGCGTTCGGCCCCTATGCCGGCCGCACGGAGGTGCCGCTGAAAAAGCTCGGCGGCTCCGGCCTTTTTTTGATTTGCGGCGACACCGGGGCGGGCAAGACCACGATTTTCGACGCGATTACCTTCGCCCTTTACGGCGAGGCCAGCGGCTCCACCCGCACGGCGGAGACCCTGCGCAGCGATTTCGCCGCGCCGGACGCCAAGACCTTTGTGGAGCTGACCTTCTCCCATGCGGGCAGGCTCTACACGGTCCGGCGGAACCCGCGCTACCGCCGCCCGAAAAAGAAAGGCGGGATGACGACGGAGAGCGCCGACGCCGCGCTGACCCGCCCGGACGGCACGGTCTGCTCGGGCGCGGGCGCGGTGACCGCAGAAATCACCGGCCTGCTCGGCATCGACTGCAAGCAGTTCCGGCAGACCGCCATGATCGCCCAGGGCGAGTTCCTCAAGCTGCTGCTCGCCGACAGCGCCGAACGGTCCGAAATTTTCCGCCGCGTCTTCGACACCGGCGTTTACCGCAGGATACAGGACGCCCTGAAGGCGCGCGAGCAGGAGCTGAAGGCCGCGCTGGAAGAGAACGCCCGCGCCGTTTTTCAGGATGCCGCCGCCGCTTCGCCGGACGGGACCGCCCTCACGGAAGCCGCTCTCGGGCAGTTTGCGGAGGAGCAGAACGTCAGCGCGGCCGGGCCGCTTGCGGAGCGCCTGGCGCAGTCCTGCGCGGCGGACGAAAAAAAGGCCGGGGACGTTTCCGCCCGCCGCGGGGCCGCGCGCGCGCAGGCGGCGGCGCTGACGGGCCGGATTGCCGCCGCTCAGCAGCAGAACCGCCTGTTTGCCGATTTGGAGCAGGCAAACCGGCACTGTGCGGAGCTGGAAGCCCGCGCGCCGCAGATGGAGCGGGAGCGGCAGAGAGAAGCGGCCGCCGAGCGCGCCGAAAGCCTCGTCGCGCCCGCGCACCGGGACTATCTGCGCGAAAAAGAGGCGGCCTCCGACCTGGAGGAGGCCGCGCGGTCCGCGCGGGAAAAAATCGCCGGGGAAGAGCACAGCCTGGCGCGGCGGAAGGCCGCACTTGCCGAAGAGCAGGGGAAAGAAGCGCGCAGGGCGGAGCTCGCAGAGCGGATTGCGGGCCTGCGGGCGGCGCTGCCGGAATACGAAAGCATCCAGGCCCTGCGGGACGGCGCGGAGCGGACGCGGCAGGAACTTGAGGGCCTGACGGAGCGGCATGAGAAAGCCGCCGCCCGGCTGGAGGCGCTGCGGTCCGGCCGGCAGAAGCGGGCGCAGGAGCTGGAGGCGCTCCGGGACGCCGAAACGGGGCTTGTCGCCTGCCGGGCGCGGCTCGACCGGCAGGCGCAGACCTGCGGGCGGCTGGAGCAGATTCGGGCCGGTGCGGCCGGCGTGCTGCAGACGCTGCAGACGCGCGACGTCCGCCGGGAACGGTTCGGGCGGGCGGAACCCCTGTTCCGCGAGGCGAACCGCCGCGCGGAGGAAGCGGAGGTCGCATTTCTGCGGGAGCAGGCCGGCCTGATGGCCGCGCGCCTGCAGGACGGCCGGCCCTGCCCCGTGTGCGGCTCCACCGTGCACCCGGCCCCGGCGGCCCCGCCGGCTTCCGCGCCGGACGAGGCGGAGCTCAGGCGCCTGAAGGCGGAGCGCGACCGGCGCCGCCGGGAGCTGGAGGCCGCGAGCCTCGCCGCAAACGAGGCTTCCGCAAAGCTCGAATCCGACCGGGCGAACCTGTACGCCGCGGCCTCCGCCGTGCTGGGCGACCTGACCGGCTGCAAAGACGTGCGGGAGCTGAATGCCCGGGCGGAGGCGGCGCTGAAAGACGCCCGCGCGCAGCGGCGGGAGCTCGGACAGTCTCTCGCCGGCCTTCAGGCGCAGTGCGAACGGAGAAAACAGCTTGAAGAGGAGCAGAAGCAGTCGGAGCAGCCTGAGAAGCAGGCCGAGACGGAAGCCGAGGACCTTGAAAAACAGACCGCCGACCTGCAGGCCGACCTGCGGGCGAAACGCGCCCAGGTTCAGGCGCTGCGCGGGACGCTGCGGTTCGATTCCGCCGGGGCGGCCCGGAAAGAAATCGAGCGGCTTTCGGCGGAGCTGGACGGGAGCCGCCGCGCGCTGGAGCAGGCGCGCCGGTCGCTCGCAGAATGCGAGAACGCACTCGGCGCGGAGAAAGCCGTGCTGGCGCAGACCCTGCAGAACCTGGAGAAGGCCGGGAAGCGGGCGGCGGAGGCCCGCGCGGAATATGCTGCCCGGCTCGCCCGGGCGGGCTTTCGGGACGAGCAGGCGTACCTTTCCGCCGCGCTGCCGGAACGGGAGCGGGAAACCCTGAAGCAGCGCCTTGAAACCTACCGCGGCGACTGCCGCAGCGCACGCGAGGCCGCCGCCCGGCTGAAGGCCGAAACGGCGGGGAAGGCCCCCGTCGACTGCGAAAAGCTGAACGCCGCTCTGGCGCGGGCACGGGCACAGGAGGCGGAGTGCGACGAGGCCCTGCGCGGCGTCCACGCGCGCCTCGACGGCAACCGCCGGGTACTGGAGCGCCTGAAAAAGGCGCTGGCCGAGCGTGAGAAGACGCTGCGGCGGTACGAGACCGCGCTGGACCTGTCGCGGACGGCGAACGGCGCGCTGACCGGGCGGCAGCGGCTGAATTTCGAGCAGTTCGTGCAGGCCGCCTATTTCAACCGGATTCTGGAGCGGGCGAACCGCCAGCTTTCCGGCATGACGGACGGGCGCTACGCGCTTCTGCGGCGGGAGACCGCCTCCGACCTGCGGGCGCGCTTCGGGCTGGACATCGACGTGTTCGACCGCTACACCGGCAAAATCCGGGACGTGAAGTCGCTTTCGGGCGGGGAGTCGTTCAAGGCGTCGCTGGCCCTCGCGCTCGGCCTTTCGGACGTGGTCCAGAGCCGGTCGGGCGGCGTGCGGATTGAGACCATGTTCGTCGACGAGGGCTTCGGCTCGCTGGACGACGAATCCCGCCGGCAGGCGATCGCCGCGCTGGCCGGCCTTGCGGGCGGCGGCAGGCTGATCGGCATCATCTCCCACGTTTCGGAGCTGCGGGAGCAGATTGACCGGCAGGTCGTCGTGACCCGCGGCATGACCGGCAGCACGGTCCGCATCGTCGCCGGCGGGCGGCGGGCCGGGTGACCCGCGGTGGGAGGGCCGTTTCCTCCTGTTGCTTTTTGTCTGATTATGCTATAATGAGAACGGTTCGCAATATTTATCTGCAGAGGAATGAAATCTTTGAAAAATACGGTGATTGGGATTCTGATTCCGTTCCTGGGGACGACCCTGGGGGCCGCCTGCATCTTTTTCATGCGGAGGTCCATCAACGCGAAGGTGAACAAGGCGCTCTCCGGGTTCGCCGCCGGCGTGATGGTGGCGGCTTCGGTCTGGTCCCTGCTGATTCCGGCGATGGACATGTCTTCGGGAATGGGGAAGCTCGCCTTTCTGCCGGCCGTGGTCGGGTTCGGGTTCGGCATCGTGTTCCTTTTGGCTTTGGACTCGCTGATTCCGCACCTTCACATCCACGGCAAAGAGCCGGAGGGACCGAGGGCCTCCTGGCGGCGGACCACGATGATGGTGCTGGCGGTCACCATCCACAACATCCCGGAAGGCATGGCGGTCGGCGCCGTGTTTGCCGGGATGCTCGCCGGCGGCGGGACGATTACCGCGGCTGCCGCGTTTTCGCTCTCCATCGGCATTGCGATTCAGAACTTTCCGGAAGGGGCCATCATCTCCATGCCGCTTTACGGTGAAGGGGAAAGCAAGGGGCGCGCGTTCCTGAACGGGACGCTTTCCGGCGTCGTCGAGCCCATCGGCGCTGTGCTCACCATCCTGCTTTCCCGGTACCTGGTGCCGATTCTGCCGTATCTGCTGGCGTTCGCCGCGGGCGCCATGATCTATGTCGTGGTGGAAGAGATGATTCCGGAAGCGTCGGAAGGCGAACATTCCAACTGGGGGACCATCGGCTTTTCCATCGGCTTCGCGGTCATGATGGTTCTGGATGTGGCACTTGGATGACGTTCCGGCCCAAAACGGCCCCGATGCGGAAGAAAGCCGCATCGGGGCCGTTTGTTCATGGAATTTTAAATTCCGGAGGAATGTCAGCCGTCAATCAGGACGACGGGCTTAATCAGGTCGGCCGGCTTGTCTTTCATCAGCATCAGGGCCTTTTCCATGTTGTCGAACCCGTGGAACACATGGGTCACCAGCCTGCCCGGGTCCACCCGGTGGTACTTTACGACGTCGATCAGGCGCTCGGCCCGCACGCGCCCGCCGGGGCACAGCCCGCCGCGGATGTCTTTGTGCGCCATTCCGCAGCCCCACTCCGTGCGCGGCAGCGGGATGATGTCGCCCGAACCGTAATAGTTGATGTTGGCGACGGTGCCGCCCGGCCTTGCGAGTTTGACGGCCGAAATCATGATTTGGGGGGAGCCGCCCGCGATGATCACGGAGTCGGCGCCCTGCCCGCCGTTCCGGCTGAGAATCTGCTCGACGATGTCCCCCTTGCGGTAGTTGATGATGTCGGTGGCGCCGTAGGACTTGGCGACCTCCACGCATTTCGGCCTGCTGCCGACGGCGAAAATCCGGCCTGCGCCGCGCAGCGTGGCCCCGGCGACCGCCATCAGGCCGACGGGGCCGATTCCGATCACGACGACCGTGCCGCCGATGGGGATGTTGGCCAGCTCCGCCCCATGAAAGCCCGTCGTCATCATGTCGGAAATCATCACCGCCGACGGCAGCGGAATTTCATCCGGAAGCTTGGCCAGGTTCATGTCCGCGTCGTTGACATGGAAATATTCGGCAAACACGCCGTCCTTGAAATTGGAGAATTTCCAGCCGGCGAGCATCCCGCCGGAATGCTGCGGAACGCCCTGCTGCACCGCCATGGACCGCCAGTCCGGCGTCGTGCAGGGGACGACCACCCGGTCGCCCGGCTTGAAATCACGGACCTCGCTGCCGACCTCGACCACTTCGCCCGCGGCTTCGTGGCCGAGAATCATGTTTTTCCGGTTTCCGATTGCCCCCTCGAACACCGTGTGGATATCGGACGTGCAGGGGGAAACCGCGAGCGGCCGCACGATGGCGTCGTACGGACCGGCGACCGGCTTTTCCTTCTCAATCCATCCGACTTTTCCGATTCCGAGCATTGCGAACCCTTTCATAAACAATCACCTCGTCCATAATATGGTAAACGTCTGCTTCTTCAAGTATATCTCTGCGCCCTGCCGCAGTCAAGCCTCCGCCCGGGTCCGGCATTTCCAATCAATTCCGGATAAAAAAATAAAAAGCGCCTCAAATTCGACATTTTTCCATGCGAAAAGAAGGTCTTATATGACAAATTATGCCAACAATTCGTTCACAGTTTCTCAGAAAAATATACTAATAGACGAAACTGTGTGCCCTTTTAAAACAAACTTCCAATTATAGGACCCGCGTGGTATAATATCATTATCGCAATTACGTCAAAGTGTTTTCATAAACCGAAAATCAGCCTGCTCCTTCGGAGAAAACCGGGGGCCGAAAATCAGTTTCAAGGAAGGGAATTTCTGCCATGAATCAGATGCTGGAAGACACCGTCGGAGGTCTGCTGAACCGTGTCGCTGAAAAATACCCGGAGCGGGAGGCCGTGGCGTACAACGACAGGCCCTACCGCAGGACCTGGCGGCAATTCCGCGAGGAATGCGACCGCGCCGCGAAGGGTCTCCTTTCCATCGGCGTGGGGAAGGGGGACCACGTGGCCATCTGGGCCACCAATGTGCCGGAGTGGCTGATCACCCTGTTCGCCGCGGCGAAAATCGGCGCCGTGCTCGTCACGGTCAACACCAACTACAAACGGTATGAGCTGGAGTATCTGCTGCAGCAGTCCGACTCCAAGGCGCTGGTCATGACCGACGGGTTCAAAGGCACGGACTACGTGCAGATTCTCAACGACCTGTGCCCGGCCCTGAAGGCGAGCGAGCCCGGCAGGCTTTCGGACCCCAACCTCCCGTACCTGAAAAGCGTCATCCATATCGGCCCGCAGAAAGTCCCCGGCGCCTTTCAGTTCGGAACCCTGTTCCGCCTGGGCGACGCCTATGACGACGCCGCGTACCGCAGGCTGGAGTCCTCGCTTTCCTGCCAGGATGTGATCAACATGCAGTACACCTCCGGCACGACGGGCTTCCCGAAAGGCGTGATGCTGACCCATTACAACATCGTGAACAACGGCAGGGCCATCGGCGACTGCATGAACTTTACGGAGCAAGACAGGCTCTGCATCCCCGTGCCGTTTTTCCACTGCTTCGGCCTGGTGCTGGGGGTGATGGCCTGCCTGACCCACGCGACCTCCATGGTTCCCGTCGAGTATTTCCGCCCCACTCTTGTGATGCGCGCGATCGAGCAGGAGGGCTGCACGGCGGTGCACGGCGTCCCCACCATGTTCATCGCGATGCTGGACCACCCGGAGTTCCCGACGCACCGCTTTCCGAAGCTGCGCACGGGGATTATGGCCGGCTCGCCGTGCCCGGAAAAGGTGATGCGCCAGGTGGTCGACAGGATGGGGATGCGCGAAATCACCATCACCTACGGCGAGACGGAGGCCTCGCCCGCCTGCACGATGACGACGGTTCACGACTCGCTGGAGCGCCGGGTCCGCACGGTCGGCAAGCTGATGCCCGGCGTGGAGGCGAAAATCATCGACCCGAAAACGGGCCGCCGCCTCCCCCCGAACGTTTCGGGCGAGTTCTGTTCCCGCGGCTACAACACCATGAAGGGCTATTACAAGATGCCGGAGGAGACGCGCCGGGCCGTCGATAAGGACGGCTGGCTCCATTCCGGCGACCTGGCGGCCGTCGACGAGGATGGGTATTACAGGATCACCGGCCGGATTAAAGACATGATTATCCGCGGCGGCGAAAACATCTACCCCAAAGAAATCGAAGAATTTCTGTATACGCACCCGGCTGTCCGGGACGTGCAGGTCATCGGTGTGCCGGACGAGGAATACGGCGAGGAGCTGATGGCCTGCGTCATTCTCAAAAAGGGCGCCGCCCTGACGGAAGACGAGGTGCGCGACTATGTGGGCGCCCATCTCGCCCGGCATAAAATTCCGAAATACGTGAGGTTCATGAAGGCGTTCCCGGCGACGGCGAGCGGAAAAATCCAGAAATACAAGCTCCGCGAACAGGCCGTGAAGTGGTGCTCCAGACAATCCGGACCGCGCGCGCCGAAGCGCGTAAAAACGGCCAAGCGGCCCGCTTTGATGCGCAATTAAAATGCGCAGTTAAAAATAAAAAGCAGAGGAGGGGGACCCTGCAAAAACCCGCCGGGAGGAACAAACATATTCTGTTATAGAAATTACAAATTAGAAAAAACGAATACAATAATACAATATAATGAGTGTGATAAAAAATTAACCGCTGGGACTTTCCTGCCGGAAAGCCTGAAAACGGTTGGGCGGAGGCTTTCATGAATTTCAGGATAATCGGGACCGGAAGCGCCCATCCCGTCTGCTCTAAAACGAACGACGACCTCGCGCGGCTCGTCGATACTTCCGACGAATGGATTTACACCCGGACGGGCATCAAAAGCCGGTACGTCTGCACGGACGAGACCATCAGCGACGTCGCCGAGGCCGCCGCGCGGGCCGCCCTGAAGAACGCCGGCGTGGCCGCCGGGGAACTGGACGGCATCCTCTGCACCACCATACGCGGGGATTATTTCACGCCGTCGCTGGCCTGCGTTTTGCAGGAAAGGCTGGGCGCGCACTGCCCGGCCTTCGACCTCAACGCGGCGTGCACGGGCTTTCTGTATGCGCTGGACGTGGCCGCGGGCTTTTTTGTGCGGGGGCGCGTCAAAAAGCTGCTGATTGTCTCGTGCGAAAACATGTCGAAGATGCTGGACTGGAGCGACCGCGCCACCTGCGTGCTGTTCGGGGACGGCGCCGGCGCGGTGGTGCTGGAGGAGGGCAACGACCTTCTCGCCATCCGCGTTTCCGCGCAGGGCAACAGCTCCGTGATGTTCATCCCGAGCGTCAGCGGGCGCTCGCCGTTCAACCGCGCGCCGTGCCCCGCCTCTTTTCTGACCATGCACGGGCGGGAAGTGTACAAGTTCGCCGTAAACGAGATGGCGAGGCAGCTCAAGGCCGTCCTCGCGGACGCGGGGATGACGCAGCAGGACGTGACGTGGGTGCTGCCGCACCAGGCGAACCTGCGGATTATCGAGGCGGCCCAGAAGCGCCTCGACATCCCCGCGGAACGGTTCTGCTGCAACATCCGCACCCATGGGAACATCTCGTCGGCCGCCATCCCCACATTGATGGACGAGCTGAACCGCAAAAACACGTTCCATAAGGGAGACATCCTCGCGCTTGTGGCGTTCGGCGGCGGGCTGACTTCGGGGGCCTGCCTGCTGCGCTGGGAGTGAAACACCGGGAGGCTTAATAGATGATAAAAACTTCAATCTGTGAACTGCTGCAGATAGAATACCCCATTTTTCAGGGAGGAATGGCGTGGGTGGCCGACGCGTCGCTCGCCGCGGCGGTATCCAACGCGGGCGGCCTCGGCATCATCGCCGGAATGAACTCCAACGGCGAGCAGCTTCGGGCCGAAATCCGCAAATGCCGCGAAAGGACGGAAAAGCCGTTCGGCGTGAACGTGATGCTGATGAGCCCCTATGTCGAAGAAGTCGCCCGCACGGTGATAGAGGAGCACGTGCCCGTCGTCACCACGGGGGCGGGGAACCCCGGCAAATACATGCCCGCATGGCTGGAGGCCGGCATCCGCGTGGTGCCCGTGGTGGCTTCCACCGGGTTCGCGCGGCTGGCGGAAAAGCGCGGCGCCTGCGCCGTGGTTGCGGAGGGCGCCGAGAGCGGCGGCCACATCGGCAGGCTGCACACCATGACCCTGGTGCCGCAGGTGTGCGACGCCGTCAAGATCCCCGTGCTCGCCGCGGGCGGAATCGCCGACGGCCGGGGCGTGGCCGCCGCGCTGATGCTCGGGGCGCAGGGCGTGCAGGTCGGCACGCGCTTTCTGGTCGCGAAGGAGTGCACCATCAGCCCGGTCTACAAGCGGAAAGTGCTGAAGGCCGGGGATCTGGACACCATCGTGACCGGCCGGCGCCTCGGGGACCCCGTCCGCTCCCTCAAGACGCCGTTTTCGAGAACCTTTGCCAAAAAAGAAGGGCGGGAGGACGTTTCCCGCGAAGAGCTGGAAAAATTCGGCTCCGGGGCGCTGCGCCGCGCCGCCCGCGAGGGCGATGCGGAAAACGGGTGCTTCCTCGCCGGCGAATCCGCCGGCATGGTCAAGCGGGAGCAGACGGCGAAGGAAATCATCGAAGAGATGTTCGGCCAGGCCGAGCGTCTGCTGGGCGGTGCTGCAAAATGGGTCAAGTAGCGTTTCTGTTCAGCGGCCAGGGCGCTCAGTGCACGGGCATGGGGCGCTCGCTGTGGAACGCTTCCCGGGCGGCGGAAGAGGTGTTTGCCCTTGCCGATAAGATCCGGCCGGGGACTTCAAACCAGTGCTTCTCCGCGCCGAAAGAGGTCCTTTCGCTGACGGAAAACACCCAGCCGTGCGTCTACTGCGTCGATTTGGCGGCGGCCCAGGCCCTGCGCGGCGCGGGAATCCGGCCGGCGGCGGTCGCGGGCTTTTCGCTTGGGGAAATCGCCGCGCTGACCTTTGCGGGCGTCTTTTCGCCGGAGGACGGCTTTTCGCTGGTCTGCCGGCGGGGGCGCTTCATGAACGAGGCGGCGGAGCGGAATCCCGGCGGAATGGCCGCCGTGCTCAGGCTTTCCGACGAAAAGGTCGCACAGCTGTGCGGCCGCTGTAAAAAAGTGTATCCGGTCAACTACAACTGCCCGGGGCAGGTCGCGGTCGCAGGCGACCGGGCGGAACTGCCGGGCTTTTGCGGAGAAGTTGCGGCGGCGGGGGGCAGGGCCGTTCCGCTGGCGGTCAGCGGCGCGTTCCATTCGCCGTTCATGTCCCCCGCGGCGGAAAAGCTGCGGGCGGAGCTGGCCGCTTTTTCCGTATCGCCGCCTACCGTGCCGGTCTATTCCGATTTTTCGGCGAAGCCCTACGGTGCAGAGCCGGACGAAATCAGGCGGGCCGCCGCCCTGCAGGTGGACCACCCGGTCTTCTGGCGGAAGATTCTGGAGGCGATGCGCAAGTCGGGCATCGACACCTTTGTCGAAACGGGGCCGGGGAAAGTGCTCAGCGGCCTCGTGAGAAGGACGCTGCCCGGCGTGAAAATCTTTCATGTGGAAGACGCGGAGACGCTGGGCAGAGCGGTCTCCGCCCTCGGGAAAAAGGAGGAAAGGGCATGCTGAAAGGACAGACCGCGGTCGTGACGGGCGGCTCGCGCGGAATCGGGCGCGCCGTGGCGCTGAAACTGGCGGAAAACGGGGCGGACGTCGCCGTCGTGTATGCCGGCAACGAGCAGGCGGCGCAGGAGGCCTGCGCGCTGGCCGGGCGCTTTTCCGTCCGGTGCCGCGCGTACCGGTGCGACGTCTCCGACTTTTCGCGGACCAAGGCGCTGGTGGAAAATATCCTTTCCGACTTCGGGCAGATCGACGTGCTGGTCAACAATGCGGGCATCACGCGGGACGGCCTGGTCGCGACCATGAAGGAGCAGGACTTCGACGCGGTCGTCGCCACGAACCTCAAGGGTGCCTTCAACATGATCCGGCACTGCAGCCGGCATTTTCTGCACAGGCGCAGCGGGCGGATCGTCAACATCAGCTCCGTGGCGGGCCTGCGCGGCAACGCGGGGCAGGCGAATTACGCCGCGGCGAAGGCGGGCATCGTCGGCCTGACCAAGTCGGTGGCGAAAGAGCTCGCCGGCAGGGGCGTGACCTGCAACGCCATCGCGCCCGGCTTTATCGATACGGACATGACGCGGAAGATGACCGAAAAGGCGCGGGACGCGGTGGTGTCCGCCATCCCGCTCAAGCGCGCCGGCCGCCCGGAGGACGTGGCCGAGCTGGCGGCTTTTCTGGCGGGGCCGGGCGCGGCCTACATCACGGGCGAAGTCATCCGCGTCGACGGAGGGCTTTGCATCTGAAAGCCCGGAATTTTGGAATCCACGGGAGGTACTATGAGCAGAAGAGTGGTTGTGACCGGCATGGGCGCCGTGACGCCGGTGGGAAATGATGTAAAAACCTTCTGGGACGGCCTGGTTTCTGGCAAAAACGGAATCGGTCCCATCACCAAGTTCGACGCTTCCGGCTACAAGGTGAAGCTGGCCGCCGAGGTCAGGGACTTCCATCCGGAAGATTATATGGAAAAGCCCATGCTCCGCAGGACCGACCTTTACTGCCAGTACGCAATGGCCGCGACCGCCCAGGCGATGGAGGACAGCGGCATCGCGGGCAAGGTCGCGCCGGAGCGCCTCGGCGTCTATATCGGCTCCGGCATCGGCGGCATGAAGACCTTCATCGAGGAGTGCACCAAGCTCAACGCCGGCGGCCCGCGGAAGGTTTCGCCGCTCTTCATCCCGAAGCTGATTGCCAACATCGCGGCCGGCAACGTCGCGGTGCGCTACCATGCGCAGGGGCCTTCCCTGTGCGTCGTGACCGCGTGTGCGACCTCGGCCCACTGCATCGGGGAGGCGTACCGCGCGATCCAGCGCGGCGACGCGGATGCGATCATCACCGGCGGGGCCGAGGCGACCATCAACGGCCTCGGCATCGCGGGCTTCACGAACTGCATGGCGCTGTCGAAATCGCAGGACCCGGCCCGCGCCTCCATCCCGTTCGACCGGGAGCGGAACGGCTTCGTAATGGGCGAGGGCGGCGCGATTCTGATTCTGGAGGAGTATGAGCACGCCCTTTCCCGCGGCGCCAAGGTCTACGCCGAGCTGTGCGGCTACGGCAACACGAACGACGCCTACCACATGACGGCGCCGCAGCCGGACGGCATCGGCGCCGCGCGGGCCATCCGCGCCGCCGTGCGGGAGGCGGGCGTCGCCCCGGACGCGAAGCTCTACATCAACGCGCACGGCACCAGCACGGCCCTCAACGACAGGACGGAGACGCTGGCCTTCAAGCGGGCGCTCGGCCCGCAGGCGCGCACCGCGCTTGTCAGCTCGACAAAATCCATGACGGGCCACATGCTCGGCGCCACCGGCGCGGCGGAGGCCATCGCGGCCGTCCTCGCCCTGAAAACGGGCGTGGTGCCGCCGACCATCGGCTACCGCGTGCCGGACCCGGAGTGCGACCTCGACTATGTCCCGAACAAGGCGAGAAAAGCGAAGCTGGACTTTTCGCTTTCGACCAACCTCGGTTTCGGGGGGCATAACGCCTGCCTCGTTTTTCGGAAGGCGCAGCAGCAATAGACAGAGCGGAAAGGGAGACAGAAGGAATGAAACTGGAGGAGATCCGTTCCCTCGCCAAAATCATGGAGGAATCCGGCCTGACCGGCCTTGAAGTTTCCAGTCAGGACGGGAAAATCCGGCTGGAAAAACGGCCGCCCGCGCCCGTGCCGGCGCCTTTGCCCGCCGCGGCTTCCGGCGGAGTTCCGGCGGCCATCCAGGAGTGCGGGACGGCCCGGAAAACCGCGGAAGGCCCGCATTACAAAGAGATTAAAAGCCCGATGGTCGGCGTCTTTTACACGGCGCCCACGCCGGAGAGCGAGCCGTATGTGAAGGTCGGCAGCACCGTGAAAAAGGGCGACGTGCTCTGCGTGATTGAAGCCATGAAGCTGATGAATGAAATCAATTCCGACCAGGACGGCGAGATCGCCGAAATCTGCGCGGAAAACGGCTCGGTCGTGGAGTACGGCCAGACCCTTTTCAAGCTGCGCTGAACGCGCGCGTCCGGCCCTTCCGCGCGGGGCGGGCGGCACCATCATTTCGGCGCGGAGAAACGGCGGAGTTCGATGAACAGAGAAGGCCTGAAACAGATTTTGCCGCACCGCGAGCCGATGCTCCTGCTGGACGAGGCGGAGCTGAAGGAAGAGAACCTCGCGGTGGGGCGCTATACGGTAAAAGGGGACGAATGGTTCCTGCAGGGGCACTTTCCGGGTATGCCCATCGTCCCGGGGGTGATTCAGTGCGAGATGCTGGCGCAGACCTGCTGCATGCTGCTCGCCGACCGGGTCAAAGGGCATATTCCCCTGTTCGCCGGCCTTGACCGGGTCCGGTTCCGGAACAAGGTCCTGCCCGGCGATACTCTGGAGATGGAATGCAGCCTGGTCCGGAGCCGCCCCCCCTTCTATTTTGCAAAAGGGCGCGGGAGCGTGAACGGGAAAACGGCCGTCAGCGCCGAGCTTTCGTTTGCCCTGGCTCCGAAAAATAAGGAGTGAAAGCCGTGTTTTCAAAAATCCTGATTGCCAACCGCGGGGAGATTGCGGTCCGCATCATACGCGCGTGCAAAGAGATGGGCATCGCCACGGTCGCGGTGTTTTCGGAAGCGGACCGGGATTCCCTGCCCGTGAGCCTCGCGGACGAGAGCGTGTGCATCGGCCCCGCGCAGGCCAAGGACAGCTACCTGAACATCACGGCGATCATCTCGGCGGCCGAGGCGACCGGCGCCGGCGCCATCCACCCGGGGTACGGGTTCCTTTCGGAGAACGCGAAGTTCGCGGCCCTGTGCGAGGAGTGCAAAATCGTCTTCATCGGCCCGCCGTCGGGCGTGCTCGCCCGCATGGGCGACAAGGACATGGCCCGCCGCACCATGCGGGCCGCCGGCATCCCGGTGATTCCCGGCAGCGAAAAGGTCGAGAACGTGGAACAGGCCGGGGCGGAGGCGGAAAAGATCGGCTTTCCCCTGCTGATAAAAGCCAGAAGCGGGGGCGGCGGATGCGGCATCCGGCTGGTCCGGACGCCGGAGGAGTTCCCCGGCGCGTTCGCCGTCGCCTCGGCGGAGGCGCGCCTGGCGTTCGGGGACAGCGCCGTCTATCTTGAAAAATACCTCTACCCGGCCAAGCATGTCGAGATGCAGGTGCTCTGCGACGGGCAGGGCCACGCGGTGGTCCTCGGCGAGCGCGAGTGCTCCGTCCAGCGCAAGCACCAGAAACTGCTGGAAGAAAGCCCGGCGCCCACCCTCGACCCGCGGACCCGCGCCAAAATGGCGCAGTACGCGGTCCGCGCCGTGCAAACGGTCGGCTATGTGAACGCCGGAACGGTCGAGTTCCTTGTGGACGACAGGCAAAACGCCTATTTTATGGAGATGAACACCCGCCTGCAGGTGGAGCACGGCGTGACGGAGATGATGACCGGAATCGACCTGGTCAAGTGGCAGATCCGCATCGCCGCCGGGCTTCCGCTCAATTTCGGGCAGAAGGACGTCTCGCCGGGCGGCCATGCGATCGAGTGCCGCATCAACGCCGAAAACCCGGACCTCAATTTCCGGCCGAGCTGCGGGAAAATCACACTGCTGCACATCCCGGGCGGCCCGTGGGTGCGGTTCGACACCGCGCTGTTTCAGGATTACACCGTTCCGCCGTTTTACGATTCGCTGATCGGGAAGCTCATCGTCCACGCGCCGACGAGGGAAGAGGCCATCCGCAAAATGCAGGCCGCGCTCTGCGAGCTGGTCATCGGCGGGGTGGACACCAACGCCGACCTGCAGCGGAAAATCCTCGCCCGGCCGGAGTTCCGGTCCGGGCGGTACCACACCGACCTGATGGAGAAACTGGAGGCATCCGAAAAAAATGCTGACGAAAAATCTGTTCAGAAAACCGGCTAATCCGCTGGAGTGGTACGACAGCATCCGCGGCAAAAAAAACACAAGGCCGGATATTCCGGAGCAGATGTGCGTTTCGTGCCCGAAATGCAAAACCATCCTGCTGACGGGCGATTTGAGCGAAAGCGCCCACGTCTGCCCGAAATGCGGCTACCATTTCCGCATCAACGCGCGGCAGCGCATCGGTCTGATTGCGGACAGGGACACCTTCCGGGAGCGGGACGCGCAGATGTCTTCCAGCAACCCGATCGATTTTCCAAACTATGAGAAAAAGCTGTGGCACGCCCGCCTGCAGAGCGGCGAAAACGAGGCCGTCGTCTGCGGGACCGCGTCGGTGGGCGGATTCCCCTGCTGCCTGTTCGTGATGGATTCGCATTTCATGATGGGGAGCATGGGGACCGTGGTCGGGGAAAAGGTCACGCGCATTTTTGAGTACGCCCTGCAGAAATCCCTGCCCGTCATCGGCTTTACGGTCTCCGGCGGCGCAAGGATGCAGGAAGGCACCCTTTCCCTGATGCAGATGGCGAAAACGAGCGCGGCGGTCAGGCGCCACAGCGATGCGGGCAACCTGTATGTCGCCGTGCTGACCGACCCCACGACGGGCGGGGTCACGGCGAGCTTCGCCATGGAGGCGGACATCATCCTGGCGGAGCCGGGTGCCCTGATAGGCTTCGCGGGCCCGCGCGTGATTGAGCAGACCATGCGGAAAAAACTGCCCCCCGGCTTTCAGCGGGCCGAGTTTCTGCTGGAAAAGGGATTCCTGGACGATGTGGTGCCGCGGCGCGGCCAGAGGGAATATCTGGCGCGGCTGCTTTCGCTCCACCAAAGGAGGGCCTGATATGGAGGCGTACGAACGGCTCGCCGCGGCGCGCGCAAAGGGAAGGCCGTCCGGGCTCTGCTACATCCGCAACATCTTCACCGATTTTGTGGAGATGCACGGCGACCGGCGCTTTGGCGACGACGGCGCGATTGTGGCCGGAATCGCCCGCCTGGGCGATTTGCCGGTCACGGTGGTGGCCAACGAAAAGGGCGACAGCACCAGGGAGCGCATCCGCCGCAATTTCGGCTCCGCCCACCCGGAAGGGTACCGCAAGGCGCTGCGCCAGATGAAGCTGGCGGAAAAGTTCGGCAGGCCGGTCGTCTGCTTTGTCGACACGGCCGGCGCGTTCTGCGGCATTTCCGCAGAAGAGCGCGGGGAAGGCGAGGCGATCGCCGAAAACCTGATGGAGATGAGCGCCCTGCGGACGCCCATCCTCTCGGTATTCGTCGGCGAAGGCGGAAGCGGCGGCGCCCTCGCGCTCGCCGTCGCCGACGAGGTCTGGATGCTGGAAAACGCCTGCTACTCCGTGATTTCTCCGGAAGGGTGCGCCAGCATTTTGTGGAAGGACAGCTCGAAAGTCCGGGAGGCCAGCCGGTGCCTTAAAATGACGGCGGAGGACCTCCTCCGGCTCAGGGTGGTGGAACGCGTCTTCCCGGAATCCGGCGGCTTCGACCAGGTGTATGCTACCCTGAAAACGGAGCTGTACCGCGCGCTGCGGCAGAAAATCGCGCTGGACACCAACGTGCTGCTGCAGCGGCGCTACGACCGGTTCCGCAGGATGGGCGCCCGGCCGGAGCGGTAAAAGGCCCGGTCCTTCGGGGCAAAGCGCGGATAGCGGAATGCCGCGGGACGTCGATTTTCAGTCGGCGCCTTTTTATTTTTCTCTTGACTTTCTGTATCATTTGTATTATATATTATAATATAAATAATTATAAATCCTATAGATAAGGAAAAGCCGATGCTGCTAAAAATCGATATGACGAGCGAAGTGCCGATTTATCGGCAAATCCGCGACGGGGTCGTGCTCGGGGTCGCCGGCGGCCGGCTGAGCGCCGGGGAGTCCCTGCCCACCGTGCGCCAGCTGGCGGGGGACATCGGCGTAAACCCCATGACCGTCAACAAAGCCTATGCGCTTCTGAAAAAAGAAGGGCTCATCGTCGTCGACCGCAGGCGCGGCGCCCGGATTGCCGTTCCTCCGGGGACGAACGAGCGGTTCGGCCCCGGCTTCGACCGCCGCGCGGCGCTTTTGATTTCGGAGGCGCGCATCCGCGGGGCTTCCAAACGGGAGATTTCGGAACATGTATCCGAACTGATTGACGGGATTTACGGGTGAAAGGGGAATCACGAATGCTTCTGTCGCTGCTGATTGTCTCGTGGCTGATCTTTGTGACGACGACCGCCTCCGCGCTGTTTTTCAGAGAGAGAACCCGCGGCGGGCTGCTGGGGATTTTTCTGCTGCGCACCCATGCGGAGTCGCCGCAGGCGAAGAAAGTCGCCGCCGGCTTTGCGAAGGCGTGCCGGTGCGCCCTGCTGGCCGCCTTCGGGTGCAGTTTTCTGCTGCTGACGCGGGGGATGAGGCCGTATGCGGGGATTTACCTGCTGGTTCTGGCCTTCGCCCATTTTTCTTCGACCTGGATGATTCTGCGGCATTACCGGGAAAAGCTGCGGGCCGTAAAGCAGAAAAACGGATGGGCGGAGCGCCCGGCGGGCGTCGTTACGGTGGACCTCGGCGTGTCGCGGGAAAAGGGAAAGTCCGCCGTTTCCGCCGCGTGGGTCTGGCTGTTTTTCCTGCTCAGTTTTGCCCCTCTGCTGTACCTGAGCCTGACGCCGGCGGCCCGGGAGACTTTTCCCGTCGGTTTCAGCCTGATTGGCCCGCTGTGCCAGACGGGCGCGGTTTTCCTGTATTATCAGATGAAAAATCTGCATGCGCCGGCGGTGGAAGGGGAACCGGAAAAGAACCGGGCATGCGCCCGGGCGGAAGAGCGCATCAATACGGCTTCGGCCGTGCTGGTGGCCCTCTTCTTTCTGATTTTCTGGATTTTGCTCCATGCTTTTATCGTGTTTGACGGCGGCGCGCTGCCGACCGTTTTGCTGGCTTTTGCAACGGTGCTGTGCCTGATTTGGGCCGCGCAGCGGCAGCGCCGGAAAATCCGCGCCGCGGAAGACCGGATTTTCGGCGGCCTGCCGGAGGACCCGGCCGGCGGAGAAGTTCCGGAAGAGGTTTGGAAATGGGGCTGCTACTGCAATCCGCAGGACCCGAGGCTCTTTGTGCCCAAGCGGATTGCGAGCATGGGGTGGACCGTCAACATCGGCAGGCCGGGCGGCAGAGCGCTTCTTTTTACCATTTTTGCGCTGATTGCCGTCCTGGTCGGCGTCCTCCTGTACGGGAACGTCAAAGACTATGCCGTCACGGTCCGTGATTCGAGCCTTTCCGTCGACGCCGCCCTGTATGACACGACGGTCGAAAAAAGACAGGTGGCCTCCGTTTCCGTCGTCGATTCTCTGCCGGACGGGACCAGGACCAACGGCTATGCGGGTGCCGAAAAGAGCTACGGCCACTTCACGCTGAACGGCTACGGCAAATGCATGCTCTACCTGTACCGCGACGTGGGCCGGTATGTGGTCCTGAAGCTCGGCGGAAACGACCCGGCGTATCTGATCCTCAATGGAAAATCGCCGGAGGAGACGCAGAATCTGTATCGGGAAATCCGGCGGTGGCTTGAAGAATGATTTCTTGAAAAATCCGTGCCGGAATTTTCTTTGATTCTTCCGGCTCCGTATGCTATACTGAAACCTGTCTTATAGATTTTTTAGCAGGAGGGTCTGTCGATGAGCAGCGAAAACGCCAAAGAGGACGTCAAAACGATGGAAGAAGCGTACGAGCCGGAGCGGGCGCAGGCCAAAAAGTGGTCCGTGTTCGTGGAATCCGACGCCGTGAACTTCTTTACCGCCAATAAGATTGAGAAGATGACGATTGAGGACGGCAACGGGAACAAGGCGAAGCTCTCAAGGACCAAGGACGGCGGCATCAAAATTGATTCCACTTCTTCGGTAATCCTTTGAACCGGTTTTCCG
>ENA-UOOI01000479-UOOI01000479.1-fermentation-metagenome-genome-assembly--contig:-NODE-479-length-50661-cov-7.621329_pt1 | contig 50661 bp, 42 predicted proteins | sample MGYA00245779_ERZ724027 | MGnify/ENA primary metagenome ERZ724027 (study PRJEB28704, sample SAMN03018318) | fermentation metagenome | biome: anthropogenic terrestrial biome; feature: soil; material...
ATGCTTGGCCTTTATGGCATCGAGTATGTTCTCCTGTGCCTTCCTTATTCTGCCTTTCTCCATGCCTCTCTCTATACCTTCTTTTATGCCTTCTTTTATGCCTTCTTTTATGCCTTCTTTTATGCCTTCTTCTTTTACCTTTGGGTCATACATTGTTCTGATCATGGCGGTCACCTCCTCGTCTATATCACTGTACTTGCCATATTTGCTGTATAGATAGTCATTTATGTTTACAAGGACGTCCAATATCCTTTTTAAGTCTCCGGTGAATATTTCTTGTTGGTCATACAGTCTGCTCAGTATGTTTAATACTTCTGCTGCCGATTATAGCATACCTACAGATGTGATACAATGAAGGTCTAAAGACAATTTATTGTATAAAATGCACAACCGTCCCTTGTGACTCAGAAATTTATTTATAAAAGCAGCTCTGTGGTATAATATAATTACAAATAGCGTGGTTTATTTAATCTAAAACAGTAATTTTTTTGAAGGGAGGGGATCATATAACGGACACGAATAGGGTAGAAATCAATAAAAATATATATATCTGGGCTATAAAAGAATCTAAGAAAGATTTTGGAGAAATAAAACATAAGTTTAAAGATATTGAGGCTTGGATATCTCAAGACAAATATCCTACCTTTGGGCAAGTTAAAAAATTAGCCGGCTTTTTAAAAGTACCCTTAGGTTATATGTTCTTAGATGAACCTCCAAAAACAGATATAATACAATCTGAGTTTAGAACGATAGGTAATAAGATGCCGGAAATTAGCAAGGATCTTAAAGATACTTTATATAGCATAGGTAGGAAAAGAGATTGGCTAAATGAATATCGTAGTGAAAATGGCTGGAAAAAATTAATTCCTGATGATTTTAATGGTTTGAGTAATAAAGATATTAATACTGTCTGTGTGAATGCAAAAGAGTTTATAGATTTGGATGAGTTTTGGTATAAAAAATATAGAGACGCGGATCCTGCTTTTAAATATCTAAGGGAAGCACTTGAAGGCCATGGGATCACTGTTATGCAAAATGGAGTTGTAGGTTCTAATACTCATCGTAAATTAAATATTAATGAATTTAGAGGTTTTTTGCTGTATGATGATATCGCGCCTATTATATTCATAAATAACAATGATAGTGCAAATGGAAAAATCTTTACTCTGATCCATGAATATATCCACTTTTTACTAGCAGAAGATGATATATTTAAAGATGAAGATGCTGAAATTGATAATGGAAATGAAAAAAGGATAAATAAAATAACGGCAGAATTTTTAATGCCTGCGTCTCATATTGAAAAGCTTTGGGATGATAATGGATTACAAATGGAGCAGATAGAAGATTTAAGTAAAGTATTTCATGTTAGTCCAATCGCATTGGCAATTAAACTTAGAGACATGAAAAAAATTGATCAACAACTTGTTAATGAGATAGAGCAACATACCAAGTCCAGTTTAGAAAAGGAAGCAAATACTGAGAGCGGAGGAGACTATTATAAAACAAGTAGATCTCGGTTTGGTGATAATTTTTTAAGTACTATAATACAGGGGGCAGAGTCCGGTGATATCAGTTATACTCACGCATTTAAATTGCTGGATGGTTCTGTAAAAACTTATGATTATTTTAAAGAGAAATTCATGACGCATGGAATTTAAATATATAATGGATACAAATGTATTTATAACTGCCCATAGACAGATGTATCCGTTTGATGTAGCTCCTGGTTTTTGGAAACAACTTGTAGATAAAGCTGCTGATAAAATCATAATAATAGAAGAAGTTCAAAATGAAATATTAAAGGGAAGAGATCCATTAGCAGATTGGTATAGGCACCAAAGTTCTAACTTTACAGTATTAGAGACACCTGGGCCAAAAGTAATAGAGGCCTATAGGAAAGTAATAAATTCTGTAAATGGCAATGGAAAATACACCCAACTGGCAAAGGATGAATTTGCTGCTGTAGCAGATTCATGGTTATGTGCTTATGCTTTGGGTTGTAACTTACCAATAGTTACATTGGAAAAGTATAAAGCTGGGGTTAAAAATAGAGTAATAATTCCCAATGTGTGTGAAGAATTTGGTATTAGATTATATTGATTTACTGCAATTCATGAGAGAAACTGGTATTAGGCTGTAATAGAACCATTATATATAATAATGACATTGTGCACTTATTAGACAAGATAAAAAGGCCTGAAATCCATTATCTGCAATGGTTATCAGGCCTTCTATTGTTTGTAAGTGTCAAATCAACATATAACCACAATTATATCATCCTGTATATATCGGCTATAGAATCGCTCTTGATCACTGTCACAAGAATATCATCCAGTTTAGATTCGTCTTTTATAGTTGATATCTTTTGTTTAAGATCATCGGGGATGGTATCATGCTTGGCCTTTATGGCATCGAGTATGTTCTCCTGTGCCTTCCTTATTCTGCCTCTCTCTATACCTTCTTTTATGCCTTCGATCTTGCCTTCTTCTTTTACCTTTGGGTCATACATTGTTCTGATCATGGCGGTCACCTCCTCGTCTATATCACTGTACTTGCCATATTTGCTGTATAGATAGTCATTTATGTTTACAAGGACGTCCAATATCCTTTTTAAGTCTCCGGTGAATATTTCTTGTTGGTCATACAGTCTGCTCAGTATGTTTAATACTTCTGCTACCGTGTCTTTGAGCTTTTCAAATTCTTGGTTTATTAGCCCGGCCTTGTCTTCCTCTGGTCTGCTGCTTTCATATATGGAGTTTATCTTTTTACGTGATTTGAATACCTGCAGCGGAAGCAGCGCATACATTTTTTGTTTTTCTAAGTCTGCGGGGGTATACTTCCAGTACTGCATCACGGGCACCTTGTATTTTATTTCCTGTCCGTCGGGCATTACTAAAATCATGGATAAGTGGTCTGATATATTTTCATTTTCTTCCAGGAATATTACCAGTTGTTTTGGAAATTCCAGCTTTATTTCTTCTTTGGATGTTATGTCCATTGTTTCCATGGCTTTTTCAAAGCCGTATTTGAACATCCTTATTACCATGCTGGTATCATTCAATGTTTGAAATTCTATATGGTATCTGTTTACGTAGTCCTCTTTATAGACGTTTATGAACATGTCGCCCTTTATGCGGTTATAGTCGTCGTCTATGAATTCTCCGTTGCCGTACTCTATGGTAACTTCATCGCTTTTATAGTTTTCATCAAATAGTGCGTTTAATAGGTTTATGGTTACCTTCTTGGAGAGTTTAAACAGCAGCCTCATTATCTGATCGAGTTTCAGTTTTTCGGATGTGTCTTCTTTTTTAGTCATATGTTTTCTCCATAAATTTATTCTCTGATTGCCTTCATTATAGCATACCTATGGATGTGATACAATTGAGATCGTGTACCTTTTTAGTTAAGCAGAAAGGCCCGAAAGCCATTATTTACAATGGTTGTCAGGCCTTCTATTGTTTGTAAGTGTCAAATTAACATATGGCTAAATGTGCACAGAAGAATTTGAGCAATATTACTTTCTGTAGCCGCATTTGGGGCACACGCCGTTTTCATTTAAGGCAATACCGCACAGCGGACAACGATCAATTTTGTTGTTAGTCTTAAAATCTTCGGAAGCCGTGTTATCACCGCTGTTAAAGGTGATCTTGGCGATGTTCAGCTTATCCTTCAGCAGATCATAGACGATCTTAATCATCCCTTCAACGGTCATGGTCTCTTTGGTCACAACCAAACGGCAGTCCGGATATGCGGTCGCAAGCTCTGTCTTAAAGGCCGGGCCCTTCATTTGATTGTTCGGCGCGCCGTTCTTAATTCCCTGTTTCTCATAAACGTCGAGAACCGCCGGCAGCAGTGGATCATCTTCCCTCAGGATCAGCGCATGGTCAAAGTTTTTCAGCACTTCCCATGCGGTCTTCTTAATTTCGTTGCAGGGAAAAACCATGTTCACGCCGGTATTAATAGAATCCTCCACCTCGATCGTCAGGACGCCGGTATGTCCGTGCAAATACTGGGCTTCTCCTTTGAATCCGTAGAATCTGTGCGCGTACTGCAGGTTTAATGTAGTAATACTCCTCATAATTACTCTCCTTATGTATATTATTTACGGGATATTCGAGTGCTCCCGTATGCGCACCAAATAATGTCTCATGGAATATCTGCAGCTATGCCCGCGGGTTCCCTTTACATTCCGGACAGATACCTTTGAACACAATATCGTGCCCGATGAATACGAACCCATGGGTATCCTTGATATACTTCTCCATATCCGCCATATATTCCATATCCACATCAAAAACACGGCCGCATTTTATACATCTCACATGATAATGATCACTGCAAATATGGTCAAAAACGTCAGCCCCGCCGGGAATCTCCCTTTTTCGTATATCGCCCGTTTCGCATAGCCGCTGCAGGTTTCGATACACTGTTCCTCTGCTGATATTTGGGTATTCCTTAATGATCTCATCATATATCTCGTCGGCAGTTGCATGACAATGCAGTTTATTTACGGCCTCAAGAACTAAAACACATTGAATGGTATTGCGTCTTTTGCGTCTTATCATAAAGTCAGCCTCATTACAATATTTGTTCCTTGTTAGTATAATATATCAATAAATAATAAATGTCAATAGCTAAAATAATCTTTTCCCCCTGCCAGTGATTGTTCATGAATAATTATCTCCCTTGTATTATTTTCATATTTCATTGTGCTTCTTTCAATTTTACTTTTTCCGGACATAAAATACCCCCAAGTAGGTTTTTATATTTCAATGTCCTGCTTGAGGGTATCATAGCATTGTAGTTGTTTCACCAACGTAGCCCTTACTCAATGCAGCCGTTAATATATCTCCAGTATCAAAAAACAGCTTATCAGTCATATTTTTCTTTCTCTTCCATATCGAGCCCGTATACCATATCACTTCTGAAACCGTCTAACAACAATTCTTCATATTTACCAGTTGAAACGAGTCCTTAGTGTCAAATAACATAAGAGCACAGAAGAATTGTCTCCTTGTGCTCTTCTTACGAGCAGGTGCGCTGGCACCTTCTCGCTAAAAACTCATATGAGTTTTTGTTCCGTAACAATATTATAAATATAATCAGTATAACTTATTGAATAGATCCGTGCTGTAATCTCTGATATCAGATATATTGTTCATTTCATATTTCCGTTTAGTATCCTCGAAATATTTCCCTATCAGTTCTTTCTTAATGATCTGATTTGAATTTTCATCATCTTTCAAGTCCGCTCTGGTACGACTCCACGGCATTTCGGCATGGGTCATCTTTTCCAATATTCTTCCGCTGTAACAGCCGAAATTTCTGATCACGCTGTCCAAAATTTCCCGTTCCACTTTAGTCAAATCTATATCATCGCAGCCGTATCCGCTTTCTTCAATAGGATTGTATCCATAGTCTCTATAACTATAATATACATTTCTATATACCGGGCCATGTACCCGCGCTTCACAATCGTCCTGAAATAGGAATTCACCTGTAAAAGTTTTGAAAAAGCCCTGTGCATAGTATAATAGTTTTTGCAGCGCCAGAGGCGTTATTTCCGAACACTTGATCAAAATATATTTTACCACATGGTCGATCTTATTTTCAGCCTTAATAGTGATATGATCTTCCCTTTGGATTTCTGCCAATGCATCGCTGCAGTGATTGTATGCAATCTCCTTTATTTTGTCTTTATTCTCCTCCAGCAGCGATTTCATATACTTAGGATCATCAAGGATCGTCTTTAAAGTATCTGAATACTGTTTAGTAGGAATGTCCCCATCCAAATATCTGGTGAGAGTACCCTCTCCCCATCCCAGCAACAAAGACAAAGGCCTTTTGCCGATATTATATTTATCTAATATGAGCTGCATTTCAGGAACAGTGATCAAACCCTCCTTTTGTCTGTAGGCATCATCTAACGTTTGAAGATTATGATCACGAATATCAGCCACAAACATTTCACTTCCACACTCACTGCAGGTTGCCAATTCCCCCATATACTCAATTTTCTTGCCTTTAATATTTTTAGTCATTTTCTCTTCTTTAATATAATACTCCACCATATCACGGCATTCTTCACAGAACCCCAGCATTTAAGATTACCTCCTTTTTGTTGACCAATATTGATCTAATCCTATTGATCAACTTTCAATATGATATTATTTTGCGAAACCGAATATTTGCCATTGGATACAGTATGAAACAATCATATATCATTCATACGGAAAATACAATAAGGATCGTATTTATTGATACAATATATTTGAATCGCGTATCAAATATTAAAGCTGGACCTTCGGCATAGAAAATTAATTGTGCACTTTTTAAGCAAAATAAAAAGGCCTGAGATCCATTATTTACAATGGTTATCAGACCTTTTATTGTTTGCAAGTGTCAAATAACTTACAATTAAGAGAGCGCAAAAGAACCGCACCTTACGCAAAATAATACAGGGAAGCCCGCTCGTGACTCCCCGCCTTTGACAGTAATACCGCTTTGAGCATCCATCTCAAAAGCATCTTTGTAGACTTTATCCCAACTTATTCTATGTCCTATTCATATTAATAACTTAATCCGCCTTATCGGAAACATATTTTTTACTCAATTTAGTATGCATTTCCTTCACTTGTCTTTGCCGGTAGTCATGGTAAAGGTAATAAAATAACCCGCATAGAATTATTATTGTTCCGATCACCTTGTTTAGTGGTATTGCTTCAGTTGCTCCGTTCATATCGGGAATAATTGCCGCTCCGATCATTGCAAATATGGGATGTATGATATTGATCAAAGGTAACGCGATGGGTTCCACTTCTTTTTGAACATACAGCCGAAGCGTATTGCAGACGCCTGAACCAATGATTCCCGTCAATAATATTATGATCAAACTCTCTTTGCAACAAATGATTTTCGGCTTAGAAAAGCCGCAGAATAAGGCTGGAAGTACCGCAGCGGCGATCATTTGAGCAACGGCCAGCTCAAGTACGTCTGATCTTTTGCTGTATTGTTCTCCAAGAATAATTTGTCCGCATACAAAAAATACGCTGACAAAGGCAATAAAATCTCCTTTATTCAAAGCTCCATGGATGACGTCGGCAAATATAAATAGTCCGGCCAGGATGATCCCAGCCGCCAATAAATAATATGCCTTCGGACGTTCATGATATCGAATCGAATAGTATGCAGGTACGAAAATTATACTCAGTTGAGTAATAAATATCGAATTGGAAGTAGAAGTAAAATACAGACTGTAGGTATTGAGCCAAGTCTGGGCAGCCAATAGGCCTCCTAATATAAAGCCCATCTTCCACGTCGACAGCGGAATTCTTCTTTTTGATTTCAGAAAATATAATGTTAACAATATACCGGCGCTTCCATATCGTAACGTTACATATACGATTGGGGACATATAAAATAATGCATGCTTTAATAATACCTGTGTTATTCCCCAATAAACATTAATAAAAATCAGTAGTAAGTATGGATTCAACGTGTTTCAAGACCCCATTCTAAATAACCTAAGTTGTCATTTCAATGATCTTTTACAAAAGCCCTTCTTTTATCCAATAAAAACGGCCTCAGGTAACCTACCGTACTGCACATCGGCAATATGTCCTCAGAAACCGCAATCCCAAGCACGTTCCGTAAATATTTTCTGCGGGTCATCATTCTATCCCACATTTCAGGATATTGCTCTTTTATATCTTTTTTTAAATCGCCGCCGGCAAGAGCGACCGTACTTTCAGCGCTCACCCCTCCGTAGCCTTGTACGGAAGGTATGATGTCGATTTGAAAGATCATCCCGCTCTTTATTTCTTCAGCAGAATTCTCATAAACCGGCGAAGACAGCCATTCTTCTTCCGCCGTTAAGTGGCCGGGGCATAAATGCCATCCAAAAACGGAGCGGGGCAAAACCTCGTCAATCACAGAGAATAATTCCTTCCCTTTCATTCCTATGGATATACTCTCCAGCCATTTCGCATAGGCCGCAAAGTACGGAGCAGCTATCACGCTTATATAGTCCCTGACGTCTTCCGGAAGCTCGTCCTCTTTTCCAACCGCATACCCCGCCCTGCTTGATGATCCTCCGCGATATCCCACCGTCAAAGAGACGGTGTCACCCTTTTTTATCCTATTATCAGTGGGAAACATGTTTCCTCGAATATATCTTGGTCCGCCTGCAGCAATCGTTACAATGCTGGTATGCTGACCGTATCTTACCAATTTGTCTCCCAGCTCTAACTCGCTTACCCCTTCATCAAGCATATTCATAGCATCGAGCATACAATCAGACGCTAAGGAAGCGCCATATTCATAGTGAGCTATCTCATTGGCGTTGTTTATCGTACGAACTCCATTCTCTCCGATAAACAGATCCGTTTCGTTTGTTATCAATTTGTTGTCCCCGACAATATCTCTGATCGTATCCACGATATAAACAGGAAGATCAAAACATCTTTTGTTATTCTCCACCGTGCTTGTGAACAGTTTCCATCCGGCCAGTCCTATCCGGGTATTTTTACGGATACCCGCCTCAACCAACAATTCCTTTAAAGTTTTGTCCGCCCTGTTGGGCTGATTCGGCAAAGAAAACAGTGATACATGCACGCAATTCGCTTCACACCTTGATTTTGAGGCCTTATTCAGATTCTCATTGCCTAAAACCAGCGTCATATCTCCATCCCTGTTGATAATCAAGAGCCCCTCTTCAAACCTTGTGAAATACCCTGTCAAATATTCAAAATTGCTTCCATGCTCAACGTCCCCGTATATTATCAATTGATCAAGATCGCGCCATTTCATAGCCTGTAGGACCTTATGCTTTCTTTCATTGATCGTTTTATCTGTCAGGGCAACAGGAGAACCTGAGCAATCTTTCTCAGGCTCATCTACCTGTTTTAATTTGACTTTTTCCATTAAGAGTTTCATCCTTTCATTCGCTATGTATTCTGCACAATTTAAAATAAAAAGCGTGTACTAAACCTGAAGGTCAGATTTAGTACACCTTTTATCATACTAAATAAATATTGACCGGTCACTAAATATTTTGGTGCTTTTTGATAAAGTCTTTATACCAATAATAACTCTTTTTAGGTATCCGCTTAAGGCCGGGATCGTCATAATCAACGCGGACCAGCCCATACCTTTTGTCGTAGCCATTGATCCATGAATACAGATCCATTGTTGACCAGACATAATAGCCCTTCACATTCACGCCGTCTTCCTTGGCCTTCAAGATGTATTCCAAATAGTCGGATAGGAATTCGATACGGTCGTCATCCTCTACATACCCGTTTTCATCGGCGGCATCATAACAGCCATGGCCGTTTTCCGTAACATAAACCGGTATATCGCCATATTTCCGCTTTACGTTCATCAAAATGTCATAGCCGCATTTCGGATAGATCTCCCTACCCCAATGATTCAGTTTGGTGTTCGGGTCGCGGTCAGTTTCGAACCATCCCTCTATCGCTCTGGTCTCTCTGGCTGATTTTTCCGTTCCATCATTGCTTCCGGCATTATTTACAGTAAAGGCAGTCTTTCCCGATTCATTGGGTTTTACCAGCATTCTGCAGTAAATATTCTGTCCAAGAAAGTCGACCATATTGTTCTTAATGATCTCCAAATCTTCATCTTTTACAAAGGACAGGTCAAATCCCTTTGATTTAACGGCATCTATCAAGTCTTTGCTGAAATATCCTTTTATCGCCGTGTCCAGAATCCAATCAGTGCAGAAGATATTGCAGTATTTTACAGCTTCTTTATATTCGGGAGTGTCTTTAAGCGCTGCAGTACCTCCTCCCTGAACAATGCCGATCTGAGAATTCAGGTTTAACTTTCTGAATTCCCGAATGGCCTTTGCCGTACACATCACCATATTATAGGCGCATTGACAATAATGCTGTAAATTATTTTGTTCATTTGGAGGGTAGTTTCCCACACAATAATCACAATAGGCATTGTGATCCGGTTCGTTGATAGTGACATAAAGGGGAATCCGGTTCCCAAAGTGTTTAAAGACCACGGAGGCATAATATGCAAATTCATCGGAAACCTTATCATAGCACCATCCGCCCTTATGCCCGATATAATCCGGCAGGTCATAGTGAACTAAAGTAACGTTGGGTACGATATCGTATTTTTCCAATTCATCCAGTACTTCATCATAAAATCTTAATCCCTCTTCGTTGACGACATGGTCGTTCTTGGGAATGATCCTCGACCAGGAAATAGAAAGACGAAAGGTATTCTGACCGCTTTCCGCTAATAAGCGGATATCCTCTTTAAAATGATGATAAAAATCACAGGAGACGTCGCCGGTGATCCCCTTGGCATTAGCAGGGGAATGGCAAAATTCATCCCAAATGCTCGTCCCTTTGCCGCCCACATTCCAGGCGCCTTCACATTGATAAGCCGCCGTTGCAGATCCCCATAAAAATTTTGATTTGTTCATTTTAAATTTCTCCTCTTAGTTAAATATTATCTATCGGATACATCGGCCGCATAATCCTTTTAAAGGGAATAGTCGCCGTATTTTGCGGCGTTGCGCCGTCTGTTAACGACATAACATAGAATGCCGCCTTCTCCTTTAACTCAGGGAAAATATAACCCTGCTTCACCACGACAATATCATAATCCGTCCAATCATGAATTCCTGCAAAATCAAACTGCATCTGGTGAAAATATGATTCCCGGTCGTTTGAGACAATTACGTCAATACCACTGTCTTTCAATCTTACAACAACACATTTTCCAAAGACAGCGCAGCTGTTTTTGTCTTCTCCTTCCAAGGGCTTTACAACATCTAATGGTCTTACCACGTCACCCTTGGAAATAACGGCCACGTCTAAGTCAACGCTTTTAGATAATTCATCATACTCAGTCCCAAGCGCAATATGAGTGACCGCCCCTACTTGGAGCCGATCTAACTGATCGAGCGTCTTGGGATCACAAATAGATGCAAAAAGTACCCTCTTATTTAAATGCTGCACATTCAAAAACTGTCTGAGGATATAAGTATTCCATCCCGTTGCGCCGGAAGTCGTATTGTCTCCGGAGTCAGTTATCACCACCGGTTTTTCTTTACGATCCAGAGCCATTCTCAACGCTTCCTCCGGCTCGGCTGTCAATCCCGTATAGTGAAACTCATGGCGCTTGTCCCAAACATATTTAGCTAACTCATCCGCTGCACTTTCCGCATACGGCTGGTCTTTTTCAGTGGCAGGCACAACAACTACCCCACAGCCGTCTACTTCCGAATCATGCCTGATATATCCGACATGCCATGAACAGCTTAAGATACGAGGGTCTTTCTCTAATCGATCCATATATGCATTAATGCTTTTGACCGGCTCATCGGCAGAAACACTTTGTTCCCCGCCTAAGATCAGCGGAAGTTTCCTATAAACGGAATGAATATTTTGCCGGTTTTCCAGCAGCTCACAAAGCGTATTCGCTACCCTCTTCCATGTTTCCACGGCATCAGTATGGGGTGCTTCACGATAACTCCTGATCATGGTGATCGACTCGACGTACTCCCTGCATAAATTCCCGTGCGGATCACATGCCACTGCGATAGGAAGATAATCGCCTACAAGTTTGCGTATTTCCTTCATAATATGATGCTCTCCGGAGCCTATGCCCTCGACCTCGCTTGCGCCATGAAGCATCAGATAAATGCCGTCGATTTCATGAAAATGTTGTTTTATCGAGTTTAATAAACAGGATTCAATATAATTGAAAGTGTGTTCCTTTATCACTCCCGATGCCCCCGAAACAGCATAAATCGAAGGTATGATATCGATATCATGTCTTTCAAAAACATCCCGGACCTGCATTTTGTCGATCAATTCCTCGCCAAAAGTAATATCATAACTGGTGATCTCATTTTTCTCCGGAATATTTGCATTAGATTCTGTCATAAACTGGCCGATCAAGACCTTTTTCTTTTCTTTCATTCTCCGTACACCATCCTTTCAAAGCCACCTATATCGTCTTTTCAGCCTTTTCGGAATGAATAATTCCTTCTTTATCTCTTGAAATGATAACTTTTGTAGCAATAAATGATACGACAACTGAAACAGCCGCCACGGCCATCGCTACAAATACATAATGCAGACCTCCCTTTTGATCAACGAAAAACAGGAAAGTCAGTAAACCGGGGCATCCCCCTACGACAAAAGCCCTTAAGCCAAAGATACCTGCTACCAAGCCGCCTGCAGCAGCCCCAATAGCCGTACCGATCAATGTTTTAGGTCTGGTAATCAATCCCCCATAAAAAGCAGGTTCAGTAACGCCGCATAAAGCAGTAATGCCTGAAGAAGTCAATATACCTTTTTCCCCTTTATCTTTCATACTTGTCGCTACAGCTAAGGCCGTTCCTCCTATACAAATGTTTGAAATAAAGCCCATTGCGGCCGTCACCGGGTTGTAGCCCAGATGGGCGATCAATTCAAGTTCGATGGGTGCAATCGCTTTATCAAGTCCCAGCATTACCATATAAGGATAGATCATAGCTAATATCGGCTGTGCAACAAAACCAAGAGTATCGGTAAGCCATAGGGCAAACGCTGCAAAGTATCCGCTTAACTGGGTGCCCAGAGGTCCTAAAACTATCAAAGTCACAGGCGCTACAATGATCATTGTTAACAGAGGCTTTAAGAAAAAGATCAGCGCCTCGGGTATGATCTTCTTTAGTCCCTTGTCTACCCAATACATCAGCGCCACGCCCAATACCACCGGAATGATCGTTGATCCATAGGAGACTTTAGGAATAGGTATTCCAAAGAAAGAAAGCCCTGCTACGCCGCTGATCTTTGAACTTATCAACAGAGCGCCTAAAAACGCTCCCATTATCGGCTGCATTTTTAATTGTTTTGCTAAAGAATAGCCAATATAAACCGGCAAAAATGTAAAACCTGCGTCAAAAATAGCCAGCATTATTTGCGCAGTGCCACTATCAGCTGAAAAACCAAAGTAGTTGACAAGAAGATTTTTTATTGCTAAAATCAATCCACCGGTTATCAGTGCGGGAACGATCGGCATAAAAATCGGAGCCATAAAATCTCCCAACTTACTTAACCAATATTCAAAACCACGCTGTTCACCATTATTAGCTGCGGCTTTTTCTGAATCGGATGAACCTTCGGTTCCACTCCAGCCCGAGACTTTTAAAAACTCGTTATATGCTTCATTGACATTCGGTCCAATAATAACTTGAATCTGTCCCCGGTTAAATATAACACCCCGCGCTTCCGGTGTTTTCTTAAGCGCTTCTTCATTTATTAAACTTTTATCATTATAATTAATTCGAAGCCGTGTAGCACAACTATTTACAAAAGAAATATTATCTACGCCGCCTAAGTTCTGTACTAAGTGCTCTGACAGCGCTTGATATTTTTCCATGGTTACACCTCTTTTGATATTATTTTTTTATGCTATGCCATCTATCTTCAGTATTTCGTCCACAGCTTTCTTGTGCTTGTAATTTGGTTTTGAGCCTGTTATCATCTCCGAAAGTCTATTCGGCGGTATGCCGTATTTTCTGCAAAAATCCACCTGTGACATATTCAAGTCTATAAGTCTTTTCTTTACCATCATTCCCCAAGGTGTCAGTCTCTGTTTCATCCAACTCACCTCCTTTTACACTTGACATTTGTTAAAACTAACTTTGCACAACTGTATATGTAGATATAGAAAGTTGTGATAAAATTAAGATTGTGGTATTTGTACCGTTTGATGCACTATATCTATACCATCGGATATATTATAATTCAACAATCGTTGAATTGTCAATATTAAAATACAATAATCGTTGAATTTATTTATAGTCGTTTGCCATACATTGAATAAGGAGGGATTTAATATGTATTCAATTGATCCTGAAAAGTTTGGAGAAAGGTTAAAGGATGCTATTAGAGAATGCGGCACTACCCAAAAAGATTTAGCAGAGAAAATAGGTATTTCAAAAACCTCTATTAGCAACTATGCAAACGGTAGAATTCCTGAAGTGCCTATTTTATATGAAATTACCGATTTCTTAGGAGTAACTATGGAATGGCTTTTAACTGGAAAAGAACCTGGTGCTTCTGAATGCGATCTCCTTGATGATTTAACAGAAGAGGAAAAGGACGAGCTTAATTTATTTCTTGACTTTTTAAGATATAAACGAAGTGTGGCTTCACAGGATAAAAATATTTCAGCTGATAAAAAGGATTCAATTTGAGCATAAATGATGCTTTTATTTTTAGCTTACAAAGTGGAATAAATTCCACATACACTTTTTAAGCTAAACAAAAAGGCCTGAAATCCATTGTCTATAATGGTTATCAGACCTTTTACTGTTTACAGCACAGTAGAACCGTCCCCTTGTGCTCCTAACTAATTTTATCTAACTTGGTTAAGCTATATCCTATTTCTAAGTTCACCTTCACACATTCATTACATTCATTATTTTTATTAACTTCAATTACTGTACATTTATATTCTCTACCTGCTTTAAGATAATTTGTAAGGTTTTCACTATAATATCTTGGTAAATAACCTATATGCTTACCGCGCTTATCTAAAATTTTTATAGCATATTTGTCAAATTCATTTGTAGGCTCTAGTTGTAATATTAATTCATCACCTACATTTAAATTAACAGCCTTATTGCAGTCTTCGCCATCACATCCAATGTAGTGTCTGATTCCAGCTATATAAAAAGATCTTATTTCCTTTTTTTCATCCATATCTTCTGGGAAAAGTGGATCAATGAATTCCAAATTATCGATCGGTAGTTTTGCACCGCTTCTCTTTAGAAGTTTATATTCATTAAACGTCTCCAAGTCATATTTAGCAAGAATCCTTCCAATATCCCGTCTCTTACGGTCAGGTAATCTGCTTGAAAAGGTCGGAAATAAAGTGTCACTTTTATAAACCCTATCCACATCTTCAAAGGATGGTAATAGTTTAAACCCTTTTTCAATTGCATGATTGATTTCAAATCCATAAGAGAATTCGAATTGGCTGTTTTTTGATAACTGTCCTACAACATAATTCCGTCTAGTGGCAGGCTCTTTCCAGATTAAATAAAGATAATCTCTTCCTTCTCTCTTAGACACATTTACTCCTCCTTTCATATCTAAAATTCTTTTGTTAATAAATCAACTTTTGCAATTAAAAACTTTTTAATAAGAATTATTCTCTCATTACTTATTAAATCTACATACTGAATTAATATATTATCTATATTTTTTTCAGTGATGTTATCAATAATTTTATGAACCATATCAATGATATCTTCATAAAAATTTTCTTTTAGAAACCTTACAACTTCTAAATGTGTAGGCTCTTTTTTAAATTTTTTATCTATCCGTATTCTAGATTTAGATTTTGTATCTACCAGAGAATTGAACATAACTTTATCATTTCCTAAATACCCTTTAATATTATTATCGGTTATATAACAGCATAGTGAAGAGCCGTTATCGTATAAAGGACAAAGTTTAACCTCCTCATCTTTCTTTAAAATCGCCCAATTGTTCTGATGCCTATCAGTATTGCCGATTAAAAAATCAAACAATGGTATTTTAAGAAAATCTCTTTGAAATTTATATTCCTTTAAAGAATTAAGAATCATCTCTAATGAATAATATTCTTTATTTTCCCCATCATATAGAATTTCAGGTCTGTAATTTGGATAATATTTATTTATTAATTGTATACCTTCAACTAAAATTTCATCATCTTTATTAATTCTGTAGCTTAATGACCCTATTCTCTTCTCATATTTTCCAATTTCCACTTCTGCACATTCAATATCAATTAATTTAGCAATATCTGCGGCAATTTTTTCAGATAAGTATTCAGTTGTATCTGTCGATTTTGGAAATTTAAATAAACCTATATCTTTATTTTCTGGATTTACTAACCATATCTTTTCACTTCGACCACTACCTTCAGACGCTCCTTCATATTTTTCCCATGAACTAAAATCTTTAATCCTAACCACAACCTCTTAAAGTTCTTAATCTTCATTGTTTACATCACTACTATAAAGAACATTTTATTCATTATACCATATGTTCCATAGGTTGAATAGTGTTATTTCCCTTAGGCTTCCCAGCAAGTCAACCGATTGTACAATACAATATATAATGCTAAAGAATCATCCATAATGATCTATGAAAACTCTCCCCAATCTCTTTTAATAAACCAATTTGGTTTCCAATGAACATAATCAGAGGGTTGGAACTCTCTATTAAGAATCTCTATACTAATTACTTGTTCAGGAAGTATTGATAAATTATGTATCCCGTCAGGACTATTAAGATCATACAGATGATACCTCACTAAACCATCTTTATACTTTTTTGACGGCCCATAGTCAAAGGGAATACATGCTCTAGTTATAATCCCTTTTTCTTGCGAATTAAATGTCATCGATACCACTTTCTTGGTATGAATGGCATTTATAAAACTCTCATAATTCGTCATAATATTCACCCCTTATCATTAACATTTTGCTATTTAATTAGTATTTCTACAAAAAATTTCTTTCTCCTTTAGTAAAAAAAATAATTTTAAATAATTTCTGTATATTGAGTTTCACTATTAATAACAGAAGAACCATTCACCTGTGTTATCATCATATATATTTTCTTTCATTCGATCTCATTTATTGTTAAAACATCTTTCATAATATCTATCTCTGATAATTTACTGATCACTAAATCAAGATTTTTAATTAACTTCTCAACAATTGCATTCAATTCAGCAAATTCATATTCTGGTTTAGATTTAATACTATAAACATAGCCGCTTTTTGTTTTAAATAGTTCTTTATCTCCTTCTGTTAGTTTTCTTCTTTGAATAGAAACTGTTAATTCATCAATACCTACTAAATATCTATGCGTTTCTTCATTCCTGTATGGTCTTAAAATTTCTTTTTCCTTCTCAGTAACATCAGCATAGACATATTCAAGTATTTCATTGACTTCTTTAATATCTTTTTCAGTTAACCATCCTACTTTATACTTATCTTTAACCTTTAATAATGCATCCTTAATTCTTTCAAAATCAACATCGTGAATATTTGTTATTAAGATCCGTCCAGATAATTCATCAATCATTACAGCTATATAGTCTAAGATTGAAAAACACCTAGGAATTATACTTCTAAAGTAGTAATTTTTAACTTCATATTTCCAATAATTGCTCCATTCAGCTTCCCCTTTTTCCTTAAGCTCTTTTTCTATTGAATATGCTGAAATGGAATAACAATAAGTTTTTACCAATTCATAAAAAGCATTATAAATAGAATACATATATTGTTGACATATTGCATTTTTGGGGTTAAATGCGGCACAAACTTGAACTTCATGATTAATACTTTTAAGATTAGAATCAAGCAACATAATATTAGATTCTCTAAACCATTTTTTAAAATAAGGCTGCATTTTCTCCAAATTTTCATCTAATATATTATAGTCCATAAGTTCCCCCCATGTTCTGTTCTTTAAACCGTAATGCCCTGTTTTTGTATACATTTCCCAACTTTTCTTTTTAACTCTTTAAACATTATAATATCATAAAAATTTCGATCTATGTGTTTTGATATTCAAGAAATACCATTCTTGTATAATAAAAAGCAGCATAGAAGACCCTCTTATATCCATTCTTGAATTATATAAAATAGAGTGCTAAAATTTTGTTGAATTTGAAATTATTATGGAATTAGTAAATAGATTTTGCCGATTTATTCAAAAAAATATAAGGGGGGATTATACAATGACATCAATAATAAAAGAAATACGTGAAATGCTTATGAGGGATACCTATCATCAAAAAAACATATAAAATAGTTGAAGAAATAGCTAATTTAGAGCAACTTTCAGCTTATTGTTTAGGCGCTTTTATTTCACTTGAATTAAATGGAGAACACAGCAGAACCGTCCCCTTGTGCTCAGATCTTTCGTATAACGCCGAAGCTGATTCCGGTAAGCCGCTCTATCTGCCTGATAGACAGACCCTTCGCCTTACACTCTTTGATAACTTCATTACGTCTTTCTTTCTCTAAACTTTGGATCTCTGTAGGATTACGGACACCTGATATAGTTCTGATAAATTTATCGGCCTCGGCATCATTTAGTCTGACGTCTTGATCATAGTCCAAGCATTGGTCCTGATTCTCTGCCGTGTTGAATTCCTTAAAGAGCTTTACTGTTTCGGTCTCATTTGCCGAAAAGAGGTCGAGACCAAATTCTATATTACAGATCCATGGCTCGCCAACATACTCCCTATAGCTGCTCCATGGGTAATCCGACACATTCTTTACTATGCCTGCCTTGTATGGGTTTTGGTGAATATACCGGAGCACCGTTAAAAAATAGCTGTCTGATTCTACCGACTCGCTTTTATATCTGTCCTGAAATAGATGGCCCCGGCGGCCGTACTTCCAGTTATACCAATATACATAACTTGCCCCCAGCCGCCTAAATACTATACCCAAGTCCTCAGTTGTTTCCTTTATCAATAAGTGGATATGATTGTTCATCAGACAATAGGCATAGATCTCATAGCCGCTTTTTTCCTGAAACTCCTTTAATGTCTGCAGATATTTTTGATAGTCTTCATCATCCTCAAATATGATCTGTCGGTTAATTCCCCTTAACATCACATGATAAATCCCGCTGCGGCTTTTCTGTCTTGCTGGTCTCGCCATTTTTCTCACCTCTGCTATAGAATACAGCAGAATAATGAAAAAATCAACACAACAGAACCGTCCCCTTGTGCTCTGGAACGTAAGATAATCAGCGTCTCAAAAAAACGTCAAATCACGATACCTTTACAATTCTATAAACACCTTGACCTCGGAAATGAAGTCGAGTGCTCGCTTGAAGACGGTAAAATCATTATACAGCCTCTTAATAGAGAACCAAATGAATTTTCTGTTGAGATACTTAAAGATTTGGTCTCTCAGGGATATTCGGGAGATGAATTGATAAAACAATTTGAATCGCAAAGTATAAATATTAAAAAAGCCGTAACCAATATGCTTGAAGAAGCAGATTCAATTGCAGCCGGTGAAAAGAAATCAGCAAGCTTCAATGACATCTTTGGCTCAGAGAACTGATCATGTATGAAATATTATTTAGTACCCAAGCTGAACATTTTTGGTGACCTCTCTGGGATCTATGGTTTCGATGTGAGCCATAATGGTATCAATTATGAGATTGCCTATACGATAAATGAAATTGACGGCAAAAAAATAATTGTGCTTTTGGCCGGAACTCGTGAAAATTTTTATGAGTAACTTAAACATTATATTAAATAATACCGGTCACGGCTTTGTTAATAAATCCCTGTATGCCGAAGGGACACAACAGAACCGTCCCCGTGTGCTCTTTACGTATGCTCTTAAAAAGAACCCCTTTGGATTTCTCCTCAGGGGTTTATTTCTGTTATCTTTGTAAAAACTATTTATATAACATTATCTGGTTTTTAGCTATTACGGAACTAAGGGTTTACTATCACAGTTGCTTTATAATATAGCGTTGTCGAACCGTCTGCAGCTACTACTTTAATCCAAAGAGTATTATTAGCGCCTGTAAAGTCATAGCTCGCAGCTACTGGCTGATAGGACCCTGAACCTGATCCACCATCTGCATAAACCGTTACTGTAGCCTTAGTATTTGTAGCTACTGGTACAAATACCGCTGCCGCAGCATTAGCATCATCTATCGTTACGCTTAAAGGCTTTGCATTAATTTCATCAGCCCCAGTTTCAGTAGTTGAATTATCAATTAACGCTATGCTATCTAAAGTGGAACCTGTTACATTAAGCGTAGCATCATTGCTTTTCCATACTGCATATAGGGTTGTGTTTGCTGTTATACTAAATGTTCCATTTGCTACGTAACTTGTTCCATTTCCATCCGCCTGCGTGTTCCATCCACTAAAAGTATAACCTGATTTTACAAAGTTATCGTTATCAAGAACTGTTACTGTTGCAGCAGATATATATGGACTATTCGTATCTACTGGTGCAGTTCCACTTTCTGCTGTGTTACCATTATACGTCACAGTGTAGTTTGCAGTTACACTCACTGTTCCTGTTACTACGTTATATTTTGTAGTATCGGTCGGAGTAAATGTCCACGCAAAATTTCCTGTCGTGTCTACTACTGTTGCAGCATTATCCCACGCTAATGTTCCTGTTACTGCTGTGGCATCGGTTGATGATACTTTAAAGGTTCCTGCTAAAGTTGAATCAGCCAATGTCTGACCAGCTGTTATCGCTGTCGCCGATACTGCCGTATCTGCTACCGGCGTGATCTTATTTACTGTTACATTTACCGTTCCATGTACTACGTTATATTTTGTAGTATCAGTCGGAGTAAATGTCCACGCAAAACTTCCTGTCATGTTTACTACTGTTGCAGCATTATCCCACGCTAATGTTCCTGCTACTGCTGTGGCATCGGTTGATGATACTTTAAAGGTTCCTGCTAAAGTTGAATCAGCCAATGTCTGACCAGCTGTTATCGCTGTCGCCGATACTGCCGTATCTGCTACCGGCGTGATCTTATTTACTGGTGTTCCGCCATTCCTTACCTATCCTTAATGGATTTCGGCAGGTCTACACCGTACGTGCGGCTTTCACCGCATACGGCGTTCCATCGATAATAATCATTCGACAAAATTCGACAAACCCCTATTATCCAACAAGCCACTATACATATCGCAGTATAATGGCTTGTTTATCAACATATTTTGCCGTATTCAATTATTACCGACTAGGTTCCTTCGCTCCCTCTTGTTTTACCCTCTCCATATGTTGCCATACGGATACAAACGGCAAGAGATCGACACTACTATGAACCTGCTGAGCCCGTATATTTATCACCGTCCTGTCAGACTCAAAATATACAGCATCAAACGTTCCGTTTTACCTATCCCTTTCATCAGATGATAGATGATAGAGTATAGATGATAGATAACAGATAAAAGAGATTAAAGAGCTGCCTTGGTGGTCTTTACTGTAGAAACCAATATTTTTACAATCCTTATTGAAAACTCAAATGCTTTATCATATCCAATACTCTTAGTCATCTTTGATCTCTCAACTTTCATCTTTCATCTGACTTTTTGATTACCTTAGGCATCCACGTAAGTGCTTACTTCGCTCAGGTTTAATAACCAATTGTCCCCAAGCCTATAAGGTATTCCAGCCTTATAGATTTCTGCCAAGCTGAAGGCGAGGTTAAATTTAACAGCAGAAATTATATTTATAAGCCCCATCATCATGGATTAGCAGTTGTTTACCATAGTAATCTTTTAAGGAGCCCCGCAGTAATTCAGAGGACAGATTACATCTATCCTCTGATTCCTTACGACCTTACCTGGCTTCACAAAGCGGGCCTGACAGAGCCGCGCTTTGCGCAGGGGGATCAGACACGGGATATACGGCTATTCATCCCGGACAGGGATCTCACCTGTCAAATCGGCAAAACAGTTAGAAAACCTTATACACATCGTTAACACAAAAGGGAAGAATTCATTCTTCCCCTTTGTGTTTAATTGTTGTATTCAGTTTTCCGTTCTTTTCGCCGTTACCGGCTTATAGAACAACGTTTCGCACTTTTTTTATTCAACCGTGAATACTACTTTATACGTATCTGTCGTTGTTCCGTCTTCTGCTGTTACCGTTATTGTAGTTACATTTTTAACACCGTCAGCAGTTGTTACATCTGTTGCATCGGTGATTTTTACCGTTGCATTGGCATCAGTCGCAACAGCCTTTACTTCAAGAGGCTCAGTTGAACCTGTTGGTAATTTAACAGCAATTGAAGGTGCAACCGTGTAGGAAGTTCCACCTACTGATATAGACTTTAATGTCGTATCAGTACCTGCTGCAGCGGCTGTAAATGTGACTGTATAAGTCTTATCAATCTTACCATCTTCTGAAGTTACTTTTACTGTTGCTACAGCATCTGCAGAACCATCCATCTTAGTAGCCTGAGTGATCTTTACTGTAGCATACTTTTCAGTTGCTGTAGCGCTCACTGTAGGTACTGTCTTAGTTGAATGGGGTACTCCAACTGGGTTGGCATCAGCGATTGGGCTTATTGCTGTTTTGTTCCATAATAATGTAGACAATTCAGCTTCTGTTCCAGCAAGCCTTAAAGATGTTACAAAACCATCATTGTCTAATTTAATTTCAGTAACTTCTTTGCCATCAATAGCGGCTAACAAATCTGCTATACCAATTTGTGCTATATTTCCGTTTGCATCGTATAGCTTGGTATCGGCATCAACTTTGTAAGCCTCGTTACCGATTGCAAATCTTCCGTCTTTGTCATTAATATAAGTTACTGTGCCCGCAGTTCCGGTTCCTGTACCTGTGCCAGTATCTTCGCTTACTAAGAATACTAACTTAGCAAGTTTGCCTTCTTTTACTATCTGAACGGAATCGCCCTTCTTGACATCGCTCAGTTTAGCTGTGTCAATGCTGGTGAAGCCGTCTGTAGCATCGAAGAACAATGTATCGGAATTAATCTTATAAGTGGTATCCTCTGTTGTCAAAGAAGATGAATCTTTTGATGTAACTATCTCAGCTGTTGGCAGAGTTGTTATCTTAGCAACTTTATCAACCTTGCTGTCCTTATTGAACTCGAAGTTTATTACGTCGCCCTTATTAACACTGTTGCTTGCAAGCTTATATTCCTTTGTCTCTCCGTCCCAAACAGCTATCTTGGCAGCCCTAGCTCCGTCAGCATCAAAGTACTTGCTGAGTACAACGCCAAGGTTCTCGTCTGAGCTGGAGATATCGCCATAGCCAGTGGCTATAACAAGGAACTTCACGTCATCTTTCTTATCTGTAACTATTAACAGATCTGAACCCTTATCAAGATCCTTATCCTTTATGTCGTCCCACTTAGCTGCTTCCGCATCTCCGTCATCAAGACCGAGGATAGGTGTGGATGAGCTCATGTAGAAATAATCGGAACCGATCTTGATCCAATCATGATCTTCGTTAAAGGAATCAACCGTATCAACTGTCTTAACTTCCGCAGTAAGTCCCTCAGATACACTGTTCGCGGTATCACCTATAACGCCCTCATCAGTTATTACGCCTAATACATATATGTCAGAGATTACATTATCCTTATCAAGGACATACTTAACGGCAACATACTGATCAGCATCGGCTCCCGTTAAAGTCCTTAACTGAGCGATCTTTATCGTCTTATCAGTAGCAGGTGTTACGGTGCCTATTGCTGTATCAAGATGAATGTCGCCATCAAAGTCATAGGATACGTTCTTATCCTGTACAGAATCATACATCTTTATTTTGTCAGAATAAGCATCAACCATTGACACTAAACCATAGTTAGAAGTTGACACATCTACCTCGGAGGTAAGGTGTCTTACCTGGCCCTTAAGATCAAGCAGAGCCGTTACATTCTCACCTATAGCGTCTTTGATGTCTCCTTTAGTATCATTATAGCCATCCTTATAAGTGTCAATATCTGAATCCTTATTCAGCGAATATGTCGCCTTGGTTGAAACATCATAAGATGTATCGTCTAACTTCAAGGAACCAGATTTTACTGTTCCTAATTTGCCTGTTACGGCATTGCTCACTACTACGACATGATATGTGTCATCATAATCGGCAACATATACAACGTCGTTAGCCTTTATGTCTTCAAGCTTTACAGTATTGCCTACTGCGTCTGTGATGACATAATCATCGGGATCGGTGAGGTCTATCTCGTCCTGTACGCCAGTCTCATCAAATGTGGTGATGAGCTCATTGTCCTTATCGACCTTTGTAACAACCTGATCATCAAATTTAGCAAACTGCTGCAGATTAGCGGATACTATATCGTCATTGTCAAATACGAATGAACCGTAAATGGTAGCGCCGTCTCCATCATCAAAAGCCTTTGCCAAATCATCAATATCAGCTTTCTCACCGTCTAAATAGATAACGGAGTCATCTGAAATCTTATATGTGTCATCAGCAACAACAAGTTCAACCTTGTCAGCCTTTGCATCAACGTCACTGATCGCGTCATGCTTTACCTGTGAATCCTCATACTCTACATAGAATATGTTGTCCTGAGTGTCGTTCTTGTCTATCTTAGCCCAAGCTATAACATCCAGTCCGAGGATCGTATCAGGATTGATGGTATCAGCTACATCATATGTTACCTTCTTAAGATCTTTGTCAGAAGGCTGTATCGTAACTTCGCCCTTTAACGAGCTGTTTACTGCTGGTGAAGATACTACTCTGCCGTCTATCCTTAAGATATTCAGCTTATCTGTAAGTAAAGTCTTTGTTCCAACTTTGTACTCAGCGGTGTCGCCATAGGTGGATCTCTCCATCATCTTTATATCCAGAGCATTGTCTACCATCAGAGCAACGTCGCCCCTGGTAGCGGCTCCGTCGGCCGTAGCCTTTACACCGTCAAGAATACCAATTTCGGCAGCCTTGGAAAGATAGTTTGTCGGCCATACTCCGGTAACTGCCGGATCATAGCCAAGCGCCCTAACCAGCATCGTGGCTGCTTCTGCAAATGTTACCTGGTTGCCCGGCTTGAATGTTCCATCCGGATAACCGTTTACTATGCTATTGCTTACCGCGGTGTTTATATAACCCCAAGCCCACTGATAATCAGCGTTTACATCCTTAAAAGCGGGCTTCGTGCCGCCGGCAAGCTGAGCTGCGCTATCAAGTCCCAGCGCCCTGTCAACCGTCGTAGCGAACTCTGTTCTCGTTACGGGGTTGGTTGGCTTAAATGAGCCGTCGGGATAGCCGATCATTACGCCCAGAGCCTGTAGTCTTGCTGCTGCGTCGGCATAGTCTGTGCCCTTGATATCAGCTGCAGGCGTAAGACCGAGCGTAACGGTGGCAGCAAAACCCGTTACCATGGTCCCGAGCACCATCGCTAAGACCGCGATAACGGCAACAACCTTTTTGAGATTGTGCATATCTCTACTCCTCCTTTTATACTGTATATATTTTATTTCTTGGAAGACGGGGGTTTCCCTCCTTCCAAAAACCTTTTGACTGCCTTCGAGACCGGTAAACACAAACTGCCGGTTTCGTGACTAATTATAGCATGAGCAATTTGCAGATTCAACAAATGTTACAAAACTGTAATATAGTTGTAAAGTTTGTAATGCAATACATACGGCGTGAGATATCTGATTGCTATGTATAGAAATATATTCTACATGTACTAAAAAATTCCTGCCTGAATTTATGTAATATTTTCAGATCGGGGGAGAAAAACAGGCCATCCGGGTAGATATTTTTACATGACAGGCAAATTCCGAGTTTGAAAATCAAATAAAAGTTTGGTTTAATTAAAACACATTATACGAAAGGAGACGGTATTTATGAACATAAGTGAGGATATCAGCAGAGGATTGATAGGTTTCTATCCGATATACAGTGACGGCGACAGGACCGCGGTGGCCTGCGGCGACGGATCGCTGTCCGTATTGGACATAAACGTGAGAAGGTATCTGAAGGCCCTGGCGGGCTACTACGACACTGACTTAGCCAGCCTCGCCCGTCACACCGCCGAGAAGCTGGGGCAGAAATACTCCAACCCGCTGGTCATAGGCGGGGAGGTATGGGTGCCATTCTATGTGAGAAAACCCGCGGTGAAGGGAGATACATGCACGGGCTACTTCGCCCTGAGATACATAGAGGGATTGTCCCGGGAGGAGAACGTCATAACCTTAAGGCTGAACAGCGGCATAAGCATGCGCATCTATCACAGGGCGGCCACGGCGCACAAAAGGCTGAACAGCGCACGGCTTTTGGAAGAGGAAACATACGGCCGCAGGGAGGCCGAGCTCTTGAGAATACTGGAGACGGCGGGCGGAGCATACCTGATGTCAAAAAAAAATGCCTACAGAACGTAGGCTATTTTTAGGATAGGGTGCTTTTTTAAGACATTAGAAAATGTAAAGAAATTTTCTATATATATTCTTTAATTCTACATGTTTTTACAAAATCCTGCTTGTCAATAAAAAAATTTTGACGAATAAATGCGGAAATTTTGTCATTTCCTACATGCCAGCGCAGCCTTTATGAAATCCCTGAAAAGCGGGTGCGGACGGGTGGGACGGGACTTGAACTCGGGATGGAACTGCACCCCGACGAACCATGGGTGATCCTTGAGCTCCATCATCTCCACCAGTCTGCCGTCCGGCGACATGCCGGAAAACACCACTCCGGCATCCTCAAAGGCATCTCGGTAGGCATTATTGAATTCATACCTGTGCCTGTGACGCTCGCATATCTTGGTCTGCCCGTATGCCTGATATGCCTTAGTACCTTCCTCTATGGCACAGGGATACTGCCCCAGTCTCATGGTGCCGCCCATGCGGTCTATGTCCTTCTGGTCCGCCATTATATCTATTATGGGATGGGGAGTACCGGCATTAAATTCCGAGCTGTCCGCATCCTTAAGACCGAGCACGTCCCGCGCTATCTCGATGCAGGCGCACTGCATGCCAAGGCAGAGCCCCAGATAAGGCACGCCGTTCTCCCGGGCGTACTTCGCCGCGATGATCTTGCCCTCTATGCCGCGGTCTCCGAACCCGCCGGGCACCACTATGCCGTCCGCACTTCTAAGCAGGTCCGCCGCGTTTTCCTCCGTGACCTCCTCGGAGTTTATCCAGTCTATGTCCACATAGGCGTCGTTGAATATGCCGGCATGGTCCAAAGACTCGCTCACGGACAGGTATGCGTCATGGAGCATGACGTACTTGCCCACCAAGGCCACCTTCACCCTGCTGTGCCTGTGCCTGGCCTTCTCCACCAGGGCGCTCCATTCCCTCATATCCGGCTCGCCGCAATGCATATTCATCTTCCTGCATATAAGCTCATCCAGTCCTTCATCCTGCAGCCTCAACGGCACCTCGTATATGGAATCCACGTCTATGTTCTGTATGACCGCGTCCGGCGATACGTTGCAGAACAGGGCGATCTTTTCCTTAATATCCCGCGTGATAGGCATGTCGCTCCTGCACACGATGACGTCGGGCTGTATGCCTATGCCCCTGAGCTCCTTCACGCTGTGCTGCGTGGGCTTGGTCTTGAGCTCGCCCACCTTGGAAAGACTGGGCACCAGCGTGACGTGCACATAGAACACCGAATCCTTGGGCCGTTCCAGACCGATCTGCCTGATGGCCTCGAGGAAGGGCTGGCTCTCTATGTCGCCCACCGTGCCGCCTATCTCGGTGATGACCACATCCACGTTCTTTTCCCTAGCCACCCGGTAGACGCTATCCTTTATCTCGTTGGTGATGTGTGGTATCACCTGCACCGTGGCCCCGAGAAAATCACCTCTTCTTTCCTTATTAATAACGTTGAGATAGACCTTGCCCGCAGTAACGTTGCTGGCACTGGTGAGATCGGTATCTATGAACCGCTCGTAGTGCCCCAGGTCGAGATCGGTCTCGGCTCCGTCGTCGGTGACGAATACCTCCCCGTGCTGATAGGGACTCATGGTACCCGGGTCCACGTTTATATACGGGTCAAACTTCTGTATGGCAACCGAAACTCCCCGGCTCTTAAGGAGTCTTCCTATGGAGGCCGCCGTTATGCCCTTGCCCAGTGATGAAACCACGCCGCCGGTTATAAATATAAACTTTGTCATTATTTTACCTCCTCAACATAAGAAAAGAGCCTCAATATGGAGACTCCTACCCCGTCAGTTTTATCTTTGATTTTTACAGATTTTATGTTTTGGCGCTTCATGATATACATCCATAAATATATACCCCTCTAATATTTTATAAATTTTCAGGTTCTTATATAATCGAAAACGTACCTTCAAAAAATAAAATACTCATTAATTATAATATATCGCGGGGCGGCTGTAAAGCATAAAATATCGGCGCCGGTTTAATTTTTCCCCATCATATTGACGGACTTTATGACCTCGGGCAGCGCGGAATGGAGTATGAATATCCCCATGCCCACAAAGAGGATGCCCGCGATAAACTGCAGAATATGGGCGGGCACATACTTGGTGATAAGATTGCCGAAGAGAGCGCCTATGAGCGTCACCAGCACCAGCCCGGCCGATGCCCCCAGAAAGATGGGCAGAGGTTTTTTGTACTGCGCCACCAGCGTGAATACGGTAAGCTGCGTCTTGTCCCCCAGCTCCGCTACAAAGAGCATTCCCAAAGCCATGAAAAATAGTTTCCAGTCCATTTCCTATACCCCCATAATATTTATTATTGCAAAAATAAAGGCCTTTATCCCGTAATATTGCGGAATAAAGGTCTCGTTCGCAGAGTCCTGCCGGCGCCCCAGGGCGGCTTGCCCAATGTGTTGAGGCGGCGCTAAAGAACTACTCCCCTTCACTCATTGAGCCTATTGTACTATATAGAAGATACGTTTGCAACACCTAATCAAAATTTTTTAACGCGTCCGCCAGCGCCCTCACAGCCCGGCCCTTCAGCTCGACCGCCGTCTGATACGCCGTGCCCATTATCTCCGCGCACTGTCTGACGCTCTTGCCCTGATAATAGTAAAGCTCTATGATGGTCTTTTGTCTCTCCGTAAGGCGGCTCAAGGCCTCCCTGACCTCATCGCTCTCATCCCTGCCGATGACGGGTTCGTCCACCGGCGGGTCGTCCGCCTCCAAGGTATCGGCAAGGGTAATGCCCTCCGATATCTCCTGGTCGAGATAGACGAGCCGTCTCTGTTTCTTCCTTATATTAATGTAAAGATAGCTCAGGTTTATCTTGAGATAGGACTCCAGCGGCACCTTCCTGCCGGGGTCGTAATTCATCACGGACTCGATCATAAGCCTGTCTCCCTCCGCAAGGAAATCATCCCAGTCGATGCCATAGCCGAAGTATTTCTTTATGAGGCTTATCTTGAGCGGGGCAAACCTCCTCAGTATCTCCGCCATAGCCTCCCTGTCGCCCGCCGCGGCCAGCGCGGCCAGCTCGCTTAAATCTTGCTGCATAATGCTTTCCACCCTTGCAAGGGCGCGTCCTTTGTATTATCGCGACAGGAACATAGTAACCCAATGCGAACAGTATGTTAAATTTCTACAAACATATATTCGGCAGGGATGGGGAGATATTTTGGAGGAAAATGTGGTTTGCAGCATCGGATCGGCAGCGGAAGGGCAAAATAATTTATTGCCGCCGTCTGTTGATATGGGAAATGAAATATGTTATTATTATATGTGAGCAGATGTTCATATAATGGGACGGTGATCTTGTGGAGAGGAAAGTATACAGACTGGAAAAGCTGGACTGCGCCGAGTGCGCCGATAAGCTGGAAAGAGCCGTGGCGGGCGCGGACGGGGTGTCGGACTGTTCCGTGAGCTTCGCCACCGGCAGGATGGTGGTGACGTCCGATGAAAGCACAGATATCGATAATATAGTTAAAGATACCGTAAAGCGGCTGGAGCCGGAGGTAAGGGTGACGCCGGAATCCGACGGCGAGGAGGAAGAGGAGGGCGAGGAAAGCACGAAGGCAAGGATAGCGAAGATAGCGGCCGGAGCCGCGCTGCTAATCATCCCCTCGGTGTTTGCCCTGCCTGCCGCGGCCGAGTTCGTGATGTACGCGGCCTCATACATCATAACGGGGTACGGGGTGCTGTGGAAGGCGATAAAGAATGTGGCGCACGGGGAGTTTTTTGACGAGAGCTTCCTCATGAGCGTCGCCACGCTGGGGGCTTTCGGCATAGGCGCTTATTCCGAGGCGATAGCCGTGATGCTCTTCTATATGATAGGAGAACTCTTAGAGGATATGGCCGTGGACAGGTCGCGCAGGTCGATAAAGGCGCTTATCAATATAAGGCCGGACTGTGCGCGGCTCAAGACGGAGGACGGAACGGCAACCGTAGACCCCACCGACGTGGAGGTAGGGCAGGTGATCGTGGTGGAGCCGGGCGAGAGGGTGCCGCTGGACGGGGTGGTGGAGACAGGCCGGGCGGACTTCGACACCTCCGCGCTGACCGGGGAATCCCTGCCCCGGCCCATAGAAAGCGGCGGGCAGGTGCTGAGCGGGTTTATCGACACCAACGGTCTTATCGAGCTCAAGGTGACGAAGAACTTCGGGGAATCCACCGCGAGCAGGATACTGGACCTGGTGGAGAACGCATCATCGGAAAAGGCTCCTACAGAGAGATTCATAAGCCGGTTCGCCCATTATTATACTCCCGCAGTGGTGGGATTAGCGGCTGTGATAGCATTTATACCCCCGCTGGTGACGGGCGGGGCATTCTCCGAGTATTTCTACCGCGCACTTATATTTCTGGTAATATCCTGCCCCTGCGCGCTGGTGATATCCGTGCCGCTGGCGTTCTTCGGGGGCATTGGCCGGGCGTCCCGGGAGGGCATACTGGCTAAGGGCGGCAACTATCTGGAGGCGCTGAGCAGCGTGGACACCGTGGTGTTCGACAAGACCGGCACGCTCACCAAGGGATCGTTCAAGGTGACAAAGACCGTGCCCAGAAACGGATTTGCCGCGGAGGACGTGCTGAAATACGCGGCCATAGCGGAGGTCCATTCATCCCACCCCATCGCGCGCTCCATCGTGGAGGCATACGGCGAGCCGATAGATACAGACAAGATAGCATCCTATGAAGAACTGTCGGGCACGGGGATAAAGGCGGATACCGAATACGGACTGATACTGGCCGGGAACGACAGGATGCTGCATATGGAGAATATCGAACACAGCGACTGCGACGTGGGAACTACAGTGGTGCATGTGGCCGTGGACGGAAAGTACGCTGGCCATATCACCGTGGCCGACGAACCCAAGGAAAACGCCGCAGAGGCAATAAAATCGCTGAAATCCCTCGGCGTGCGCAAGGCCGTGATGCTGACGGGCGACAATGAACACGCCGCGAAATACATCGCAGACGGCCTCGGCATAGACGAATACTATCCCGAGCTGCTGCCGCAGGATAAGGTAGCCAAACTGGACGAAATAGAGAAAGAAAAGCAGAAAGGATCGGTCGTGTTCGTGGGAGACGGCATAAACGACGCCCCCGTCATTGCCCGGGCCGACGTGGGAATGGCCATGGGCGCGCTGGGCAGCGACGCCGCTGTGGAAGCCGCCGACGTCGTCCTCATGAACGACACCCCCTATGACGTGGTAAAGACCATAAAGATAGCCAAAAGGACGCACAGCATAGCATGGCAGAACATAGTCTTCGCCCTGGCTGTGAAGGCCGTGTTCCTCACCATGGGAGCGCTGGGTGTTGCAACCATGTGGGAGGCCGTGTTCGCAGATATGGGAGTGACCCTGATAGCGGTGGTGAATTCGCTGAGGACATTGAGATAGGGCGACCGATGGCCGCCCTACTTTAATGGATACTATACAAAGCACGTACTATGTTAGCAGTTTATACCACTTTCCTACTGTTCCTTTATATTCTTTACTCTTGACGGACAAATCAATATTGTCTATACTTAGATAGGATATTTTCCCAATTTGGACAAGTATCATGAGGCCTTACACAAGGTGTCTAATGAAATCCAATGGAAAAATATTTCATTTACAAGCTTATAATAACTTTCCCAAGCAAAACGTGGCGGTCTAATAGGTCTTTCGTTACATACAATATGAATCACTAAATAGACGAATGAATCCGAAGCAGCTTGAAGTCTATACAAAGCTTGCTGAAGCTTAAACGCTACGCGAGCTTTTTTGTTGTCTTAACTGAGTACAGCAAAACACATGTAAGTAACAACACCTTGCCATAGGCAGATAATTTTTATCATAAATTGATACGGTCAGACTGTACAAGTTTATCAGGCTTATAAAATTAGCGTATAAATTTAAAAAAAGGTCGGGAAATCGATACCACGATTATAATTTATACTTCTTCTGACTATGATCGAAACAAGATGCCGTACAAGATCTCAATTGATGATTGGATAACCTATATGAATTTCATTGCAACTAATGCTATTGTTAGTTTAGAATCGCATCATAACCAAAAATAGATGCGCCCGAAAAATACGTGGTGCAAGGAAAGCAAGATAACAACTATATGAATATCTATGGAGGTAGTCATGTACAAACATAAACATTATTACGATTATACAAGTGAATTATCACCAGATGATATATATGAAGGTTTACTTGCCTATGGCTTGTTTACGGATAAACTTCCGCCAATTTTTACCTCCAAACCATTTTTTGATTATTGTAAGAAAAATAATCCCACATTTTCTAAAACGCCGTCAGATTATATCTATTATGAAAGTATTAGAAATATTAATATCCCAAGACAGTTTGGCATTCCCAATCCGATGGCATATCATTACTTATGCAAATATATCTCTGATGTATGGCCAAGTTTACAGCAATACTTCAAAGAGCAGACAGAAGGGCAGGAGTACATCATCAGCCGTATACATATTCGAAGAATGAAGGAAACTCCCGCGCTCTTCGTCATGAATTATAAAAATTGGCGAACCGACGGAACCCCTGAACCTGATTTATTACTCGGGAATAAATATCTCGTTAATGCTGATATTTCAAACTGCTTTCAAAGCATGTACTCGCATGCTCTTTCATGGGCATTAGCTAGCAAAGATGAAGCCAAGCAAAAAAAGCGTGAAGATGACCAATGGTACAATAAACTTGACTTTTACACCAGAAACATTCGAAATGGTGAAACACATGGCTTTATAATAGGACCTCATGCATCGAATCTTCTTTCAGAGATAATTCTCACAAAAATAGATCAAATTATGTATGAAAAAGGTTGGCGCTATGTTAGAAATATTGATGACTATACATGCTACGTTCCAACATATGTGGATGGTATTACATTAAAACAATACTTAATCTCGCATTTATTTACCCCTACCTGATTCCATTGTTAGAGAAATACGTTTTCCAACCTCATGGTGTAGAAAGCCAAAGTATTGAAGAAATATCAAACTTATTTTTCTGTGAAGGCATGCAAACTAAAAATTACGAGAGTGTACGTTATGCTTTGTACTTCGCTATTAAATACAATTTTACGATAGCAGAAGTATCGTTTGATATGGTCAAGGGAAGCAATGATTGTCTTCTTCTATTGCTCTCATACTTGTACTTCTCAAAACATAAAGACAAAGCAGAAGTGAAAAAGTTTAAAGATTATGCTGAGGACTTGCAGAAAAACAGCATGGATAACTATTGGCTATTTATTTATGAAGTACTTCCAAAAAGCAAATTTAAAGATGATTGGAAAGCGATAAAGGACAAAGAAGTATCATTCCTAAAAAAAGATATATAAGGGGGTAATTTTATGCCATAAATAATTACAAAAGACATGAGGGAACCAACCACCACTCGTAGGCACATTGTAGCATAAGCTCATAATAATGAAATACAAAAATTACAACGAAATTATGTAGATATACAACACTTTTTACGCGTAAAAAGTGTTGTATTGCAATATAGAAAAAATGTCTTAATCTCTTGCAATCCATTCCCCAGCGTCGTATAATGAAATCAGATACTTATTAACGAAGTATTAAAAACTATGAATATATAGGAGCGACTATGGCGGACGCGGGAGAACTTAAAAATATGAATACCGGTGCCATACGACGTATTTTAAAGGCAAAAGGAACCATGAGCAAAAACGAGTTGGCAAGAGAGACCGGGCTGAGTTTTCCGACGATCGGCCGGGCCGTGGATTCCATGCTTTCCACGGGGGAACTGTTGGAAAAAGGCGCGGGAACCTCGACCGGCGGCCGCTGCGCCCAGCTTTACGCGATAAATCCGCTTTACAGGGTGATAACGTCCCTGTACTTAGAAGCGGAGGAGCTGCATTGGTTTATAAGCGATCTATCGGGAGAATGCGTAGAGCGGGGAAAAGAGATTTGTGATGAAGGAATTTTAAAAACTATAGATACGCTGATAAGGCGTATACAGGTGCGTTACCCACAGCTCGGAGCGATCGCCATGGGTGTGGCCGCCAACGTCCGTGAGGGCATTATGCAGAGATCATTCGGCTACAGCGAGCTGTGGGGCGTAAATCTGTCCGCTTATCTTAATAATATTTCAGGTCTGCCGTGTGCGGTGGAGGGAGATATGCAGATCGTGTCCACGGGGTTTTGGTCAAGATGTATCCCGCCGAAAAAGGCGGTGGTCTGCATTTATCTCGGCAAGATGGGAATAGGAGGCGGGGCCGTAATAGACGGCCGGGCCTGGCACGGCGCATCCGCTTTTGCGGGAGAGCTGCATTACCTTCCCATAGAACACAATATGGAATACGCACAGACGCATTTCAAAGGCGCAGATATCGTCGATTATTATTCCAAGATTATAACTTCTTATATAGCGATCCTCAATCCCGACCGCATCATCCTCTATGACAATGAGCTGATATCCGGCCAGGCCAATGACATCAGAATAGAAAGCGTCAAAAATATTCCTCCGCATAATATTCCCCAGATAGAGGTATCCAATGAGTTTGAAGAAGACTACAGGCGGGGGCTGTTTGTCTTTGGAAACAGGCTGTTGGATTAGCCGCAGCCAAACTAAGAGACCGTGACAAATCGTGCAATCGGTCTGGGGCAGGCCCAATGAGGCCTCCTTTTTTATATATAGCAATGGTGATAAAATAAATATTAATAAAAATTGCTTCGGGGGTGATATGTTTGTATGAAATGCTTAGCCAGCGTATGCTGCAGGCTCTGATAAGCGGAGGATTCGCCGAACTGGCTCAGACGGCGAGCGACTGCCTCGGCCTGCCCGTTATGGTCACGGATGCCGAATACAACTGTTTAGCCCATATTCCCAATGAATCGATAGGCGATCCCCTGTGGGATGCCATCCACGAAAACGGGTCCGCGCCTATTTCTTTTATCCGGCTGTTCAATGATGAAAATATGATGAAAACAGGGATGAAACAAAGGGAGCCCTATCTGCTGAATTGGGGATTTTTATCCGATCACCCGAGGATATTGGGCAATATTTTCGTGGGGGATACCATCGCCGGTTATTTGGCAATACCCAGCCCGGCAGTTACCGACGATCTTATGGCGGCGGTAAAGCTCATCTGCAGCGTGCTTTCGGTGGAGTTTCAGCGTCACAGCGTGCCTTCCGGCATCATGCCCGACGCATGGTCTATGTTCTTGAGCAGCCTGATCGACGGCAAGATCCATAATCAGACACAGCTGGAACAGTGGCAGATACAGCTCGGCAAAAAGATCACGGGCGGGTTCTGCATCATAGCGGCCAGGCCGGCCAACGACAACGCTGAAAAAAGACTGCTGCCCTTCATACAAAGGGATATACTGCAAAGGGAACCCGAACTGTACCCCATAACCAGCGGCGATGCCATCTACTTCCTCATTACGGATTGTCCCGACAGAAAGGCCTGTGATAAAAAAATCAATTATATCCTGTCAAGCCTGTCCTTCCTCAACCTGCGCTACGGTATCAGCAACCGCTTTTCCGATGTAATGCAGATAGAGATCTACAGGGATCAGGCATCTTTTGCGCTCTATTCATGTCTGCAGGGCGGAACCGATTTTCTTCATTACAGCGACTGCATCCTGCAAAAAATATTCGGAGATATCCTTGATCATATCCCGGTCCAGAGCTGCGTCCACCCTGCCGTTCAAATTCTGGAGCAGCATGATAAAACGAACGGGACCGAGTACGGCGCGACACTCTCAGCCTATATTCTCTCCATGTGCAATACAGCCGCCACGGTCGCGAAACTGCACATCCACAGAAATACCCTCCCTCATCGTTTAAATGCCATTGAGCGCATAGCGGAGATAGACCTCTCGAATACGGCCACATGCGCCCATCTGCTGTGCAGTTATTACATCCTCCAAATATCGGCGGAAAAACATATGGACTGATGTTATATGTGCAAAATGCACAGGCAGCATGGTAAAACGTTTTAATTTTGCTTATTTATTAACAAACTTAACCATGTTATCATATTAAAAGTACTAAAAATCGAGAGGAGGATATACTTTGGATAACAAATACGCAAGACTGTTTGAACCTATTACGATCAACTCCATGACCCTGAAAAACCGGATCGCCATGTCTCCTATGGGAACGTTCACCGAGAATTCCGATGGATTTCTGTCTCCCAGAACCATCAACTACTACAAAGCCCGTGCAAAAGGCGGGGCCGGGATGATAATTACCGAGGTGCAGTATATAACAAATAAGCTGGACCCATGGCTTTCATACATTTCCACAGCCGATACGGACGATCAGCTGAAGAGCTGGAGCATGCTGGCGGAGGCGGTACATTCCCACGGTGCAAAGCTATGTATACAAATAGGCTGCGGCCTGGGGAAAAACGCATTTGCCTTTGACGGGGACGGAGGAGACATGGTTTCCGCTTCTGAAAACCCCAGCTACTACGTCCCGGGAAAGATGTGCCGACCCATGACCATCAAGGAGATACAGGATACGGTGGCCGCATACGGACGTGCAGCCAGGCGCTGCGTTACGGCAGAAGCCGATGCGATCGAGATCCACGCTCACGCCGGATATATTCTCGACCAATTCATGACTCCCGCCTGGAACCGCCGTACCGATCAATATGGCGGCAGTTTTGAAAACCGTATGCGCTTTATCACCGAGGTGTATCACGCCATCAGGGATGCGGTGGGACCCAACTATCCCATTTTAGTCAGAATGGCGGCCGATCATGACTTCAAAGGCGGCAGGACTGTGGAAGAAAGCATTGAAATCGCACAATACCTGGAGAAGCTGGGCATCGATGCCTTTGACATCGACAGGGGCTGCTATGAGGAGAAGAAGTGGATAGTGCCGACGCCCTATGCGGGATACAGCTGCATGGCCGACGGCGCCGCCAAGATCAAAGCGGCCGTAAGCAAACCCGTGCTCAACTCCGGCACCCACACCCTCGACTCCGCGCTGGAATCATTGGAACAGGGCAAATTGGATATCGTGATGATGGGCCGCCCTCTTATCGCCGACCCTGATCTGCCGATCAAGGCCTTCCGCGGCAGACCGGAGGATATTCGCCCCTGCCTGTTCTGCAATGAATGCGGAGCACGGCTGTATCAGAATCGTTACCTTGCCTGCGCGATCAATCCTCAGGCTGCTGCCGAACAGGATTATCCCATAGTCAAGACAGACGAGCCCAAAAAGATCGCCATAGTAGGCGGCGGCCCGGCCGGCATGGAAGCCGCCAGGGTGGCTGCGCTTTCCGGTCATGACGTCACCCTGTATGAAAAGTCAGGTGAACTCGGAGGTCAGCTCATCCCCGCTTCGGCCCCGGAATTTAAAAAGCGCCTTACAGCTTTCGCCGAGTACGAAAAGGTCCAGCTTGACAAGCTGGGTGTGAAAGTCGTACTAAACAAGGCGATCGACGAAAATTCACCGGAACTGAAAGATGCATATAAGATCATCGTGGCCCTGGGCGCCACCCCTATAATCCCGCCCATCAAAGGCATAGACGGGAAAAACGTCGTAGAGGTGACCGCCGCCCACCGCAACCCTGAGCTTATGCGCGGCAATGCCTTCATCATCGCAGGGGGTGGTCTGTCGGGCTGTGACACAGCCGTTGATCTTGCAAGAAAGGGCAAAGATGTGACCATCGTCGAAATGCGCGATACCATCGCGCCGGACGTATGGAATGTCGACAACCGCAATCCGCTGCTCTTTGAGCTCAGAGACCACAATGTCAAGGTACTCACCGGGCATAAGATAACCGAATTTACGGATCATGGCGTGATAGCCCGAACCTCGTCGGGAGAGACCGTCGAGCTTTCCGGAGATATGGTCATTTCAGCATTCGGCATGAGATCGGAGAGCGCGCTTGCCAAAAAGATCTGCGATAAATACACCACCGCAGCCATTGCTGTCGGGGACTGCGATAAGATCGGCCAGGTCATAGGCGCAGTCCGAAATGGATTCTTTGCAGGCTGGTCGATACAATAATCTTTTACCTAAAAAGCGAGAAGCTCAGCTCTTAAAAAGAGCCGGGCTTCTTTTTTGTGTACGGTAATGTCGCCGGGTCATTTCAAACATGGCCCGGCGATATGGTGATAAAATACCTCTCCCATGATGATAACACTTATTACTGTGTGATCTTTTTGTCTGATTTTACAATTTCCTTGTTAAGCACTTGGGTGGTAAATTTCACCACCGAATCATCGTAAACCAAATGCGGATATCCCGGCTGACCCTTTGCCCAGTTCTGAAACTGCTTCATGGTCTCCTTATTGGCCAGAATATTGTCTCTGAAATTGGCATTGTACTCAAGTCCCGGATTTAATTCATCCCCAACCAGAGTCTGGAATTCCGAAAACTTTTTCTCTGAAAAATCACCGGAAGACAGGACTTCAGGCAGGAACGACGCCGCAACCTTGCCGCCTATCATGGCGGACGGAATGCCATATTCAAAGGCTGCTTCCGCAGAACTTACGGCATCTCCGATAACGACTGCTCCCGGAACGTAGTTCCTTTCGATCTTGCGGCTGCCGGGCAGACGCCAGCCCTTCAGTTTTTCGATGGGTCTGGCATTGTGCATACGCTCCCGGCCGAATTTCGTATTTTCACACCACCACTGGAACAGTCCTTCAAGCGTCATGCCGGTTTCACGCAGGTATTTTTCGGCTATCGTGATGCCTACGCTTGCAATCTTCCCCTGGTACAAAGGGGCCACCCAGGTCAGACAGATGGGGCTATAGGTCGGCTTAGGCAGATTGGAGGGAGTATAAAATTCCTCGAACCTGCCGTCCTCCATTCCTTCTACGCCGTCATAATAAGCCCGTCCGGCATATAGGATATACTCCGGGTCCTCCTTATAGATGCCGAGCTGTCTTGCCAGAGCCGAATGACTGCCGTCGGCAATGACGACCGCATCCGCCTCCACTTCGACATCCCTGTTATTATGGATACCTCTGATGCCGCGTACGACTCCGCGCCGGATGATAAGCTCTTCCGCCTGAAAGTTTTCCATGAAGTCGGCACCGGATGTAAGCGCACCGCGCCTGATTATATCGTCGCCGATACGGCGGGGAACGATCAGCCAAGGCTGCAGATCAAACTCGGCGTATTCCTCATCGGGATCAATGATGCGAAGGGATTTAGGGTTACAGGCCGCCGCGGCTTTCATCTCTTCCATTATCCCCATGTCTTCAAACATCGGATAAAGCGAGGGGAGATAGGAATCGCCGCAGACTTTATCACGCGGCCAGGTCTCACGATCAATGAGCAGGACGTCAACGCCCGCTTTAGCAAGATAAAAGGCAGCCGTGCTTCCTCCGGGGCCTGCACCGACAACAACAACCTGTTTCTTCATTATTCTTCTCCTCCTTCCGCAACCGGCTCCATCGTAATGACGTCGCCTTTAGGACAGACTCGCTGGCATACGCCGCAGCCGATGCATTTATCCGTATCGACCACATTATATCCGCAGCGAAGGCAGCGAAGCACCTCCGCCATGGCATCCTCATCGTCAAAGCATCCTTCGACCTCTTCGAAGGAATGGATCCTCGACTCAACAGGCTGCATGGGGATCTCGGGACGGATGGATTTTCTCCTGTTGTAAGGATAAACCTTCTCCGACAGCGGAGCACTGTGCAGTATATGGGTATCCATAGGATCTTTCAATGTGCGGCCGCGGAAATCCGCATCCACTTTCAGCGCCGCCTTTCTGCCGGACGCCATTGCGTCTATCACCGAGCAGGCATTGCTGCTGATATCGCCCGCAAAGTAAACGTTGTCATCCTTCAGTTCAGACCACATCGGATCGGGGGCCTGGCCTATGGCAACGATCGTCCAGTCGGCCTTAATTATAGTGCTGTCATTTTTGTCGACGGTAAATGTGATCTTCCCGCTGCTGTCCTTGCTGAATGAGGTGACCTTGCAGACCTCCAATCCCTCCAGTTTTGGATACTTACCAACAAAGCGCATGGGACTGCGGCCTTCTACCAATGTGACGCCTTCCTCTTCGGCTTCTTTTAACTCCCATGGATGAGCAGGAACGTTTTCTCCGCTCTCCAGGCAGACAGCGGCAACTTTAGAGGCACCCACGCGAAGCGCCGCGCGCGCCGTATCGATCGCCACGCTGCCGCCCCCGATGACAACGACTTCCCCATTCAGATCAAACATCTGCCCGGGGTGCGTCATTATTTCCTGCCGGTGATTTACCTTCTCCATAAAATTCATGGCAGTCATAACGCCGCTCATACGCCAGCCGTCGATCTTCAGTTCTTTGGAATTAGGCGTTCCTGCTGCGATAATAACGGCATCATATTCCCTTTGAATTTCTTTAAGCGAATGTCTGTCGATGCTTTGATTCAGACGGATCTCCATACCGGCATTCTCAAGGTTGGCAATCTCTTCGTCCACTACGCTGCGGTCCAGCCTGAACTCAGGGATACCGCGCTTAAGCATGCCGCCCGCCTCCGCCGCGCTCTCAAAAACAGTAACTTCATAGCCGGCGCGGGAAAGATAGTGCCCGGCCGTCAATCCTGCCGGACCGGCACCGATAATCGCAATGCGTTCGTCATACATACGAGGGTATTTCTCCGCCTTGAACGTCGTCTTCTCGCTCAAATACCGCTTAATGGCACGAATGGCGATCGGCTCATCCACCAGAACGCCGCGTTTGCATACCTGCTCGCAGGGATGATGACAAATACGCGCGCATACTGACGGAAGCGGGATTTTGTCCCAGACCAGTTTATAGGCTTCGTCCAGTTTGCCCGCACGTACCAGGTTGATATAACCCTGAGGGCTGATGCCTAAAGGACAACCGGTAGTACAAGCTGCTTTTGTTGTGAATTCATACATCTCGTCAAAAGTCATCGCTTCCCGTTCCGTACACTCGGGACAGATACGGCAGATCACTCTTTGATATTCACTGATGGCATCTGTGGGACACACTTCACGGCATGTTCCGCAGTTTGCACAGTTTCTTGGGTTAATATGCGCCACTGCAGTCTGTCCGACCGTGACCTCCCTACCCTTCCCGGAAATTACCTTTACACTGTCCATCCAAACACCTCCCAAATTTTGTTACTCCCCTACATAAAAATAAACGTTTTCTCACCTCCCGGTTAATAGAAATGGTCCTGCCTGAAAATATTGCTCTGTCAAAACTATGCTAGTATAGTTTTATGATACGCCCTTGATATTTAATTGTCAACAGATATTATAAAATCAAAAAAATGTCTGACATTCCGCAGAATATCAGACATTTTTACATATCAATATGATTTATTACATCTTCTTACACGTTAAAGAGAATCCAGCCAATTTATATTTTCTTCGCAGAAAGCTTTAAAATCATCGGTAGACAGATCTTTTATAACGTCGTTTGTCCTTTTAAGCGTAGCGCCGATTTGCTCATCGGAACAATATGAAATTTCCATGAAGGAAGTGGTGATCTGCCGACAAATAGGAGTCACTTCAATATGTAACTCTTCCCGCTGAAGATAAACTTCCATTCCTCCGGTGATCGAAAAAGTCAGGGCGGCTTTCAACCTTCTTTTTTCGACTTGCTGCGCCTCGCTGTCTTTCATTGAAATAAGCCACCGGTACACCGTATCGACCCAAATGCCGAGCAATTCCCTATGTGAAATAACATTGACGCTGAATTGATTCCATTTTTCATTTTTCGATACGGATTCCCAAAAGATCCTGGTATAGACAGAAAGTCTCAAATAGAGGTCATCCTGCTCTGATACGAGATTTTCCACATATTCAAACGATATGCTGAGCATCTCATCCAAAATGCTCTTGATAAGTTCGCTCTTTTTGGGAAAATAATGCTGCAGCAGAGATTTGCTGATACCCGCCTGCTGCGCGATATCGCTGAGAAACACGTTTTTATATCCGTTTTCCGTAAACAGATGATAGGCGCAGCGCATGATTTCGTCACGCTTCTCCGTATTTTTGGGCATTGTCATTTTTCCTGTCACTTCCGTATTAAAACTTTCTACTGATTTACAGATTATTGTATCATATTATTCATATAAATGCCACGCCGTATTATTTCCTTCAACGTGTTACTTGCGCTTCAGGTCGCAGACAAACTGCCAGGCCGTGACAAATCGTGCAATCTTGCGGTTGCACGGGATTGGCATCAGTCTGAGCCGCATTATCTGCGGCCCATGGCATTATCCTTGGTTATCCTGTCCAGTCCGCCCATGTAGCTTCTAAGCGCCTCGGGTATGACTACGCTGCCGTCCGCCTGCTGATAGTTTTCCAGTATAGCGGCCATGGTGCGGCCTACGGCTACTCCGGAGCCGTTGAGGGTGTGGACGTATCTGGCCTTTTCGCCGCGGCCCGGCCGGTATTTTATATCCGCCCGCCTGGCCTGGAAGTCTTCGCAGTTGCTGCAGGAGGATATTTCCACATACCTGCCGTAGCTGGGCATCCATACCTCAAGGTCATACTTCTTGGCGGCGGTAAAGCCGAGGTCGGCGGTGCTTATGGACACTACCCTGTAAGGTATGCCCAGTGTCTGAAGTACGTCCTCGGCATCATTGGTCATCTTCTCCAGCTCGTCATAGGAGGTCTCCGGCTCCACTAACTTGACCAATTCCACCTTGTTGAACTGATGCTGCCTTATAAGACCCCGGGTGTCCCTTCCGGCGGAACCGGCCTCCGAACGGAAGCAGGCGGAGTATGCGGCATGGTATATGGGCAGGTCGGATTTATCCAGTATCTGCTCGCGGTACATGTTGGTGACGGGCACCTCGGCCGTGGGTATGAGGAAGTAGTCGGTATCGGTGACCTTGAATGCGTCCTCCTCGAATTTGGGGAGCTGGCCGGTGCCCTCCATGCTGTGCCTATGCACCATGAACGGCGGGAATACGGCCACATAGCCGTGTTTGCCGGTGTGAAGGTCCAGCATGAAGTTTATCAGGGCGAGCTCCAGCTTGCAGGCCTGGCCCTTTAAAAATACAAACCGCGAACCGGTAACCTTGGACGCCGTGGCGAAATCCAGTATTCCTAAGTCCTCGCCTATATCCCAGTGCGCCTTGGGCTGGAAATCAAACTGCGTGGGCTGCGACCAGCGCCTGACCTCCACGTTGTCGTCGTCGCTCTTTCCAACGGGCACGGACGGATGGGGGACGTTGGGTATGGACATGAGCACGGTATTAAGTTCGCCCTCTATTTCGGCTAAATCCGATTCCATGGACTTGACGCTGTCGGATACCTCCCTCATTTCCTCTATCTTAGCCGCCGCGTCCTTTCCTTCCTTCTTCAGCCGGGCTATCTCCTCCGATTCGGTGTTGCGGAGGTTCTTTAATTTCTCCAGCTCGGTCAGCAGGCCCCTTCTCTTTTCATCCAGTTCCAGAAATCTGTCTAAGTTTTCCGTGGACTCGTTCCTCTTGACGAGCGATTCCCTTATCTCGTCGGGATTGTTTCTGATCCTCTTTTGGTCCAACATAATATTACCGCCTCTCATTCGATTTTATATTCGTTCCGGATAATAAAAAAGCCCGTCCCCACAATAAGGGACGAGCATATTGCCCGCGTTGCCACCCGAATTGGTCCAAAGGACCCGGCTTAACTGAATAACGGCTATTGCCGGCCAGGCCTACTTAAAGTTCAGCCCGCAGCTCCGGAATGGATTCGCCCCGCATACTGCCGTCTCGCACCTGCCGCCGGCTCTCTTAGGAAGTACCACGGGGTTACTGCTTTCCTTCACAGCTTTGTATTAGATTATATGACAGTTTGCCCGAAATTGCAATACTGATTCATAATTCTTTAATTAATACTTTTAGCGAGTAAATTTTCAAATTAAATTCCACCCCTTATCCTCTGGAAGTTACTCTGAAAATTTACTATTGGATAGCTATCGGCGGCAATTAAATTGCGATGTTTACATTTATGTTTTTTATGGTATAATACAGGTAAAGGTAATCGGCACCACATGATGTGGTTGCCCAAAACAGCTTACAAAATTATAGACTGTCCTGAGGCGCAGGGCGGTCTATTTTTTTCTGGGAAAACCCAGAATTGCTACGATCAACATTCCGAAAGCTATCATTAAAGATAGGGTTTCGTATGTATTCATCATAAGCATCCACCTCCCTTGCGGGAAAGTGGCAGCCACACCTGCGTTGATCCGATTACCTTATTCCTATTTTACTAAAATATTCATGGTTATACAAGATTTTATATCAAATCCAGAACCTGTCGCCGTCCAAGTAATGGAACACCATGGCTCCGGCGCCCGCCACTCCTGCGTCATTGCCCAGCCGGGCATGTTCCAGACTGCATATGCGCTTAGCCACCTCGACGGTATACTTTCGATATGTCTCATAGGCGGGCCGGAGAAGAAAATCTCCGGCATCGGCCAGGCCGCCTCCTATCACCACGAGCTCGGGATTTATGATGTTGACGCAGGCCGCCATTCCCATACCGATATAGCGTCCGGCCTCTTCAAATACCTTAATGGCCGTCTTGTCTCCCGCCCGGGCCGCATCAGCCACATCCGACGCTTTGAGCGTGGTGTCCACGGTTCCTTCCATCTTTTCTCCGTTTACCAGCTTTTTATATGCGGTGGCAATGGCCGGGCCGGAAGATATCGCCTCCAGAGTACCGTCCATATCCAGGGTGGATGTCAGCCAATCCTCCTTAAGCCTGATATGCCCTATCTCCCCGGCGGCATAGCTGCTGCCCCGCCAGAGCTTTCCCTGCAAAATTATTCCGGATCCGATGCCGGTGCCCAGCGTTATGCATATCATTGTCCGGGCGCCCTTGCCCGCTCCGAACCAGTATTCACCCAACGTGGCCACGCGTACGTCGTTATCGATGTATGCCGGGATTCCGAATTTTTCCCCGAGTATATCAGCGACGGGGGTATCGTGCAGGGCGGGACAGTTTCCCGCCAATATGGCGACTCCCTTTTCCACATCCTGAAGTCCCGGCACTCCCACGCCTATGCCGCACACGTCGTATTTTCCCGAGAGGAACTCTATGTTTTTCTCCAAAATATCCATGAATTCATCTCTCGAAACATAAGCGGGCGTAGGTATGCGGAATTTGTCTTCCAAACTGCCGTCCTCACCTACGACCGCAAAATTCATCTTCGTACCGCCGATATCTGCGCCTATTGATTTTCTCATAGTCATCATCCTATCTTTAGCAGATTACCTCTTAGCAATATATTTACGTATATCGAACGCCACGGCGCCGATTATAATGATTCCCTTTATTACCTGCTGCCAATACGCGGATACGCCGAGTATGACGAGCCCGTTGTTCATTACCTCGAATATGAGGACGCCGGTAATTATGCCCTGAACGGTGCCGATGCCGCCGGACTGCGATACCCCGCCGATGGTGCATGCGGCAATGGCGTCCAGTTCATAGGACAATCCGTAGTTGTTGGTCGCTCCGCCGCTCCTTGCCGCCAGCAGCGCGCCGGCCAATCCGTACAGCGCTCCCGCCAGCGCATACACGCTTATGGTGGTACGGTTTATATTTACTCCCGAAACCATCGCGGCATTGGGATTGCCGCCGATGGCATAGATATATTTACCGAAGGACGTCTTATTGAGTATAAACCAAATAATCAATGAGGCTATAAGGGCTATGATCACAAGATTTGGTATGGTAAGCACACTCCCCGACGCCAGTCTGGTAAAGTCGTCCCTCAGCCCGCCTATAGGCTGCGCATCGGTGTAGATGCTGGCAAATCCATAGGCGATGACCATCGTGCCCAACGTGGCAATAAACGGCGGCAGTTTCAGATAAGATATGGTGCAGCCGTTAAACAATCCGAACAGCAAGCCGACGCATACCGCCAGAAGGATGGGAACAACAAGCGGCAGCTGCGGCAGCGTCTCAAACATCTTATAAGCATAATCGGGCCGCTGCAGCATACTGGCGGCTATGCAGGCGGTAAGGCCGACGAGACGGCCGGCGGAGAGGTCCACGCCGTGCGTTATCAGGATGTTGCCTTCGCCCAAGGCTATAATTATCCTGACCGCCGCAATGATCAATATATTCTTTACGTTGCTCAAGGAGAAAAAGTTCCTGTCGACCAGGCCCATGCCTATAAACAGCACGATCAGCACCAGATATATGGCATATTTGCTCGCAAAACTTTTTATAGAAAATGCATTTTCGTTTTTCACTGCATTATCCATTTCCATTAACCTCCTAAATCAGGCGTATTGCGTGGCATATCTCATTATGATCTCTTCGTCGGCTCCTTCGCCGTTTACAAATCCGCTTATCCTTCCCTCGCACATGACCATTATCCTGTCGGACATGCCGATGAGCTCGGGCATTTCCGAGGATATCATAATTATGCTTTTCCCCTTACCGGCCAGGTCGGCTATGATGCTGTAGATCTCGTATTTAGCGCCGACGTCTATGCCGCGGGTAGGTTCGTCCAGTATGAGTATCTCGGAATCGGTAAGCAGCCATCTTTCAAATATCACCTTCTGCTGATTGCCGCCGGATAAATATTGCATCAGCGTCTTATGGGAGGGGGTCTTTATATCTAGGGCCTTTATGCCTTTACCCACATCGCTCAGCGAATTTTTACCATCTATAACATTCCCCCGCTTTTTATATTTGTTCCAGCTCGCTATCAGCATATTGTCGGACACGGACAGAACGGGAAAGATACCGGTGTCTCTTCTGTCCTCCGTAAGCAAAGCAAGTTTGTGCATCTTCGCCTCAATAGGATTTTTTATGGCGATTTCCTTTCCGTTTATATAAACGTGCCCCCTGACGATGTGCCGCAGACCAAATACCGATTCCATCAGTTCCGTCCTCTGGGCACCCACCAGTCCTCCCACTCCGAGTATCTCCCCGTGCCGGAGCTCAAAGGAAACGTCCTTAAATGATTTCGGGTTTATCGACGTAAGGTTTTCTGCCTTTAATATTACGTCTCCCGGGACATTATGCTTTGGCGGAAACCTTTTTGTAAGCTCCCGTCCCACCATTTTTGATATCACCATGTCGAGCGTGATCTCATCTATAGGCCATTCGCCTATATAGTTGCCGTCTCTCATTATGGTGACCTCATCGGCTATCTCAAAAATTTCCTCCAGCCTGTGTGAAATATATATTATGGCAACCCCGTTGCTCTTTAATTCATTGATAATCCTGAAGAGCTGTCCCACTTCGTTTTCCGTTAAAGACGACGTCGGTTCATCCATCACTATGACCTTGGCGTTATAGGAAACCGCCTTGGCGATCTCTATCATCTGCAGCTGGGACACTGATAAAGCCGCTGCCATTGCCTTAGGATCTATATTTATTCCGAGGTCGTCGAAAAGGGCCTTTGTGGAGTCATACATCCTGCCGTCGTCTATGACTGGTATTCCCATATATTTCTTCATGGGATACCTTCCCAGCCAGATATTCTCCATGACCGTCCGGTAGGGAATGGGATTTTGTTCCTGTTGTATCATGGATATGCCCTTGGCGATAGCCTCTTCGGGCTTTTTAAACAGACAGTTTTCCCCTTCAAAAATGATCTCGCCGCTGTCATAAAAATAAATACCGAAGAGACATTTCATCAGGGTCGACTTGCCCGCGCCGTTCTCGCCTACCAGTGCATGCACCGAACCCGGTCTGGCCTTTAAGGTCACATTATTTAATGCTTGTACCCCGGGAAACCTTTTTGATATATTTTTCATTTCCAAAATATATTCGTTCGGCATTGTTCCACCTCAATAATAAATAGGTTAGGCGGGTGCGGATGCGCAAACCCATAGGTCTGGCATTCGCACCCGCCGGTCGTTCCTATTTCTTAAATTCGTTCATGTTCTCTTTGGTTACGGCTTTGTAAGGCACCCACAGATACTTGCCGTCGGTTATGCCCTGTATGGATTTTGCGGGGTCCTCTCCCTTTGCCAGCGCATAAGAGAAGTCAAAAATTCCCTTTCCCTGTCCTTCGGAATCATTGAGCGCGGTCCCCAGAAGCTGATCGGCCGCCAGGGCGTCCAGTGCCGGAGCCGTGGCGTCGACGCCGACCACGGGCATAAACTTATCACCGGAAAAATAACCTGCGGCCTTCAAGGCCTCTATGGCTCCCAGCGCCATATCGTCGTTGTTTGCCAAAACCGCCTCTATCTTATCGCCGTAAGCCGCAAGCCAGGCTGACATCTTTTCCTGGCCTTGCACGCGCTGCCAGTTTGCGGTGTCTTTTGCCAGTTCTTGAATCTTGACGCCGGCTTCGTCCAAAGCCTTGACCGAATACTCGGATCTCAATATGGCATCCTGATGTCCCGGCTCGCCCTGCAGCATGACATACTGCATTATGCCGTCACCGTTTTTATCGGCTTCGGGATGAGCCATCCAATAATCGGCCAGTATCTGTCCCTGTATCGTTCCCGATTCCTCCGCTTTGGCACCGACATAATAGACCTTATCCCATCTGGCAAGATCTTCTTTTACCGGTTCACGGTTGAAGAATACGACGGGAATATTGGCTTCCTTCGCTTTGTCTATGATGACCGATGCGGACGTTCTGTCCACCATATTCACTGCCAGCACGTCATATTTCTGCGTTATGAAGGTGTCTATCTGGTCATTCTGGGTTGCCTGCTGTCCCTGTCCATCCACAGCGTTGATCGTTATTTTCTCTCCCGTTTCCTTACTTTTTGCCTCTGCATCCTCTTCTATGGCCTTTCTTACAGTCGAAATAAAAGTGTCGTCAAACTTATACAGTGCGACTCCGATCTTTATCTCTTTGCCTGATGAAGCACCTTCCGAGGGAGCACCGCTCTCGGAAGAATTTCCGCATCCTGCCGTAAGTCCTACGGTCATGATCATTACCGCCAGAATGGCAATAAGCCTCTTTAAACTCTTGCTCATTTTCCCTACCCCCTAAATATGATTTTTATTGGCGGTCCGTCCGATGATGCGAGATGCATTTGGCCCGGCAACACCCCCCCTTATTTAATAGTTACTGCAAACTCTATGTTAATTGCATAACATTGACTTGATCCAGCAGGCTTTGCACCTCCCGTCTATGCACGCATCCCGTGCTCTTCGTCATAGCGTTGGCTGCCGATTATAGCAATCTCAGGATTTATGATACTAAACACAGTTTACCATACATACCAATATAATAGCCAACTTTTTCAAATACCTTGGCCACCATCATTCTTCCGCGCGGGCTGTATCCTCTACTTCTGACACCTTAAGCGTTGTGTCTACTCTTCTCTCCGTTTGGTTTTCTCAGTCATTACCCCTCCAGCCATAAAATGATTATCCCCAAATATCAATATTCATTGACTTTCGAAACATGTATTCTGCTATAATAATCAGACGTCTCTTTAGTATCGTGAACATTCTCCTCTCATTTGCTTTCCTTATTATCCTAGAATAAAACTCAGGCTGCAGACTCTTTAGCAGACTGCCCGATATAATCACTATATCGGGTTCCTATAATAGCAGATCAAGATTACTTAAGAAACCCTGTCCATTTTTTTCGGATACCACGGGAACCTCTTCTCCATCACGTAATATTACTATGCAATTTCTCGTTTCGTCTTCAATTATTGAAAAATCATTTCTCATTTTCCTAATATTTAGTTCATCAACAGTCAATTTACCTAAAACCACACCAGGAAAACTAGTTGCTACCGTATATGATATGATATGGTACCCATAAGTAGGACATTAAAATATAAAGACCTATTTGGGAATATTTTATGTCCAGAAGAAGTAGGATTAAAGCGGCATAAAATACCGTCAACCAATATGGCAGCTGACGGTAGAAAGACTTATTATTTTTTATTGTCCTATTGATAAGGTGCGCAAATTTAAACGACATTTTGCCTGCACTTTGAATTAGAATCTTACTTATCCCAATTACCACCATGAAAGGGCATCTCTTTTTCAGTTTACTTAGATTTTTTATAGCTTGCATAATTCACATAGTAATAGAGGACTGCCAACCAGCCTATAAGTCCAATATACCCAATAAATTCGTTAAACCATTATTGATTTTTCCCTCCAATGATCATGCATTTACAACATCGTCGGGTATTTCTCCCCTCACTATTTTTTCTGCATCTTTAACGACCTTCTCACCCATACCATATAAACTTTCATAGGTGTATGCACCTATGTGGGGAGTGATCAATACATTGTCATATGATAACAGCGGATGGTTTTTATCAATAGGTTCTCCCTCCACTACATCCATAGCAAGTTCACCTATTATTCCATCATCTAAAGCTTTTATCAATGAATCGGGATTGATGAGTTCCCCTCTTGCAGTGTCAATAAGAATTACTCCTTTTTTCATTAGAGAAAATTCTTTGTCCGTGATCATGTGGTAACTTTGCGAGGTTACAGATGCATTCAAAGAAATAATATCCGCTGTTTTAAGCAGCTCTTCCAAAGATACTGGTTCTGCTCCCCTACATTTGATCTCCTCAGGGGAAAGGTTTAAGTCATATGCTATAAGTTTCGCATTAAATCCATTTTTTATTATTTGTCCGACCCTGCTTCCTATACTTCCAAAACCAATTATTCCAGCAGTCTTATCCCTTACCTCATAACCTACAAATTTGGCTCTTTCTGCCCATTTCCCTTCTTTAACCCTTAATGATGCAGCTCTTATCTTTCTTATAACATCCATGAGAAGAGCTATGGCACTCTCTGCCACGGCTTCTCTTTCTACATAGCTGGGTACCCTTGTAACGCAGACC
>ENA-UOOI01000480-UOOI01000480.1-fermentation-metagenome-genome-assembly--contig:-NODE-480-length-50637-cov-44.527777_pt1 | contig 50637 bp, 35 predicted proteins | sample MGYA00245779_ERZ724027 | MGnify/ENA primary metagenome ERZ724027 (study PRJEB28704, sample SAMN03018318) | fermentation metagenome | biome: anthropogenic terrestrial biome; feature: soil; material...
TTTTGCTTGCATATCTTTACCACATTTGGTTGGAAACCACTCAGAACTTTTTGTTGAGGAATTCCTCAAAGGTCCCGCCGAACAGTTTATTCACATCCCGGCGGATCTCCTCCCCGGTCAGAGCCCAGCCGGTATCCATCAGATCCTGGTACTTTTCACACAGCACGCTGGCAATGATCCTTCTGGAATGGGCCCATTTATAGACCAGCTGATCCAGCACCCTGGCATCGGAATGCTGCGGAATCACGCTGGAACCCAGCATCTCAAACCGCATCCGCGTGATTTCATCAATCAGGCTGGGATTGTTCAGGAACCACCAGCAGCCAAAGATCATCAGATTCCGGAACTTCCTGGCCGTCACGCACAGCTCATGCTGATTTTCCCGGGACAGCATGGTCACCATGAATTTGTTGTGGGGATAATGGGCGCAAAGATAACTCACCGCATTGATATCGGCTTTGCCCACGCTGTCTCCTGCCAGCTTCAGATCCGGATTGACCTGCCGTTTCACGCCGATCATCAGGGCAAAGGGAATATCCTGTTCCCTGCACACTGGCAACACGCAGTTCTCAATAAGCTTCCCCTGCGCGGAATCCTCCGGAAACCGGAAATCCGACTCCAGGGAGACTGCCATATAAACGGCATCCATCTTTTTGACCCAGTCCGCAAGGAATCTCCGCACCTCCGCCAGCGTCTTCTCCGTAAGAGCCTGCTCCACATCGTATCCCCACGACTTCAGCCTTTTCCATGAGCTGTCCCAATGGATCAGCAACGGATCCATGCGAAGGGCCGCCAAAAACCGTTTGTCCTTCTTCAGCCCCTTTTCCCATACGGACCTCTCCTGATCGTCAAACGGATCATTGGTCATAACAACCTGCCGGATCCCGGCTTTCTCAAACACGATGTCGATGTACTCTTCCGTCGTCTTGCCGGCAAAATAGCTCCGGTAGGAATCCAGGTCCCGGCTGGACGGATCCAGTCCCAGCTTGTTCAATACGGTCAGCACACCGCGGCAGGCCTCACTGTACGGGCTGTTTTCCAAAAACAGCGTTTTCCAGATCAGATCCGCCTGCTCTTTTTTGGTCATCTTCCAGAATGTGTCGTACTCCACATCCGCAAAGCGAAAAGTCTCCGCAATGAGGTAATGGTAATTCAGAAGCTCATCCACCCCCCACAGCAGCATGTCTCCAAACTCCGCCGGATACAAATGGGTATGAACATCCGTTACCCTGACCTCATTTACTGCCCTGTCCACCACAGACTTTACATTCTGTGCCGTTACTGCTTCCATTTTTTACACATCCTTTCTCTTGTTTCACTTCCTCCGGAAGTGGGCCATGTCCGCCATCCAGACTATCCTTTGTTCATGTCTCCCTGGTAATGCCTCCATGGATGCGCCGGATGACTTTTTATATTGGTATGACTTTTTACATTGGAATGACTTTTAATATTGGTATGACTTCTTATATTGGAATGACTTTTTATTCCATTCCACGGTGCCGGAAAAGCCTGCTCCGGGATGAAGCCAATGGATTCCCTGCGAATGGTTTTCTATAATGTTACTCCGTCCTTGAAAATGGCGATCTCCCGATAGCCATTTTTCTCATTTCCGGTCTGCTCCCCGGAGGCAATCCGACAAATTAAATCAAACAACTGATCCGCTGCCTGCTCCGCAGACAAACCTGTAAGCAGGGCTCCGGCGTTGAAATCAATCCAGCCGGGCTTTTTTTCAGCCAGAGGCGTATTGGTTGCTATTTTCACTGTGGGAACCGGGCAGCCAAAGGGGGTTCCCCTTCCCGTGGAAAACAGGATCAAATGGGCTCCCGAAGCGGCAAGAGCGGTGGAGGAAACCAAATCATTTCCCGGTCCGTTCAAAAGATTGAGACCGGCCGCAGTGACCGGATCCCCATAACAGAGAACGTCCATCACCGGAGAAGTTCCGCCTTTTTGAATACACCCCAGGGATTTCTCCTCCAGTGTGGTAATCCCGCCTTCCTTATTCCCCGGAGAAGGGTTTTCATAAATTGTCTGACCATAACGGATAAAATAAGATTTGAAATCATTGATCAGGTGAACAGCCTGATCAAATACGGAACGGGAAATACAGCGATCCATGAGAATGGTTTCGGCGCCGAACATTTCCGGAACCTCTGTCAGTATGGCAGTTCCCCCCAGGGAAACCAGCCGGTCGGATACCATTCCGATAAGCGGATTGGCTGTCATACCAGAAAAGCCGTCCGAACCTCCGCACTTCAGGCCAATTTTCAGCCGGGAAACCGGCACCGGCTGGCGCTTTGCCCGTTCTGCCCGCTGTACCAGAGTTTCCAGTGTGGCCATACCTTCCCCGATTTCATCCGGGACATCCTGCAGATTCAGGAAAGCCGCGTTTTCCGGCAGAGTCCCCAATGCTTTTTTCAATTCGGCAAGGTTGTTGTTTTCACAGCCCAGACCCAGGACCAGTACCCCGCCTACATTGGAATGCCGGATCAGTCCTGCAAGGATTTTCTGCGTATCCCTCAGATCCCCGCCAAGCTGGGAACAGCCATACGGGTGGCCGAAGGCAAATATTCCGTCAATTCCCCTTTTCCCATACAGAGGTCGGGCCAGTTGGGCCAATCGCTCCGCTATCCCATTGATGCAGCCAACGGTGGGCAGAATCCATATCTCATTCCGAACGCCGACCCTGCCATCCGCCCTTACATATCCCTGGAAAGCCGGGCAGTACCCGTCGCTTTCAAATGCCGGACCTTTCCCCTCTGAAAGACTTTGTCCTGCTGAATCCGGAGAATAACGGTATTCCCTTAACCCAGCCAGGTTGGTTCTTACATTATGCGTATGAACCCAGCTGCCGCGGCGAATGTCCCGGGTGGCATGCCCAATGGGATGGCCATATTTGATCAGGTTCTCCCCGCAGGAAATATCCGTCCAGGCAATTTTATGCCCGGCAGGAATTCGTTCCGCAACCACAAGAATCTCGCTGTCCCGGCCGCTGTGCGTTTTTTCTTTTTCCCCTCCGCTGCCGGCCACAATCTGCTCTCCCGGCAGCAATTCGGAAAGGGCGACTACCACATTGTCCGTGTCATGGATTTTGATAACCCTGCCAAATGTCTGCATGTTTTTCTCCTTTGAATCCATACATTGCATTCCTTCTCAAAAATCCATCCTGCTGTCCCTGATTTCATGCCGGTATGATCACACTGCCGGATAGCAGTATCATGTTGGATAACAGTATCATGCCGGATAGGAGTATCACACTGTTGGACAGCAGCATTACACTGTTGAACAGCAGTATCGTGTTGGACGGCAGTATGCTTGCAGGACAACGAAAATGCCAGGCATTCTTACACTGCTTCCGTTGCTTTTCGGATTCCCAGCACCAGTATGGTACTGAGATAATGGGCGACTGCATCTTCCAATCCCTGAACCTCCGACAGATCCCTTCCCCAAAAATCCTTGCGGGCCAGCACTTCGTGAGTCAGCTTCACCGGATCCTGAAACCGGTCATATTCCTCCCAGATCTTTGAGAAAAACTTCAGGACCGGCAAATCATCCCGGATTGGGTAGGACTTTTCGTCCCGCATTCCGATCAGCCGATCCCCTTCCAGCCTGGTACTCCGATAAAAAACGATCAAAGCTGCCAGGGAAAAGCTGAGGACGGAAGGAATTTTGTTATTCTGTTTTCTATTCCGCCGGATGTATTCCAACAGAGACGGCAATACCCGTACCCGATATTTGGACACACTGTTCAGGGTAATCCCCAGCAGCATGTGCCGGATAAAAGGATTGGCAAAGCGCTCCATAACCTCATCCGCATATTTCTCTGTTTCCTCCCGGGGAAGATCCAAAACCGGAAGCACTTCCTCAAAGATCCCTTTTTTCATCAGACCTCCCGTGACAGGATTCTCCACACATTCCTTTACCGTATCGAATCCGTACAAAAATGCAGCAGGCACCATCATGGTATGGGCACCGTTCAAAATGCGCACCTTTCTTTCCCGGTACGGCTGCTGATTGTCCGTCCAGACGACATGCAGCCCTGCTTTCTCAAAGGGCAGTTCCTCCTCCAGGGCCGGATCCCCTTCTATCACCCACAGGTGAAAAATTTCACCTGTGTCAATCAGCTGATCCTCATACCCCAGATACCCGGCTATTTCCTCTGCTTCTTCCCGGGGATATCCGGTGACAATACGATCCACCAATGTATTGTAAAAACTGCAGTCCTTCTCCAGCCAGTCGCGGAATCCATCCTCCAGTTCCCAGTCCCTGCAGTGCTGCAGAATTACTTTTTTTAATTCCGTTCCATTGTCATTGATCGGCTCACAAGGCAGGATGCGCATGCCCTTGGCAGGGTCTCCGGAAAAATGGCGATACCGTCCATACAAAAAGGCAGCAGCTTTCGCCGGGAACGACTTCGGGCATTGGTCCTTTGGCTGGTCTTCCGGGAGATAGGCAATGCCGGCCTCCGTCGTATTGGATACCATATACCGCAGATCCGGATTTTGCGCACATTCCAAAAAAGCAGAGTATTCCCTGTAAGGATTGATTGCCCTGCTGATGGAAGTGACGACTTCCCGGGATTCTGCCCGGCTGCCGTCCTTAAGGCCTCTTAAGTAAAGGGTATACAAACCGTCCTGTTCGTTCAGGACATCTGCCATCCCCTGCTCTATCGGCTGGACTACAACGACACTGCCATGAAAAAGTCCCTTCCGGTTGAGCCGGTTGATCATCCAATCCACAAAAGCCCGCAGAAAACTGCCTTCTCCAAATTGAATCACCTTCTCCGGCATTGGATCCAGCGGTCCCACCGTCACATCCTCCGGTATGGTAAAACCGGAATGTAATAATTTTCGAGATAATCTCTGAATGGTTGCTCCCTCCTTCAAAAGCAATACTCTTTCCAACGCACAAGCAACAGACAGACAAACCTTGCAGGATCCAGCCGGGATTTTCCGGGAAAACCCTATGGACAGCTCTGACGGAAAACCAGCTCCGGAACGATGGTATGATGGGGAGGAATCTTCTCCCCATGCAGAACCCAGCATAGAATATTCGCTGCCGCTTTGGCCAAAGCCCCGACCTTATTGTCAACGGAAGACAACCCGGGTGACGTACAACGGGCAATAATGGAATCATTGTATCCAAACACCGCAACATTCTCCGGTACTTTCTTTCCCCGCCGCGCCAAAGCTTTCAAAACCCCGGCCGCCAGGATATCCTCGCTGCTTACAATGGCACGGCAGGAGGCGTTTGCCGCTTCCAGCTGTTCCAATGCCTTTTCCCCGCCGGCGATGCCACTGTCCGTTTTGAGGATGGAATACGGCCTGCATTCCAGTCCCGCCGCCTTCATTCCGGCACGGAATCCGTCCAGCTTTGCCAGACCGCTGAAGCTGTCCACATCATAGACATACACGATCTCCCGGTAACCCCGTTTCACCAGACTTTCCACAATCTCCTCCGTAGCTGCCCGGTCATCACACTTTACGGAATAGATGTTTTCCCCGTCCAGAAAACTGTTAAGCATCACAACGGGCACAACAGAAGCCGTATCCAGAATATGCCGATTGTTCGTCTTTTCCTTGAAAACGGAACCGATCAGTACGATTCCGTCCACTTTTTTCTCCAGAAGCAGCCCCATATATCCTTTCTTTTTCTCCAATCCGCCTCCGGTATTGCAGAGAATCATATGATACCCGAGCTTGCGGAACTCCTGCTCCAGGATATATATGGCGTTCGCATAGTAGGAATCCCGGACATCGCTGGCCAGAACCCCTATGGTATGAGTCGATTTCACCACCAGGCTCCTGGCAATATCGTTGGGCCGGTATTTCAGCTCCTTCAGCGCCGCTTCAACTCTCTCACGGGTCTCCGGCCGAACCGTGGAACTGTTGTTGATCACCCGGGAAACCGTAGCAATGGAAACGCCTGCCTTTCTGGCCACCTCATAAATGTTCATCCATCCACCACCATTAATGTAAGCGCTTACATTAATTATACCCCCAGGATCCGCCTCTGTCAATGCCGTTCGGATGGACGCATATATTGAGTTCCTTTATGATCTGTCATATGTGTTTTTTACCATTATACCAACGGATCCCACATGATATCCGCCGAAATATAACTCAGCGACCATATCTCCGTCCGATCTGGAAACCAGCATTTGGATCGGATATTTACCCCTGGGCAGGTCCAACCGGTTCATCAGATCTTCTGCAAACGCCGTATCCCCCGACTCGATCCACACAAGACCCGGGAAAGCGGCCAATGCTTCCTCCAGCTTCCGGCTCTTCTCCGGAGCAATCAGGACGATTCCCATCTTATTATGAATGATTTCCCCGGAAGCCTGCATCAGTTCGTTCAGAAAATGCTCCGTAGGCTCTTTGGAAGGCTCCAAATATGCCAGAATATTATATTTTTCAGGCAAGACAGTCGATAAGGAGATATCCCCTTCCTTTGCTGCAAAGGTATGATCCGGAATGGGGACCGGTTCCATCCCGCTCCTTTCCTCCCCGTCCTCATGGGGAATTGCCACTTCCAATACCGTCGGAGCGTCCTTTGACAGGTTCGGATAATAAGCGTTCAGCAGCATGGTCCCATCGGCCAGCCGATTCCCGGTCAGAACCCGGTAATTGCCTTCCTCCAGCTCAAATTCAGTGGTTTCCTGCTCCGGGCCGGATAATGTCCGGTAGGTACCCTCCCGCAGCCTTGCAATGGTATAGTTTTTGGAATACTGGAGCTTTTCCTTGCATACCAGGGTCAGTTTTGCCATTTCTTTGGCTTCATAGGGAACGATCCGACAAAAGCGTCCGTTGCTGTAATACTCCAGTTCCCCGTCAATAGGATGAAAGCGCGCCGGAATGCCCAGGCTGCGGCAGATTGCCACAAACAGTACTTTTCTTGAATTCCGGGAGCCCTGTTTCCACCGAAGGGTGCCCGGTACGGAAGCAATCAGGGCTTTATAATCCTCCCCCGTCACATCCCGTATCTCTTCCTCAATGTAATCGTATATCCTGTGAGGATTTTCCGTAAAACTTCTTTTCTCCCCCTCATCGAAGAAATGGGCGACAAAGTATCGGTACGGATGAAGCATCTCCCAGTGAATACGGGGATTCAGTACATATTTGGAGAAAAGTTCCTCATAATAAAGATCACGGTATGGGTAAGCATGGATCAGATGATCCTTCAGCATTGCCGTGGTGCTGTCCGTCAGATCCTTGGGAGCGATATCCTTCAAAAGCAATACTTTGTATTTCAGGGGAATCCCGCAAACATCCTCCAGAAAACACCTGATTTCCGCATGATTTCCCCTTGCTTTCATAAGAAGCCCGGAAATATCTTCCTGAAATCCCGAAAAATGCCGTGCGCTTTCCTGTGCCTCTTCTTCCGAAACAAAAGCTTTTTCATATTCCGCCCGGATTTCGCTGCAATGCCGGATCCGGGCCTCGTGATCCGAGTCCGGAACTGTCTCTCCGGATTCCTCCACCGCTGCGGGAGGGGTGAACCGAAGGGTCTTCGGATTGGCTTCTTTTGTCACAGCCTGGGAAAAATCAATCCGGATTCTTCTTTCTTTCCTGACATCGATCTTTTCCGTAAGGAATCTTTCCCCGTCGGTAACATGGAGCTGCAGATCCCCAAGGCCGGTGGTCAGGGAAACGGCTCCGTTCCGGTCCGTCTCCAGGGAAGCAATGGGAGCTAATGCACAATAATTCGGCACCTCAAACCCGACCTTTACCGGCCTGCCTCCGGTATTCTCCACCTGTACGCTTACTTTTCCGGTTTTTGCATAATGGCCGGTTAAATTCAATTCAGTAAAGGTGTCGTTCTGAAAGGTAACTTCTTCCCCTGTCGGTATGGTGGAAAATACCCGCGTATGAATCAGCATGGCCCGCTTTGCCGGACCGGTAAACCATCCTCTGTCCAGGGAGGGTTCCGGTTCACAGGCGCCCAGGCATCTCCACACACCGTCCACATAGGCTTCGACCCATGCGTGATTGTCGTCACAATGTGCCCATCTTGGGGTATAGATCTGTCTTGCGGGGATTCCTGCGCTGCGAAGGGCGCTTACCGTAAAGGTGGATTCCTCCCCGCATCGTCCTTTTCCGTTTCGCATCAGCGTAAGGGGGGAAACGGTCCGGGGATCCGTCGACTGATAGGTCGCTTTCTCAAGGCACCAGTAATTGATCTCAACCGCGGCGTCATATATGCTCTTGCCCCGGATCCGGCCAGAAAGCTCCCGGAAAAGAGTTTCCCGGTTGTCTTCGATGTTCTCATTATTGACACGGTATTGCAGTACGAAATTCAGAAATATTTCGTCCGGTATCCTGCTATGATACAGATCCAGCGACCGAACATACAGAGTCTGCCGGATGATGCGAAGAAAAAGCATAGGGTCATAGGTGACCCGATCGCTTACCGGCATATAGGCATAGTAATATTTCAGACAGATCCTTTCCTGTTCGTCCGACTGATCAAATGCAAGTTGGAAATCCCGGAATCCTGCAAGCTCCGGCTTTACCCTCTCAAAATCCTTTTCAATCTGATCTCTGATCTCTTTTCGAAACATAGCTTCTCAATTGCTCCCTTCCCGCTTTACCTCTGGTTGGCGAAGAAAAAATCAATTTTTCATGCCGGCACTGATGACCGCCATCATCTTATCTTTGGGCAAAAAGATATTTGCGGCGAGATACAATAGCATTGGCGGCAACGAAACAAGGAATCCATAGAGATCGATTACTCCGTTCAAGGATTTTTGTCGGCCGCATCTGCGATTGTCTGCATGCCCATGTTGATCTGACGCAACATCAAAATCGGGGACATATCAGGCCGGGTCAGATAAAGGATCTGCGGGGTGGAATTTCCATATACAAGCGCCGTCTGGATCAGAAACAATGCCAACATGGATTGGGCAAAGGAATTGTCTGTAACCGACATGGGTTCATCACGCCGCATACATATCATTGCCCATACCGCCGCACCGGAAAAGCATGTCGAAGCGATGACGGCAAAAACGGTATTGAGCCATCCCATATCTTTCATCAGCAGATAGTTGGAATATCGGACAGGTCCGGCACAAAGCACCGTAACCAGCGTCAGAATGATTCCCGCCATGGTCTTACTCCCACGGCCCGTGTTCACAAACACCCCGCTCATGGCGGCGGCAAGAACCGTTGCAATCAATGCCGAAACGGCAGATACCAGCACAAAAGAGAAAACCGGGCCGGCCAGACCCACCCGCGGCCCCAATTGCCCCATATCAAAGGAGTAGCCTTTGTTCAGATAGGGAACAAAATAGACTGCGGCAAACAATGCGAAAGCGATCAGGGACGGAATGAGCCTGCCGGCGATGTCTTCACCGCTCCTGTCTTTTCGTTTCCCCCGGAAGGTGCTGCGTCGGGATGAATGGACTTCATTTCCTGGCTCATTGCAATCCCCCCCATTCTATTTTCCATTCCATGTTACCACAATTAAGGCAGAAAAGGAAAGAATTCTATATTTCTGGTCATTCCCGTACCCCTGGATCCTCTGCCACATAGTCCTGATACCAGTACCCTTTGGGATGGATTTTGGTGCGATACCGGTGATGCGGTGCAGGGAGCGGGTCACAGGCTTTCAATATCGCAGCAGTCAGCTCGGTCAAAAGATCCACCTTGATCGCCATGTATGCAGGATGATCCCATAGATTCCGTATTTCCATCGGATCGGATGCCAGGTGGTATAAATACCCTTTTCCCATCATATCAACCTGCATTTTATAATCGCCTTTCCGGATCATTCGCACCTGACCACATTGCGTCCATGTATTCAGACAGTCAAATGTCTCCATATTCCTGCTCGCGCCTTCTGTTAGAATATCCAGCTTGTCCCTGTCCGTCCAATAGAGTCCGGAGAAACCGTTTTCCGAATAGGCCGCCTGATATTCCTTTTCTGGTATATTTCGGTTTCGAAGCAATGGGAGAATGCTTTTTCCCTGTACTCCAAAAGGGGTTTCCACGCTGAGAAAATCACAAATGGTCGGCAATATGTCTACCAGATTGACGAAAGGGTTCTTTATCGTTCCTTGAGGGATCACTCCAGGCCCCCGCCATATCATCGGAATATGGGTCAGCACATCCGGCAGATCCGGCCCTTTACGGATCAGCCCGTATTCCCCGACAAAATCGCCATGGTCCGATACGAACAATATAATTGTATTCTTCGCAAGGTTTCTTTCGTTCAGGCCGTGGACCAGACGTTTGAACTGGTCGTCAATCAACCGGAGCATACCATGGTAATTCGAACGGACACGCAGAATTCGGCTGTCCATGTCGGGGCCCAGGATCTTTTCCCAGATACTGCGAAGCCAGATAAAGCGATGTCCTTTGTCCGCCAGATCTGCCGTGGATGTTTGCTGCTCCGGCAAGGATTCCGGAGGAAACATATCGAAATAAGGCTCCGGTACCTGATAGGGGTTATGTGGCTCAGCAAAGGACAGCCAAAGAAAAAAGGGTCTGTCTCCCTTGCATTGATCAATGAATTTCAAGGCGGAAGTCACATTGCGATAAGGTTGTTGCACCGTGATTCCTCCCGGGGCTGGCTGATGTCCTTCCATATGCTGTAATTCTGATAAATATTGATCCAGTCTGCTCTCCGCTTCCGAAATCTTCCGATGATCTTCTATACCGGTATGACCGTTCACTTCATGAAAGTCAAAATCCGACGGATTACGATGGGAATGATTTTTCCCGCACAAAGCAGTCACATAGCCCATTGATTTCAATACATCCAGCAAATCCGCCGTATAGAAAGCATCCCGGGCGTTGTGATTGGTGCGTACTCTATGGCTTTCCGGATAGCGCCCGGTTAACATACTGACTCTGGCAGGCATACAGGTGGGGTTGGGTGTATAAGCCCTGGCGAAATCCACTCCGCCCCTGGCCCAGGAATCCAAAAACGGCATGGTATCCAGGGAATATCCTGCTCCTTTTCGCAAATCAGCCCTTTGCTGATCTGTCATAACAATAATGATATTTGGGGACATGCTTGTTTCCACTCCTTTGATTATTTAGGATTACTGGCGCTCCTATCATCTCTTATCATAGCGGATCGGTTTATCCCTATTATATAAAATCAGACTTATTATATAAAATCAGAGCCTGTCCACTTGTTACGGATTAAGAGTTGCCGTTTTTACGATCCTGCGGTCTTTCGTCCAGTGATCCCTGTACCAGGTGCAGGATGCAAAGGTATCATTCAGCTTCTCCATGCGCTCTTTCAACAACTTCCGAAAGCCATCAAGTATGCCGGCATAGTTTATGTCCTTTGCAAGGTTGGTCATCTGCCAGGGATCCCGGATATCATCAAACAGCAACTCTTCTCCATCTGACCGGTATATCGCATAAGTATACCGCTTGCTGCGCAAGGCTCTCCATTCATGACCATCCTCCCATGCTGCCGTTGCACCAGTGCATTCCATGAGAGCTGCCTGGGGTTCCGGCCCTTCCTTTCCCAACGCACAGTGGCTTAAGTCCATTCCCTCCACTTCATCCGGGATCGGAAGGCTCATCATGGACAACAGGGTGGGCATAATATCCGGGGTGTTCAGGCAGGCATCGCTTCGATATCCGGCAGAAACCTTCCCGGGCCATCGAATCAGAAAGGGAACCCTGACCGCCTCTTCATAAAAAATATTCTTTGCCCTTCTCCCATGGGCACCAAACATTTCTCCATGATCGGATGTAAAAACCAGAATGGTATTATCCCGGATACCTGCCTGGTTCACGGCATCCAATATTCTGCCGATGTTCCAGTCCAGGTTGGACGCCATGGCGTAGTACACCTTCTTCCATTCCGGAATATGGCTTCGTTCCTCCTGTGAAAGCCTGGCCCATCCATCCGCATGGGGATCATTTTCCTCCCTGTAGTTTTTCGGCAGGGAAAACTCCACGTCCTTGAACCGATCATAAAACTTTTCCGGTACATTTTCCCGGTTCCATGGATCATGGGGCGTTCCAAACGACAGAAAAAGAGCAAACGGTTCAGAGAAAGCAGATTTCTCTTTTATCCATTTCATTGCCAGCTCCGCCTGCCCGTCCGGCTCATACCCCTTCATCGTAATTTTTTCCGGACTGTCCTTATGATAATAGGTATCATAGTATTCATGGTGAAAGTTATAGGCGGCCCAAAATCCGTCAAATCCAAGCCGGTCCGGTCCCGGCGGCGTATAGGAATTCTTCGGATCATAGTGATTACCCAGTTCATCGGCCCAAAGATGCCATTTCCCGATATAGCCTGTCTGGTAACCATTTTCCGTCAAAACGTGACCAATGCACTTATGATTGGGATTCATCCGGATTTCATTGATAACCATCCCTGTACTGGTGGTGTATTTCCCTGTGAACAGAGAAGCCCGATAAGGCGCGCAAACCGGATGACCGGATACGGCATTGCAAAAGTTCAGACTTTCTTTTGCAAGCTGATCAATATTGGGTGTGTCGGCTTTCGTGTCGCCGGCATATCCGCATGATTGGTAGCGGAGCTGATCAGCAAAGATATAAATCAAATTTGGATGTGACATTTTTTGATGCATTGTTAAAACCTCCACTTCAAGCGATACGGCAGTAAAATAGCAAAACAAAGGAAGTATGTGCTGAGTGTTCAGGTCATCGCTGGCACATACCTCTTGATGAATCAGTGGGCGCCGTGACATTTCTTATATTTTTTGCCGCTTCCGCAGTAGCAGGGTTCATTCCGCTCATGCCCGGCATCCACAAAAAGCCCGTTTTGGGGAGCGCCTTCCCACTTTTCCGCCATGGCAGGATCCTTCCTGCAGGTCTCCGCCAGCTCCCGCAGCTGCGGCAGGGTATGCTTGTAAAAAGCTTTCCAGCCGCTGCACAGCCAGCTCATATGATCCGGCGGGTTTCCGTTATAAATGCGATGCTTCAGGCAGTCGCCGGAGCAATACGTCAGATATTCACACACCCGGCATTGTTTATTCCACTGTGCCTTTTGCCGCCCAAACGCAAGATATCCGGGATCGGACAGCATGGATTCCCAGGAACGGTCCGCAAGATTTCCGATCCTTTTGTCCTTCTCCACAAAAAAATCACACGGATAGACATCCCCGTTATGCTCCACAACAAAATACTGACAGCAATTCCCGGCCATATGGCACACCGAATAGCTGCCGTCTATCATGTGGTTCAAAACAGCATCGAACATTCGGACCGATACCCGATAGACATCCTCCCGGATCCATTCATCAAATACATCGCACAGAAACTGTCCCCACTGCTCCCCGGTTATGGAAAAAGGCATGGGGCTGCCGTCCGGATCCGGCTCCACACAGGGAATGTATTGATGATATCGTACTCCAAGATCCCGAAGAAACCGGTAAATCTGCTTTCCTCTGCCCACATTTCCCGCGTTTACCAGGGTCAGCACATTAAATTCAACATGATTCCGTTCCAGACATTGCATTCCCCTGCGGACATCCTGCCAGGTCCCGGAGCCGTCCGCCCGCCTTCGATACCGGTTATGGATCTCTTCCGGCCCGTCCAGGCTGATTCCCACCAAAAACCGGTTTTTTGCAAGAAACCGGGCAAAATCGTCGTCCAGCAAAGTACCGTTGGTCTGCAGGCTGTTGGCGATGGTCTTGCCCTTTCCATATTTTTGCTGCCAGGAGAGAACCTTTTCAAAGAACTCCCGGCCCATCAAAGTCGGCTCCCCTCCCTGCCAGCCGAAAGCATAGACCGGCTGAACCGTGGCCAGATATCCTTCAATCATTTTTTCCATAACCTCATCCGACATACGGTGTTTTTTGCTCCGGGCATACAATGCACTCTTTTCCAGGTAAAAGCAATATTCACATCTTAAATTACAGTCCGCCGATGTTGGCTTGATCAGTAACGAAAATGGCTTGTTCATAAAAACCGATCCCCCCTGTCTCTATTGTACTACAGGTTGGGGATCGGTATCTCTTGATCAGGCATATTTCTTTTTGATTTTATCGGAGGAATTCCTGTCATATCTTTGAAAAACGTCAGGGCTTCGCAGTTCCGGCTCTTTTTAGAAATTTGCCAGCCCGCTGTTTTCCACTCCCTGCATAAACTGCTTCTGGAACACAAAATAGATGACCATCAAAGGCAGCATCGCCAACACACATGCCGCCATGGCGTCCAGATTAATCTCATTTCCCAGCGCAGTGGTGACTTTTACCCCATACTGGGCCACCCCGGATATCCTCTGCACCAGCATCCTGTTATAGTTGGACAAATAGGTATCCGGCTCAAATGCATCATTCCAATGCCATACGACGGATAAAATCGATACCACCAGGATTGTGGTCTTTGCAATGGGAAGCATAATGCTGAAAAAAATCCGCGGCATGGAGCAGCCCTCAATTTTTGCAGCCTCTTCGTAGGACTTCGGCAGGGTTTTGAAAAACTGCCGGAACAGAAAGATATGCAGCCCTCCCTTTAACCCAAAGCCAAAAAAACAGGGAATCAGAATCGGCAGGAACGTTCCCATCCAGTTGAGTTTGGAATACTGGATATAGAGAGGCATAATCAGCACCTGCGGCGGAATGATCAAACTCAGCATGGCAATTCCAAACATGATCCCCTTGCCACGGAACGAAAACCGTGCGAAGCCGTAACCTGCCAGGCCGCAGGAAAGAACATGTCCCACCGTACTGACCAGTACCACCGTAAGTGTATTGAAAAGAGCATGGAAGTAATCCATATTTTGGAATACTTTACTGTAGTTCTCAGTATTTACCTTGGTGAGCACCCACACCTTGCTGGCATCAATCAACTCAAAGTCATACTTGAGCGAATTGAAGATCAGATAGATCAGCGGATACAGAAAAACAAAAACCAACTCCATCAACAATACATAGATAACAAGATTGATCAGAAGTTTGCCGGATACTTTCCGGAAATGATCCATGCGGAAGGAACTTTTACTCTGCTTTTTTCTATTTTCACTTATTGTTGGATTCATCAATAGATTCCAGACCTCTTTTCCTATTCGATTTCACCGCAAAAAGGCTGCTGCACAACGAACTCATACCGCGACCTTTGTTGCAGAGTCCCGTCTTCTAATCATAATTGGTAAAACGCCTTAGGATTATGAAAGCGAGGATGGCAATGACTCCGGATATTACAAAGTAAATCCATCCCAAAGCGCTGCCGTAAGCAAGATTAAAGTCTTTGAATGTGGTATCCAGAGTATACTTTATCACCTTATTTCCGGCATTGGTGGAGAAATCGATTATCGTAAATACCGTATTCAGCAGTATGGTCGGAGTAACCAGGGGCAGAGTGATTTTCCAGAACTTTTCCCACTCCATGGCACCGTCGCAGTAAGCTGCCTCGTAATAGGATTCCGGTATGGTCTGCAGGGCCCCGAGAAAGATAATGATCTGGATTCCGGACATCCAGAAGATATCCTTTGTAAGCGTCAGCAGGTTACTCATGAAATAGGCGATGCGGTATCCGAAGATTGCCACCAGTGTCCCGGAGAGACTGATCACTTCTTCAGAAGTCGCCATTGATTCGTACGCTTCTTCAGCAAGCTCAGAAGCCGTCTTTGCAATGTTCCCTGTGATGGTATCCATAACAACACCGGTACCCAGTAAAACAGGCAGGAAAAACGCCACCCGGAACAATCCCTTGAACTTCAATTTCCGATTCAGCAAGATGGCAATAAAAAGGGAAAATACAACGACGATAGGTGTTTTAATCAATACCTCCTTCAGCGTGTCCAGAAGCAGAGGAATAAAATCCGTATCCTGGAAAAATGCGTTGGCATAATTCGTCCATCCTGCAAAGTCCAGGGAATAAGAAACGATATCCTTGACCTTACTGAAGGAAAGAATCAGCGAATACACCAACGGATAGGTGAAGAAGGCCAAAAACCCCAGCATCCACGGAGCCGTGAAAAAATATCCCCATTTGTTTTCCTTTGATGTCAGCTTCGACTTTTTTATCTTCATATTGTAAACCCGCTCCCTGTCCAAGTACCTGCCCGCGCCGGCAGGCCGGTTTTAATGTATGGCATATCCTTTTGCCGGAACCACAACATCATCTTCCTTTACCTCTTTTCCGGAATAGTTGATATAGATCGTCTTGTTGTTGCTGTATTTTACCACTGCAACGTCGTCCGACAGATATTCATGGGATACCATATAGGCATCGGCAAACGCGGAGAAATTCTCATCAAACTCCCGATAGGTATCAATGATCTCCTCCTTTGTAAATTGGTAAGGAGTGGTGAACCCATCATAAATATCTGCATACTTCGCAGTTTCCTCCACTGTCAGCAAATAAAATGGGACGCACCCGTATTCGATCGCTTTCAATTTTTCCAGTTCCTTATCAAAGAACGTGTTGAAAGGTTTTGCCGTATAGGGAATGGATCCATGAACCACCATCTGATAAAACGGCACGGATCGGTCGGCAAAAACATAGTCTGTGGAACCGATGGGAATATCCAGAAGCCAGGAACTGTTTTTCAGCACATACAGATTGCCCCCCATACTGGCAAGCTCAATCTGACCGGCTGCCTGCTCATAGCTATCCATCCACGTTTTCACCGTCCCGGCCCGGGTGGATCGGTATTTCTCATTGTAATCATAATACATGAGATTTGGAATCGTGGAAACCATCATACCGGGATTCCCATATTTTTTGTGAGCCGGCAGGGATTGCTTCAATAAACTTTCCTTCACTACCAATGGCGAAAACAGTTTATCGGAATGGGTACCGAACTCAAAAATTCTCTGATTCGTATCCTTTGCCAGTTTTTTCTTGTTTACCCTGCGGTCGGACGAATCGGAATAAACATAATCCTCCGCCAGAAACAAGGCATCCTTCTGCCGTTTTGCTGCTTCTTCCAGATCCTTCAGCCCTTGTCCCCCACCAAGGCCGGCTGCCGGTCGGAACCGGGTAGGCCTTTTAATCGGATCGGTCCAGCTATCCATTCCGATCATCATGTTTTCCACACCAGCCGTTTTCAGTTTCCCCATAATATCCTGTACCTGCCCGAATGTTGAGAAAGGGATGAACCGGTTAAAGAACAGAACCGGTTTTTCCACACCACCGACAAATTCCAGTCCTATGGGCATTTTTCCTTTCTGAAGCCGGTCGCTTTTGTTCAGAAGGGATCTTTTCTGAAGATAAGACCGGTATGCGTTGGCCATGCCGCTGTAGTTTGCCTGCTCCCCGTTCAGGAATTGAAACCGGACTTTCGCATCAAAGTTGTTCTTCTCTTTTTCATAAACCTTGGCGGTTTTGGAGGAATAGACACTGGAGGAGCTGATCTCCACCGTATTCCGGTAAGTGAAATTTGCATTGATCCGATTCAGATTGATGGTATTTCCGCTGGGATAGAAGGACACAGACGCTTCCTCGTCCCCTTTTTCAATTATGGCAAGAAAAGCGTCATTTTCCTTTTTTGAACCGTAAACCGGCAGCATGGCCCGTTTCAGCCCGGCCAGATCCCTGTTGAATTCCCACCGGACATCCACACCCCTGTCGGAATATATATCCTGTTCATAATGCCCGGTTACATTGCCATGGTCCGGCTTGTTGTAAGCGATGGCACCCGATCCGTTGGGAAAGAAAACATAGCCTTTTTCATCGTCCGAAGAGGCGCCGAAATTGGGAAGCAGCTGGATTTGTATCATCCCGCCGTATTTGATGGACTTCATCAGCCCAAGGCAGTAAACGGCATAATCTTCTTCCTTCTCCAGGTCATCCCGCATCTTTGCAAAGCGGTCCTTCTCCTTCTTTGAAACCTTGTCCGATTCCCTGATCTTATTGAAAAAGCCTTTTTCATCTTTCTGCCCACCATAGACACAGTCGTCGAGCGATTGGGCATTTGCATGACTCCGTATGACGCCACTCGCATTCTCCGCTATATATTGGATGCCTACCGCACTCTTCACATCCTTAAAATATTCCTTGAGCTTGGCGATGATTTTTCTGGCATTGGCAATCGTCGTTTTATTTTCACTGAGCTTTAGTTTATCCGCCTCATCGACGGTTTTTTCTGCATGGGCAATAAATTCCCGGATGGTTTTGACATAGCCATCCAGCTTTTTCTTTGTCCCTTCCCCTTCCTTGATCTGTTTTGATGGAACAGAGACCATCAGGGACTTCCCATCTATGGAAATGTCCACAGCCAGGGAAATATTCTCTTCCGGAAGATGATAGGAAATCCTTACGCCGTTTTTTATTTTCTTCATCCCAATCTCCGGTTTCAGAGTGTTTATGGGAGCGGTAATGATATCAGTGGTATTCATGCTCAGATCCGTATAGGACAATCCAAACAGCGAATTATAGGTTTCCTGGAAATATGCGTCCGGTGTTTTCCCTTCCGGCGTGTACTTTGCAGGATCCACAGACGAGCTCCACACATATCCCGTTTCTTTGTCCACTACATCGACAACGCCGGTTTCCTCCCTGGCGTAAAGGATGAGAAAATCATTTTCCGCAACCAGTTCATACCCTTCCCTTTTCTGCTGTTCCTGCCCTTCCATCTCATTTCCCAGGGCAAACACTTTTCCCGGATGAGACAGACCGAAGCATCCGAAAAACAACAGAACTGCAAGTACCATCGTACTCAATCTTTTCCTATTCATGCTTTGCCTCCTTGTTATTCTCCTGTTCCGCATTCTCAATTCATCTGAAAATACATCCGATAGCTGCCCCACACATCCTTTAGGAAATCAACCAGTTCCTCTCCCAGCATAAACAGCAGCCCCAGAATGATCCAGATAAACACGATGCTCAGAAGAGTAATAAGAGCGACCTTTACCGTTTCCGTAAAGCTATAGGAGTTCATGGACATCACATTGACAAAGAACAGGATAAAGATCCATATCCACATGATATTGTTGATGCCGTTATACAGAGAAAGACTGGAAAGGGACAATACGTTGGAGAACAGCGCCAGCGGAACCGTGATCAGAATATAGGGGATCATGGAATACGCGGATGCACTGAACACTTCGCTGATTCGAACCTCTCCGCTTCGTATCGTGGTGACCAAATAATTACAGGTTACCCAGGTCAATAATGGAATCACCAGGTTGAGCAATTCCATGCCGATGTTCCGGTTGTAAAAATCCTTCTGAAACGGGAAATGAGTCAGGTAAATCGAAGCAACTCTGGAGACCAGGACCAGCCCATACAGGATCAGCGGCAGGGTCACATCAAACTCGGATCTTTGCTCCCGGATGGTCCGAAATCCTTCCATGGGATCAAATACAGAACCGAGCAGGATCCGGAAGCGGCTCCCTCTTCGGAACCACCTGCTTCGAACCGGCTTCTCAAAGGATCGCTTGTAAGCTCTGTGGAAATATTTGAAGAGCAGCATGATCAGGATTGCAATTGCCAGGATGCCAAACAGAACAAATGCAAAATGTTCCCTGACAGTGAGCAGGAGCTGTGCATCAAACGCTTCGGAATATCCCGGCAGATAAAACGAGATTCGATACTCCTGCATTGCCTTCCGGTACTCTCCATTTCGGAGATACGAGTCTCCCATCCCCTTGTGGGCCATAGGATAATTCGGACTGATATCCATGACCTGCCGCCAGTATTCCACTGCCTTGTCATACTTGCCGTCTTCATAGTTTTTCAGTGCTTTATGGATCAATAAAGTAAACTCCGTGGGCTTCATCATATGAACAAGGTTCTGCGTACTGTCCAGGACAAAAATATTTCCTTTGCTGTTGATGGCGATGCTGGAGGCGCTTAGAAACTTACCGGACCAGTTTCCCGTTCCTCCAAAGACCATCAGGTTATTTCCATTGCCGTCATATTGATAGATTCTTCCGGATATGTTGTCCACCATATTGATGATGCCGTCCGAATCCACACAAAGATCGACAAATTCCGGATCCGTATTTTTCTTTCCATAGTGAAGAAGGACATAATCAATATATCGGTCCCCAAATCTTCCCCCGTATGGATATGTGTTCTTTCCGATTGTGGAAAACTTCTTTAGCTGCCCTTGATCCGTATGTATCGTGGTGGTATAGATTGCATTCTTCTGATCGATCAGAAAGTTGGAGTTTGTAGGAGGGATCCGTTTTGCAATCTTTTTTTTCTGGGATTCGGATGCAAAAGTCTGAATGGCATGATCCACAGCGCTATACTGTAGTTTGGTGGAGGCCATATATCCCCGGAACGTATTTTCTTCATCAATAATCGTCAGGCCATGATAATCATCCTTATTCAATATAAAGATCTGATCAATCGAATTGATGCAAACCTTGGTGGGCCGAAAGGCATAGGAACTGTCATATAAATCCGATTCCGGTTTGACAAACGTCTTTAGCAGCTTTCCCTCCGGGGACACCTTCAGGATTCTTCCGTTATCGGTATCTGCAATGAGCATATTCCCGTTATCGTATACATAGATTCCCTGTGGATTATTCAGCGTTTCCCCGTCGAAATTGCTCAAAGCCCGGACATGTTCCATGTTTTCGTCCATCGTGACAATCCGGTTGTTTCCACTGTCCACAATATAGATATGATCCTTCTGATCAATAAAGATATCCTCCGGTTTATTGAGCTGCGCCACCTGATTGCCAAAATAGCCCTGCGCCCGGACCGCATTATAGGTAACAGGAATATACGAAAGCCCGACATTGGGATCAAACACATAGTCCGCTTCGTTATATGCATAACAGGGTGCATTTATTTGACAAATGATAAATACGGAAAGAAAGACCGTAACGAATCCCTTTAAAAATTTGGATTTTTTCATAAACGATACCACCTTATCCTTTGATGCCTGAATATTCCATCGTTTGCAATACCCTGGACTGCATAAACACATAGATCAGTATCACCGGCGCGGTCGTAAGGAACGTTGCAGCAGCAGCCGCTCCCATCCTGGCAATCCCTCCGTCAGCTATGCTCCGCAGCACAATGGGAAGCGTTTTCTTTGCCTGACTGGTGATATAGATCATCGGCCCGAAACTGTCATTCCAGTTTGCGATAAAGGAGAACACGATGATCGTGGAAGTCGCCGATTTTGTCAGGGGCAGCACGATTCTCCGAAAAGTGGCAAACGTACCGCAGCCATCCAATTTGGCGCTGTCCAGTAACTCATCGGGGATCTGTGAAACAAATTGCTGATATAGAAAGAAATACATAGGGATTGCAAATTTCGGTATGATAAGGGACAGATAATTGTCCAGCATTCCGGCTTTGCTCACAATCAGATAGATCGGGATCTGAGACGCCGGAGCGGAATACATCAGAGCATAGACCACAATCCTGGAAAACGCCTTCATGCCCCGCAGATGAAGCTTTTGAGCAGAATAAGCCCCCATGGAACAGACCAATACCGTCCCTGCAACGCTGCATACCGTTGTAACAACACTGTTGAACAAATATCGGGTAAAAGGCACCACCTTGCTGTCCAAAGTCCCCAGCAAGCTGCTGAAGTTCTGCAGTGTGGGCTTTTTGACAAAAAACCGGGGTGGAAACAGCAGCAGCTCATCCAACGGTTTAAATGCAGTGACAACCAGATAAATCAAGGGAAGCGCCATAAAGACTGCCAGTAAGATCATTACGATATACAGAAGCACCAGCCCCGGAGTGACCCTCCTGAAATATTTCCGTTTACGTTTCCGCATATATATATGTTCCTCCCTTTTCCTATTCATCCTTTGATGAGAAGATCTTCATCAGGATGCGGCCCAATCCAAAGTTCAGCACAAACAGCAGAAAAGATATGGCAGATGCATAGCCCAGTTCAAACCGGAGAAAGGCATAGTCATACATATGACCCACCATGGTATGAGCCGCATAATCCGGGCTTGGAAATCCCGCAATTCCTACTGTAATGTCAAAGACCCCCAAAGCTCCCACCATGGCCATAATGGAGTTGAACAAAAGCTGAGGCTTGACGGAAGGCAGGGTAATATACCATAGTTCCTGAAATTTGTTTCGGATCCCATCGATTTTTCCGGCTTCATACATGTCCTTCGGGATATTGTTGAGCCCGGCAAGATTGGTCAGAAAGCCGGTGCCCATACTGGTCCACAGCGATATGAAAATAATCAGCTTCATGATGTACTTGGGATCCTTTGTCCATTGGACCGGCTCACTTAGAAATCCCAGCTGGATCAGGATATCATTGATCAGTCCATACCGGTCGCTGGAAAACAGATACAGCCAAACCACCGACATGGCCAGCCCGCTTGTCAGGGACGGTGCATAAAAGGCCAGGGCAAAGCTGTTGCGAAACTTCAGCTGGTTGATGATCCAGGCAAACAGAAAAGATGCTATGAATCCCAGAGGACCGGCGACCACAGCATAGCTGAAAGTGTTTTTCACCGCCTTGATAAATAAGTCGTCATTGGTAAACAGTTCCTTAAAGTTTTCAAGTCCAATGAATTTCATGGGCTGAATAATATTGTAACTTGTTAAGCTCAGAACCAGGCTCCATATGACAGGTACGACAACAAATACGATAAACAAGATGACAAACGGAGCGGCCATAAGATATCCTTCCGCCGTATCTTTTCGGAATGTATTGAAAAAGCCGTGCCTAATTTTCGGAACCCTGCCCGGAACCGTGCCTGTCCTGCCCGTTGCACCCGGTGTATTCATTGTATTCGTCAAATCCTTCCCATTCTTCTCGCATTTTCATCGATCGACCCGTTACCCGTTATTCTTTCGGATTCTGCACATCTTCCACGCCATACTCCACTTGTTTTCGCTGCATTTCGATGTTTACGGCCTTGATGGCTTTCTCCAGCGACACTCTCGGATTCATGCCGTCCATGACGACCCGGGTCCAGGCATTGTTGATATGACGGGAGGTATAGTATCCGCCCAATGCATTGGGAACTCCCCTATACCAATCCCAGGCTTCCCTGAAAACCGGAATATCTTCCTTTGGCCAGGGAAGGGATAAAAAGGCTTCCGTATTGGCCGAATTCCACCTGGCCTCCAGGCCAATCACCGCCTCCACCTCCATGGAAAACCGTTCCTGTGTTTCTGCGCTGGACCACCATTTCATAAATTTCCATGCTTCTTCCTTTTTATCGGAATCCGTAAACATGCACATGGTGCTGATGCCACCGCTGTTGCTTCTGTTTATGGTTCCGTCCTGCTGCAGTGTCCCCGGAATATTGGTCACTCCCCACTTTCCATAAATATCCGGTGCGGCATAGGTAAGTTTGATGAAATCGCCATATCCGCCTATCACCAGTGGAACATCCCCGATCCGGAAGTGGTTGTAAACATCTACCGTTTTCGGGATATCATAAATCGTATAATTTTCCGTCCACTGCAGGAAAGCCTTGTATGCAGCATCGGAATCCAGAGCCAGGGCAGACCGGTCCTTGTTATAGTATTCTCCGCCGTTTTGATACAGAAATGGAGAATAATCCGAAGGCATATAGAAATCCAGCGCATTCTGCTTCAAAATCGGCAGGGCGGTATAATACAGGTCGTCCCATGTCTGCGGGACATCGATGCCAATCTCATCCAGAATGTCCTTTCGATAGAACATCATGGAAAAGTCCATTGTTTCCGGAAGCGCGTAAATCCCACCCCGGTATTTCAGCGGAGAAAGAGCTTCCGGCAAAAACCTTTTCTGAATTTCATCAAAATCCCTGAATTTGGACAAATCCACTGTCGCGTCCCGAATAGCAAGCTCCACCGGAGTGGACTGATCGCTTCCCAGTGCGACGTCCGGTGCATTTCCGGAAATAATGGAGAGCATCAGCGGACTGACACTTCCCACTGCACCAACAGACCCGGCAGGCAGAATGTTTACCTTTACTGCAATTCCTGTTTTTGTGGAAAAATCTTCATTGGCAAGTCTCTGGATAATCTCACCCATCTCTTTTGTCCTGGCGACCCACACATCCAGGACAACAGGCTTCTGCACTTTCCCCTGATCCACTGAGGCTGCCGCTCCATTCCGGGAATAAAGCACACTGTCATAATCCTTGTAAAAGGAAGAGACAAAGTTCACCATGGTGCCTGCGGACCTTTCCCACAGGGTGCTTTGCCGCAGTTTGATTTCCTTTCCCGGTGCGGCAAACTGCAGAAAGTCGATGGTCGCAGGCTGTTCCTGTATCTGAAATGCATAGGTGGACAAACTGGACTGGGTGGTCGTCAGCTCCCTCAGTTTTTTGGGGATCTTCTCCGGTTTCCGGATCAGATAAGCCAGCTGGTCAGCCGCTGTATTCAGGCTGTTTGCCAGAGTAGGAGTCTTTCCCGATATTTTAATCAGATAATCCACCAAATGCCGGTATCGATCCCGAATATCCGCCATGGTATCCATGAGCTTCGGAACCTTTTGATCCAATTCATACTGAAAATTGGGATCCGGATCGCTGCCTGTCACTTTTGTAATGTTTCGCAGAAGAGCAGACATATTATCATTGATCGAATAGATTTCCCGGGCGACATAACCGGAATTCCCCAGCTTGTTTTCAAGGGAAATCCGATGTTTACCCTCCGACAGATAAAACAGATAAGGCTTCCCCTTCTCATCCGAGATGGTTACACTCTGCCATTTATCACTGTAGGAAAGGGGATATTCCTTTACCTCCTCAAAAGGAACCACGCCGTCAATGGCAATTTGCCGGTAGACATTCAAACCTTCCCCGTGATTCTGAAAAACCTTCAGGTTCAGTTTATAAAGCGCGGATTCCGGAGCATAAAAGTCCCATTCAATTTTCTGATTGGCGTTTCTCCAGTTGTCTCCGCCGATTGTATTCAGCACCACCCGGCCTTTTTGATAAGGCTGCGTGGCAGGATCCGAATTGTATTCCCTGCGCAGAATCTGTTCCGACCGGTAATCGGCATCTTCCCCCTGCAGTACAACATTTTTTCCCTTGTATTCCGAAAAACCTTTTTCCTTGTATTCCTTGAGAACTTCCTGATATTTTGGATAATCCTCTGCAGGAATCAGCGAGATATCCCCAATGGACAGCTTTCCGCTTACGCTGGCAAGAGTCAGGGTATGCTTCCCTTTTTCCAGATAATACCGGAAGGGTTCGCTGGTATACCCGTCCACATCGGTTGCTTTTATGGTAAACCATTCATTTTTTTGCTTCAGCAGCGGATTGACTTCATCCCCGTTGATATCCTTTGTGACCCTGGAAGCTTCATACCACTTCCGCGGAAAGGCAATGTTCCCGCTTTCAGTAAAGGGAAGCTTATGATCAATCCATATCTCACGCTGTACCTGCAAGCCTTCTTCCGCATCGGTTAAATACTCAAACCCGATTTCGTACAAGCCCTCCCGATTCACCTCAAAATCCCAGGACACAGCGCCGGTCTTTCCATCCGTATAAACGGAAACCGAATCTCTTCCGTTCTGATCCTTTTTAAAAACAGGATTTCCGGAATCCGAAAAAGCATTGGCAGCTTTCAGAACAATCCTGTCTTTCCTGGAAAGATGATACTCCAGGGGATCCTTGTATTCCCCGGAAACAGCAGCATAGCTGTCCTCCGCTGACACTGGCGCTTTCGCTTCCCCTGCGGTATTCTTTTCGGATACGCCCTCATCCGTTCCGGCATTTCCTCCGGCAGCGATCGCTTTCCTGTTTTCTGCGGGGATACCGGAAAAATTCCATCCCATTATGCAAAAAATCAAAAGTAAGAGTACCGTAGTCCTGATACCTGCTGATTGGTTTCCTTTTCGTCCTGCCGTTTTCAACTCGATTTCCCCTTTGAGCAAAAATAAGCATACAAGAGGTATCTATGCCCGGATCGCATCCGGAACATAGATACCGTGATCATTGATTTTCAAAGCCATGGAAGGCCGTTACTTTTTATCTCCGCCTTCGGTTTTTTCTCCTTCTTTGTCTTTCTCCTTTTTCTCAGCGTCCGCCTTTTCCTTAGCGATCCGCTCTTCTTCCTTCTTCGCTTCGTCCTTCAAATTGATCTTTCCGGACTGGTAATCCTCATAGATCTGATCCGCCTGTTTTTGAAGGGCAGCAAGCTCATCCGTGACGGTAACTTCCCCGTTCAGCATTTTAAACATCCCGTCTACCATAACACCGTTCCATTTTGCATTGATGAGGGAATTTGTGGACCTGGTTATATTGATTTTTTTATAAAGCTCTTCCCGGTCCAAAACGCTCTGCTTGATGTCCGGCCTGGTGTTGTCCAGATATTTGTCAAAAAGGGCGTTCTTCGCTGCCGGTTCGGCCATAAAGACAGGAACCCAGGTCTCCGGATGGTCTATGGCTTCGCCTTCCATTACATTGCTGACGCCTCCGGTGACACAATATTTCAGGAGCAGCCAGGCACCGTCCGGGTTTTTCGCTCCGGTCGGGATTCCATACCATTGGTTGATATAGCCAGTCACATATGGCTCATGATCTTTCAGCTCATCCGGTCGGGGCAATGGCGCAATCCCAACGGCAAAGTTCTTGTTTTTCATATTGTTTGAATAGCCAATATCCGTATTGACCATGGCAATATTTCCCTTATCCCAGTTTATCGTATCCGGGATCTTGTCATCGCCGCCGTAGATACCAATGGTTTTCTTTAAAAACTCAAAGGTGTTCGCCACTTCCGGCGTATTGATATTAACTTTTCCGTCCTTTTCCTGATACTGTTTTCCAGTGGACAGAATCCATGCTTCAAATCCGCCCCCGCATCTATATCCCAGCTCTTTGACCATTCCATTTGAGTCAAATGCCGTTAGCTTCTTTGCGTAATCCAGAAATTCGCTGCGTGTTTGGGGCGGAGTGTCCGGATCCAGACCGGCTTTTTTGAACAAATCCTTGTTCCATACCAAAGCTTCACTGGAAACATCCGTATAGACAGCATAGATTTTACCATCATATGTAGTATAGTCCGGATACCAGTCAGGCAGATTTTTCAGGTTATATTCCGGATCGTTGTTCAGATAATCATCCAGAGGCTGAATCAGTTTTTCCTTTGAAGCATATACCAGAGGAGACGATGTCATATCCCTCGTAAAATACATATCAGGCTGATTGCCTGCCGCAATGGCAGATGCAAGCAATGCCAGATTCCCGTAGGGCATGGTTTCAATCTTCAGCTTCAGATCCGGATACTGTCTTAAAAACGGTGCGTAATACCCTTCATCAAATCCTCCACCAACCGTAATGGTTGACTTTTCCGCTGCTTTCATCCTGTCTTCGAAAGTGTTCCCTGTGCCCTTTTTCGTGTCCTTCTCCGAGCCTTTCCCGGAATTATCTGTTACTTCTGTCCCAGAACCGCTTTTTCCGGCATTCTTTGTTTTTTCGGTAGACTTGCATCCGGAAAACAATAACGTGGAAATCATAGTGAGCAGAATCATGGTACTGACTAGTTTTTTCATAAAATCCTCCTTTGCCATTCGTCCAATATCCTATGCCGCCTCGTCCAACAACCTATCAAAACAGAAAAAATCCCTTAAGACTTCACCTCCCCCGCCGGATTCCTTCCTTTCAGCGCTGATAGTTGGTATACTATTTTCTAAAGCTCCTATCGGAATTATATTATAATATGTTTGATTATATGTCAATAGTATATTGATATATTTATACAGAATGTGAAATAGAATTCTGTCAGATTGACGAATTGAGCTTTTCTTCTATGTGAAAGCCTGCGGCGAAAATACATAATTGACCATGCCCGTCATTCTATATACCTTCTTCTCATGCGATAAAAGCCGCAGCCTTGCTCATATCCAGGGCTACGGCTCCTTTTTTATTGTCAGACCGGATTACTGTCAGGCCAGAAAGGGAATGATCCGACAATAAGACCTATTATACCTTATCGACCCGAAGGCCAGGTCTTCAAAATTTTGCAGCAATCCGGCAGGCACGTTTGTACGCTTCTGTAAGATATTCAATTGGCTCCATTTTTTTATACCGATCGTTCTCATGGCGGCCCGGCTTGGAGTCTCTGGTCAGTTCAAAGGTTAGGACACCATCATAATTGCATTTTTTTAAACGCTCCACATTATCATCCCAGTCCGCGACCCCGTCAAATGGCAGCAGATGAAGGTCGTCCTTCCAAGTTATCTTCCCATTGTAATCACGAATGCCAAGATTATCGTTCAGATGGGTAATGATCAAACGGTCGCCGAGACGTGCAAGCAGATCCTGTGAATGGTTATAGCACATTTCGTGACCGGAGTCCCAGCAAAACCCCACCGCTGGATGGTCAGCAAACTCATCCATGAGCGCAAACAGGTATTCTTCCCCCTCCGTGTTTTCAAAAGCAATTCTAACACCACTGTTTTCAGCGGATTGGACAAGCCGGCCGAAACGTTCCAAACCGGCCTGTGTGGGCGTGTGATCCTCAAATCCAATAAAGGCATGGACCACCATGATTGGTACTTCCCAGAGCTTACAATCTGTAAGGCAAGCCAATAACCCGTCCAGCGCTTCCTGCCCCCTCGCCGGATCATCACCCCACATATCAGCGGAACGCCCAAATGGTGCATGAATGGAATGGTAGGTCATACCTGTTTCCCTGGCAGCTTGTACCCATTCCTCCAGTGGGGAATCTGTTTGCCACTCTGTAAAGAAGCCATCAAATCCGATCTTCGCAAACGTTTTTATTTGTTCCGTTGTTGACATGCCGAAACAGTCCGATGTAGCAAGATATAATCTTTTGTTCCACATTATGAATCTCCCCTTTTCAAGTCCCCGTCTTTCTCATTTTTTCCATTTGGACAAAGCGTCTGCCAGGGATGTATTGATGGAAGCCTCCGGCTCCTGCCGGTTGAGTATCTTCCGGACTTCCCGCTTGTCAACCTTTTCTCCCTTCCGGCGTTTGAAATCCGAGAGCTTTTCCCGATAACCGCAGGAGCAGGCAAACATCTTATGATCCCCTTCCCCGCGGATCTCCATTTTCTTGTGGCATACGGGGCATCTGGCATTGGATAACAGTGAAATTCCCTTCCGGTATCCGCATTCCCGATCCGGGCAGACCCGCATCTTCCCTTTTTTCCCGTTGACCTCCAGCAGATACTTCCCGCATTGGGGACATTTCTCCCGGGTTACATTGTCGTGCCGATAGGCCGCATTGCTGGCATGGACTTCGGACACCAGGGAAGAGGCATATTTCCGCATTTCCATAATAAATTCATCCGGCCGGGCCTGCCCTTTTGCGATTTGCTGAAGCTGTTCTTCCCAGTTTGCCGTAAGGCCAGGGGACTTCAGATCCGCCGGCACCAGCTGAATCAGCTGCATTCCCTTGGAGGTCGGCACGATTTCCCTTCCCCGCCTCTCCACTACAAAGGAATCAAAAAGTTTTTCAATGATATCCGCCCGGGTCGCCGGAGTACCCAGGCCGCTGCTTTCCGACATGACTTTCCGCAGCCGGTCATCTTCAATGAATTTGCCGGGATGCTCCATGGCAGACAGCAGGGTCGCTTCCGTGTAGCGTGCAGGCGGTTTGGTTTTTCCGGAAATGGCGCGGACATCCAGCAGCTTCATCCGGTCGCCTTTTTGCACCGCCGGAAGAACCTGATCCCGGTCCAAATCGGAATCGCCATCCTCTTCCTCTCCGGACTCCGACTGATCCTCATAGGCTTTTCTCCAACCCATGGACTGCACGCTCTTTCCCCTTGCCGTAAAGAGCTCACCCTGGACATCCAGCTTTACGGCGATCTTTTCAAACGTAAAGGGTGCGCTCAGAACGGCGATAAACCTGCGGACGATCAGATCGTAAATCATTCGCTCTTCCCGGCTGAGGGAGCCGAGATCCACGAACTGCTCCGTGGGAAGGATCGCATGGTGGTCGGTTACTTTGGAGCTGTTCACCAGTCTCCCGGTTGTCCGGATGGGACTTCGGAGAAGCTCCCCGGCCCATTTCGCATAAGGACCAACGGCAATGCTCCGGAGCCGCTCCTTCAGGGTGGGTACAATATCCTCCGTAATATATCTGGAGTCCGTGCGGGGATAGGTAACCAGCTTATGAGTCTCATACAGCCTCTGCATGATATTCAGCGTCTGTTTGGCGGAATAGCCGTATTTGCGGTTGGCATCCCGCTGCAGTTCCGTCAGATCATAGGCCAGCGGCGGCTGCTCCCGGCCGTTTTCCCGGGAAACTTCCCTTACCACTCCGGTTTCCCCGGAAAGCCGTTTCACCAGATCCTCTGCCCGTTCCTTCTGAAAGATCCTCACCTGTCCGCTCTTTTTGTCTCTCCAATTAAGGGTGAACCCCTCGACGGTCGCCCGGATGGTCCGGTAATCCTTTGGAACAAACTTTTGGATTTCCATCTCCCGGGCGACAATGATGGCCAGGGTCGGGGTCTGTACCCGGCCTGCGGAAAGCTGTGCATTGTATTTGCAGGTAAGGGCCCGGGTGACATTCAGCCCCACCAGCCAATCCGCCTCCGCCCTGCACTGAGCCGAATGATACAGTGATTCATAATCTTTGCCAGGCTTCAGATTCGCAAATCCCTCCCGGATTGCCCGGTCGGTCTGGGAGGAGATCCATAGTCTTTTGATTGGCTTGTGGAGCCCTGCCATTTCCAGAATCCAGCGGGCCACCAGCTCCCCCTCCCTGCCGGCATCCGTGGCAATGATCAGTTCCTGTACATCTGTCCGGTGCAGCAGCGACTTGACGACACCATACTGCTTTGCCGTCCCCCGGATCACCGTCAGTTTCATTTCCTTCGGCAGCATCGGAAGATCCTCCATCTTCCAGGTTTTATACTTTTTATCGTAAGCCTCAGGCTCCGCCAATGTCACCAAATGTCCCAGAGCCCAGGTGACGATGTACTTCGGGCCGGACAGAAATCCGTTTCCCTTTTGGCTGCAGCCCAGCGTCCTGGCGATATCCCTTGCCACAGAAGGCTTTTCTGCCAATACCAATGTTTTTCCCATATTTGAAAATAACTCCTTTAATCCATTACTGAATCCATTCCCTGCTGCAGGCCATGCAGCCTTTTCTCTTCTGTTTTTAATCCACCAGATTCTGTATCACATCCGCCGCCCGGTCAATATCCTCATAGCTCAGTGCATCCGATACCTGCAGGCGGATCCTGGCCTGGCCTTCCGGCACGACCGGATAGCAGAAGCCCGTTACATAAATCCCGTGCTCAAACAGCTGATTGGCAAGCCGGACGGCCTTTGGCGCATCATAGATCATAATGGGGATAATGGCACTGTCGCCCTCCAGAATATTGAGTCCCCTGTCCTTCAGCTGTTTTCGGAAATAATTTGTTTTGTCCCTCAAAGAGCGTACAATCTCCGGATGACCCTCCAGATACTCCAGTGCTGTCCCGGCGATGGCGGTCAATACAGGCGGAAGGGAATTGGAGAACAAATGCGGGCGCGAAGCCTGTATGCACAGATCAATCAAAGGTCTTCTCCCTGCCACAAAGCCGCCGCCGGCTCCTCCCAATGCCTTGCCGAACGTGCCGGTAATAATATCCACCTGACCCTGCATGTGATAGTATTCCGCCGTTCCTCTTCCCGTCTCACCGATTACCCCTGTGGCATGGGAATCATCCAGCAACAGGACGGCATCGTATTTTCGTACCAGCTCCACGATTTCCGGAAGCCTGGCGACGTCCCCTTCCATGGAAAACACGCCGTCGGAAAGAACCAGCCGGACCGGACTGTTCTTCGCTTCCTTCAGCTTCTCCTCCAGATCCGACATGTCGGAATGCCTGTAAATTGCCTTGTTTACCCCTTTGGCAATCAGCCTGCACCCGTCCACGATGCTGGCATGGTTCAGGGCGTCGGAAATCACCGTATCCCCAGGCTGCAGCAGAGCGGGTATCACCGCGGTATTGGCACTCCAGCAGGAAGAATAGGTAAGCGCCGCTTCCATCCCCAGGAATTTGGCGACTTTGTTTTCCAGATCCCTGTGAATATCATAGGTGCCACAGATAAACCGTACACTGGCCCCGCCTGCGCCATATTTCTGAAGCGCCTGGATGCCGCTCTGGATCAGTTCTTCCTTGTCGGATAAACCCAGATAGTTATTGGAGCAAAGCACCAGAACATCTCCCTTGTTTTCAATCCGGGTATGGGCGCTCATCGGGGACTCCAAATACCGGTATTCCTTGTATGTCCCGTCTTTTTTCATTTCCTCCAGCCGGGTCCGGATCCTCTCATACAATTTTTCCATGAATATCCCTCCGTTTTTACTATATATTTTTTATTTACATATCCTTTACTCCATCACTTTGCAGCATCCTTCGCCCAATTCATCACCACCTTGCCGGAGGAACCGGATGCCATTGTGTCAAAAGCCTCCTGATAATCGGTATAATCAAAACGATGGGTAATCACCGGCGAAATATCAAGACCCGACTGGATCATGGATTGCATCTTATACCATGTCTCAAACATTTCCCGTCCATAGATTCCCTTAATGGTAAGGCCATTGAAGACAACCTTGTCCCAGTCAATCGCGGTCTGACCTTCCTGGATGCCCAGCAGCGCTATTTTGCCGCCGTGGCACATCACATCGATCATGCTCCGGAACGCACTGTCGTTGCCGGACATTTCAAGCCCCACATCAAATCCTTCCTTCATTCCAAGCCTGTGCATGCAGTCTTCAATGGAATCGGTGCGGATATCCAATGCTGCCGTGACGCCCATTTTCTTCGCCAGTTCCAGACGATAGGAGTTGACGTCCGTTATGACGATATGTCTCGCGCCCGCATGGCGTACAACGGCTGCGGCCATAATACCGATGGGACCCGCGCCGGTAATGAGGACATCCTCGCCCAAAACAGGAAAACTCAGAGCAGTATGTACCGCGTTGCCAAAAGGATCAAAACAGCTGAACAATTCCTCAGGAATGGATTTGTCACAATACCATACATTGGTCTGCGGGATAACAAGATATTCGGCAAAAGCGCCGGGGCGGTTTACACCGACTCCGCTGGTATTCCTGCACAAATGCCTTCTTCCGGCAAGGCAGTTGCGACACCGGCCGCAAACCACATGTCCTTCTCCGGAAACCAGATCGCCGGGTTGGAAATCCGATACATTGCTGCCCACTTCATCAATTACCCCGACAAATTCATGACCGATGGTAAGGGGAGTCCGGATCGTTCTCTGAGCCCATTCATTCCACTTGTAAATATGTATATCGGTACCGCAGATCGCTGTTTTCCGCACCTTTATCCGGACATCGTTGACTCCGGTTTCCGGAACAGGTACCTCGTCCAGCCAGATTCCGGGTCTGTCATACTTTTTTACCAATGCTTTCATCATCCTGTCCGTGCTCATGTTCATTCTTCCTTTCTATATGAAATGGGGTGAAATGTGAAGATGGAAACGAGAATCCATGTTAAAAACTCACCTATTTACTTCCATTATATTGTACACGGAACCGGAAGTCAATCCTCGTACACAGAACCGAAAGTCCATCCTCCCATTCCATTGCTCCATTGTGTGTTCCTGATCTGTCACAGTCTGCTTTTCCTTATGTCCCAGGCCTGCAGAATACAAAGGATGTAAAATATCTGCAGATTGCAAAAATGGCAAGAATATAAAGAAGGATTTCTGTAGGAAGTGTCGAATAATTTGAAATAAGAAAGAAATAAGATGAAGTAAATGGAAGGACCATGCATGGTAGTATCCCACATCATCTTATCTCCGTAAATAGCCTTCCATTTCTGTGTCTCGCATGAAAAAGAGCAGTCTCCTCATATCTGTACTGCTCTTTTTCCATATCTTCATTTTCTATTACGATCTTCCCGCATGGATCTTTCTCACATGTATATTTTCATATGGATCTTCTTACATGATATTCTCACATGTATCTTCCTCATGTATCTTCTCATATGTATCTTCTCATATGTATCTTCTTGATATATCTTCCTGCATGTATCTTCTCGCATGTGTCTTCTCACACGATATCTTCAATTATTTTACAAGCATTGCTTACTTCCGGACCTTCGCCTTTTACGAGATCAAATCAACGTTTTCATATAGGAAATAAAAGAGGGAACGGCGATTTCCGGCTCCTCAAGATCCGGATGCCATTTCTTTTCCCATTCCAGCGACAGGTACCCGTCATAGTGATGCTGTTTCAGGATTTCCAGACTTTCCCCAATGGGCAGATCCCCTTCGCCCACCAGACACAACTTTGCATGGGGCCCCTTCCCCCTGGAATCCTTGTAATGGGTATGTCGGATATATTTTCCCAATCGGTCATAGGTCACAGCCATGGGCTCGCCGAAAGCCTTGTAAGGATGGTTGACATCCCACAGCACCCCGATTGCCGGGCTGTGAGTATGAGACAGGACGGCAGAAAGATCATCAGATGCTGCAAAATCCCCATGGGTTTCGATCAGGACGCAGACATCCTTATCTTCCGCGTATTCTCCCAGCTCCTCCAGACATTTGGCCACCCAAAGGATGGACTGCTGCTTTTCGTACGGATTCGGAATATTGTTTCCAAATACACGTATGTACGGCACTCCAAGCTCCCGGGCAAGATCGATGGTCGCCTTGCCTTCCTCCATGTTCGCCTGGTACCTCGATTCGTCGTGAAGACTGCATGAAGTATCCAGACAGATAATCTCCAGCCCCTGCTGCTGCAAATCCTTTTTGGTCTTCTCCAGGTTTTCCGGGAGAAAAGGTCTTGCTTTGGGGAGGAACATTTCCCCCTCCAGCCCGCGGATCTCTATCCCGTCGTAACCAAGACGGCCCGCTTCCTCCAGGATTTTCTCCCAGGTCCATTCCGGACAGGACAATGTGGTAAACGAAAACTTCATCTGGCACCCTCCTCTTGGCGTATACAATTCGTCCTGTGCATATTATAGTTTATTTTCCAGAATACCACAAGGTAAAATCCGGTTATGTCCAGTTCCCTTCAGGCAATACCAAGCTCATCCAGGCTTTTGTGAAAGCGCTCAAAAAGAAGACCTGCCACAAACCATGCCGGTGCAAAGGAGAAATTGATATAGCCGTTCATTGCAAACTTTCCTGTATAATGCCAGGGGCAGATCCCAAACAGATCCATCAAAAAACCGCTGATGTATTCAATACAGTAAATCAGCAGCACCCAGATCAGTCCCCGGATTTCCCATGGCAAATGAGCAATGCGATCATGGATCCCTTCAAGGAATACGGCACATCCATAAATAAAAAACATCCAGATGCTGGAATGCCCGGAAAGCTTGTAGTTTCCCTGAAGCAGGGAACCCAGCCCCGTCCATATGATTTCAATTCCCCAGCCGGAAAAGCCATATAAAATAAATCTTTTCAACATGCCTGTATTTTACCCAAAAATGAAAAAGTTAGGTATGGGGTAATAGGGAATGAGCAAGTATCCTGAATTAGCTTTTTAAAAAAATAATCACCCTGCGGGAACAGGATGATTATTTCAAAAAAGTCAGTTGAGGCGATATTCGTCTTCCTCTCTCACCTATAGGGAAGAGGGAAAAATTCCAACACGTCTGTTAAAAGTCAAAGTGATCCGGATCGCTGCCAGTCCGGTAATTTTGGTTCAAGTCGCTGATGGTATCCATGTCCTCCTGCGATAATTCAAAATCAAATACGTTGGAATTCTCGATAATCCGATCCTTATGAACGGATTTTGGAATGGTAACAACTCCATTTTGCAGATCCCAGCGCAGTATGATCTGTGCCGGTGATTTTCCGTATTTTTCTCCCAGCTGCTTCAGAACAGGCTGATCCAGATGCCCATGCAGCAGCGGACTGTATGCTTCCATCTGTATTTTTTTGTTCTTGCAAAACCTGCGCAATTCCACCTGAGTCAGCAGCGGATGAAACTCCACCTGGTCCACCATGGGAATAACATGAGCGGTTTCCATCAGATCATCCAGATGATGGGGATGAAAATTGCACACTCCGATTGCCCGGACACGTCCATCTTCATATAATTTTTCCATGGCGCGCCAGGAATCCTTGTATTTTCCCTTCACTGGCCAGTGGATCAGATACAGATCCAGATAATCCAGCTTCAGCTTTTCCATACTGCGGTCAAACGCCTTCAGGGCAGAATCATATCCCTGATCCCCGTTCCACAGTTTTGTCGTAACAAACAGCTCTTTCCGCGGCACTCCGCAGTCCCGGATCCCGATGCCGACTCCCTCTTCATTGCCGTAGGCCGCAGCTGTATCAATGGCCCGATACCCGGCTTCCACGGCATATTTTACAGCGCTTTCCACCTCCCGGCCGTCTTTTGCCTGCCACACGCCAAGCCCCATGACGGGCATTTTGACGCCATTCTGCAAAGTTACAGTACTGGTCAGACTGTTCAGCATTCCCTGCACATCCTTTCTCTCATTTTGCAACTCTGATTTCCGGTATATTATCCTTTTGTCTCTTCTCTTATTCCTCTTTATCGGCTATGGAAGAGCGCTCCTCCTTCTGCATCCTCATTCCTATAGTCTCTTCCCTGATTATTATATATCACCTAATTTCGGAGGCTGAAACAGAAATAAGAGAATTAAACCGTTTTCTTCTATTTTTTCACCTTCAGCAAAAAAGTCCTGATTTCATACGGCCGTATTTCAAAGGAGAAACTGCCGCCCTTCACCGGGATCTTCGTCAGGGGCTTTTCCATCAGGTCGCACTCGGTGACTTCCTCCAGATCCTTGAAGAACGTCAGGTTCACCTTACTTCTCCGGTTGTAGCATTCATACATCCGAACGACGATCGCTCCGCTGTCTTCTGCTTTTTTAACCGTATCGATCATCACATTGGGGCAGTCCGCCTTGATCATGGAGAGGCTGCCTGGCAGCACTTCACTGCCGTTGCTGCTGTCTCCCCGGCAAATCGCCGTGTGCAGGGGTACATTCAAACGATAAGCCATCGGTACGGTGCCTCCCTCCCTCCAGCTTTCCGCATGGGGATATAAAGAATAAGTAAACTCATGCTCACCCCGGTCCGCCTTCGGATTCGGATCCATGCCGGATTTCAAAAGAGTCAGGCGCATATTGCCGTCCCGGATATCATGACCATATTTGCAGTCATTCAGCAGGCTGACGCCGTAACCGTCCTCCGACAAATCCGCCCATTTCTGCGCGCATACTTCAAACCGTGCCGTATCCCAGGAGGTATTCCAGTGCGTGGGCCTTTCCACGTTTCCAAACTGAATCTCATACGTCGCCTTGTCAGAATGCACATCCACGGGAAAAGCCGCTTTCAGCAGGATCCGGTCCTCCTTCCAGTCCACATGGGTTTGAAAATCGATCCTCGGAATGTCCCGATACAGGATCATATCCTGTACGATCGTGGAGTCCAGAAATTTCTTCGTAATACGAAGTCTGCCCCGGATCGGCCCGGCTTCCAGGACTTCCATGCCCTGCACATCGTCCACTTCCCACATTTTCTCCTGGTAGTAGATATCAATGTCCCAGTTATCAAAACTCATGGGACGATCCTCGAAAGCCTGTATTACATTGCCTCTTTCCTTCCCCTGAAGGACCTGCCGCTCATTCTTTTTGTCAAACAGAGAGACAATGGTTCCTTTCTCATCCAGTTCCAAACGGAAAAAGGAATTTTCCATGCGGTTTTTCGTTATGGTCATCCCATCGTCATGGAGGACTGCCTTCTCCTTCTTCCCGGTATCCGATCCGGATGCCTCCCGCACCTGGAAAGCCCGATATCCCTTGGCCGGAATATTCTTTACATAGACAAGCGCTCTGTCCACATTCGCATCCTTTATGATCTGAAGCGGAACAACCGCTTCGTCTTCGTCCCGTATTTCAGGATTCTTCATGCCTTCGGGCAGGGCAAAGGATGCCATATCGTCCCGGGGAAAGGACAGGGTGTTGAATACAGCCAGCGTAAGGCCCTTCTGCGGATCCTTTGGACGGATATGACCGGCGAGGAACTGAAGGGATGCATGCAGCAGTTCCCGGCCATTTGCCAGAATCTTTTCATATTGTCTGTGGGAATCCTGATATACCTCATAAATGGCGGACCCCGGTATAATGTCATGGAACTGGTTCAAAAGGATCTTTTCCCAGCCCCGGTTGATCCGGTCCTGCGGATACTCCCCGCCAAAAGCGCTGCAAAGGGAAGAGAGCATCTCCACATCCTGATACAGCAATTCACTTTTGCGATTGAACCGCTTGTTCTTTGCCATGGAAGTATAGGTTCCCCGATGATATTCCAGATACAGCTCCCCCACCCATTTGGGAAGGTGCCGATTCCCGCTCACCGTTTTCTCCAATTTATGAAAATAGTCCCGGGCCGTTCCCATCTCCACCTTCGGACAGCCGGGAATTCCCTTTGCCATCCTCCTGCCATTTTCCAGCATATCAATGGTCGGACCTCCGCCTCCGTCTCCATGGCCGAAGGAAATCAAAACATCATTGTTGATTTCTTTCTGCTGATATCTCTGCCAGGCGCCCATGACCTGGGACGGATTCAGATATCCGTTGTAAGTGGTAAAGTGGGATTTAATCTCCTTCTGGTAATCACATGTCGTGACAAAATGGGTAAGAATTTCCGAACCGTCAATTCCTTTCCACATAAAAGTATCGTAGGGAACCTTATTGAACTGGTTCCAGGCAATCTTGGTCGTCGTAAAGTACCGGATACCCGATTTTTTCATAATCTGGGGAAGAGCGGCACTGTAACCAAACACATCCGGAAGCCACAGGATTTCATTTGTTACGCCGAACTCCCTTTTGAAAAACCGGGTGCCGAAAAGAATCTGACGAACCAGGGATTCCCCGGAAGTGAGATTGCAGTCCGCTTCCAGCCACATGGCGCCTTCCGGCTCCCATCGGCCTTCCCGGACCCGCTCTTTCACTTTTTCATAGACTTCCGGATGATCTTCCTTTAAGAACTGATACAACTGAGGCTGGCTGGACATAAACAGGTATTCCGGATATTCCTTCATCAGCTTCAGCACGGTGGAAAAGCTCCGGGCTGTCTTTTCCCTGGTCTGGGCAAGGGTCCACAGCCATGCTACATCTATATGGGTATGCCCGACGCAGGTGGCGACGACATCCTCCTGCCCACACTTTTTCTCATAAAACTCCGACTCCATAAACTTCAGTGCCCGTTCCACGGATTGATAAAAATCCGAAGAGCCGGGTTTACGCAGGTCCAGCAGATTCACCGTATCGTTCAAGGCGTTCAGGATATCCACCCGGTTTTTATCATTTTCATCCAGCCGGTCGGCAATCTCCAGCGGTACGGAGAGATCAAACCACAGATCCTTTACGTTTTCCTCCAGTGCAGCGACAGTCAGTTTCAAATCGTCCATCCCGTCGGTGTATGCAGAAAGATCAATCTGAACTGTCGTCCCCTTCACGGCAGAATGATCCAGAATTACTTCTTTGTGATTCCCGTCCACCCCCTGGACAATCTCACCATTTACATACAGCAGCAACTGAGGATTCCCCGCGCCCCAGCCGCTGCCTCCCGTCTGGATCCGGATCACTGCTGTACGTCCATCCAATGGTTCCGGCATCTGAAAAGCCGTCCGAAACCAGGCATGGACACCCCGGCCCCCCCAGCTGCCGCCGGTTTGATAATCCTGCCACGGAGAGGGATCCTGCTCCGCGTCCTTCAGAGTCTGAAAATGCCCTGCTTTCATTTGAAAGGACCGGATTTCCGCCGCATCCAAAAACATCTGGCGCATCAATTCTTCCATCACTTTTCTGGTGCGCTCCATTACAAAAAACATGATTTGCCCCTTCCTTGTTTTGATCCCCGCTCCGTAGCGGGAACGGGGATCTTTCTGATTGAATCCAATATATCATAACATAACAGGTACGGAAGTACCATCAGATAATCTCCAGTGCGTCGTCATCCGGCAAAGGTGGAAATTTCTCCGCCGGAAGAGTCTGATACCAGTACGCAACGGAAGAAATGTCGTCCTGCAGGGGCAGATAACGGCCGCCGCTTCTCCAGCCCAATGCCTGAACCGTAACCCTGAGATCCGTTTCAAAACGGATGGGATCCGTGATATGCCAGCGGTACATGCCGAATCGGGTCTGGGAATTGTACAAGCCGTCCGGCCGGATCACCTGGGGCAATCCGGCATAGGCGGTGGAAAACTCTTCATATTGATGAGTCGCTTTGTTTTCAAAGTTATAGGATCCACAAAAATAGTCCTCCGTGCCGGTACTGCAAATGGTGGGATACGCATGGTCCCCATCCAGATAGAATTTGACTTCTCCTTCTCCCCACCAGCCATTGTTGTTGGAGCCCCAACATAAATAAACACCGACATATTGTCCTTTCCCGCGGACTCCGTCCAGAATGGTATAGACTTCCCTGTAGGGCAGAGGATTTACCCTGCGGAATTGGGCGTGGAAATACAGCGCATCTTCCGGTACCTCCGTCAGGCAGTAGTCAATCTGATAATAAATCGTGGACACCTCATCCGTCCGGTTCTCCAAAGTGATTCTGCACCCTTTCCGGAAGGGCATCTGCCAGTAGCAGTTGAAGGCGCTGCCAGGATTTACACAGACAGCCAGGGAATTCACCGGTGCATAGACACCCCACCCGCAGGCAAAAAAATCACCGATGGGACACTCCACAGATGGAATCTCCTGCCCATCCCAATAGATCCGGAGAATCAGATGACGTAAGCTCCCCACCGGAGTCAGCCAGATATGCGAAATACAGCCCGGCCCGTCGATCTCTGCCAGAGTAAAGGTGCCATGGGCCTCTATGTGGATGAAAGGGTTTACCTTCCAGCCCTTGCCCAGCTCCCGGGCGGGACCTCCTGCCGTTCCGTCCGCCGGCTCACATCTGGCGCCTCCGCCCTTTTCGCCGGTAAAGTTCTCCGGGCTGACAGACCTTGTTTTTGCATTGGATGCCAGAAACAGATTGCCCATATTGGTTCCGATTCCACGAAACATGATACGACTCCTCCTTATCCATACGAACACATGATTTCAACTAGATTATAAAGGAATCGCCCGGAAAGTCAATGGAATTCGGCATGCCGCCTGCCCCTCGCCAGATAAAATGCACAGCAAATCAAAACAGCAAGCAACACACCGCAGCTGTCAATCAGCATATCCCGGACCTGGCAGCTGCGCCCGGGAACAAACCACTGGTGCAGTTCATCCGTCACCGCATAACCCATGCCGGCCGCCTGTGCCCTGAGGCCTGCCCGCCAGCCGGCCCGGGGAAACGGTCTTCCGGAAGCCGAATGGAATGCTGTAAAAAATAAAGCCCCCAAAATCGCATATTCCAGAAAGTGCGCTGATTTTCTTACAATCAAATGCAAATCAAAACGACCCGTATTGATATTGAAAAATCCTGCTATCGATTCAATGATCCGTGTGACTCCCCCGCTCATCCGGGAGGAATCATTCCCCGGCTGACTGGAAAAGGCAAAAATGAGGCACATCCACAGAACAGGGAGGATCCATATATACCTGGTGCTTTTCTTATTCGTTTGTTTCATTCCGCTCTTTTCATTTTCCTTTCTATTGATAAAAAAAGGGCCTGCACTGCTGAAGACATCAACAGTGCATGTCCCATTTTGGATTGGAGTTATTCCCTGCGCAGGGCTTTGGGTTCTTCCGGTTGATAGAACCAAATCCAGCATGCAGAAGCAGATGCCATGGTGGCAAGGAATGTCAGGAAACCAGCACATAAGGTTGCAGCCTTCACGATGGACTTTTTCACGCTCGAACGCCTCCTTTCCACGGATTGAATTTTATTAAGAGAGAATCCATCCAGCCGATAACCCGGCGCATGACCGGGGTAATGCTGAGCGCCTGCCAAAGCATGCCCAGCTGTATGCAGACAAGGAATTGAAGTGCCACTCCCGAGTCCGCTTGCAGATGAACCTCCCATAATACCGCAGTAAGCAGCTCCGCTGCCATTACAAAGAAGAAGGATGACTTTCTCAGCCGATGTATGGTATCCGGATTTTTGATCCTTTTGTTCGGACTGTCCGCCGGTGCGTACCGGTACAGGAAAACGAGAATGAAAACAAGGGCTCCTCCCTGAAACAGAAGAGCAGGCATCCGTGATGAAAAAACCATGTCATACTTCACAAGAAGGGAAAGTCCTCCGAAGATCAGGACACTGAGTACCGCACAGCGATAGGGGGAAGTGGCGTGCACTCCTCCGGAAAACTGACGCAGCAGGGCAGCTGTCAGTGACAGGACAAGGATCTCCGGCAACGATCCGGCCAGAATACCAAACAGTACAATCAGAATAACGGTAAACAAGGTTTGCAAAAAATTCAGAGCACCATATTCCAGAACTTCCCGATGGTCCTGGTCCAGATTCAAAATAGCAGCTGTCTTTGATGCAATCGCCTTGCCGGCCTTTTCAATGATGGACATTTCAAACTGCCTTCTCCTGCAATTCCCTTATTTACATATATTATCTTCGACACCACTTATGAAAATCCTTCCACATAAAAGAAAAAACTATAAAAAATGATGAATTCTCACCATTTTTTATAGTTCCTTCTGCGAAACAAGGCAAGCGTTCATCCTGCGATCATTTTTTGTACTTGCCGACGACCCGTCTGCCGATGGAATCGTATAAAACCGGCGCCTTTTCCGCATCCTCCAGACGGTAGCAGTTTCTGCCATCCAGAATAATGGGAGTGCGCATCCGCTCCGCATACCCGGAAAGGTGGAAACCTGTGATTTCCGGCCATTCCGTAAAAATGAAGCAGATATCCGTGTCGTTCAATGCTTCTTCGATGGATTCGCAATAGGTAATCCCATCGGGATAAAGCCTGCGGAAGGAGTCCATGCCGATGGGATCCCAGGCCCGGATATCCATGCCGTCCTCCAGCAAAATCGGTATATTGGAAAGAGAGGGTGCTTCCCGCAGATCATCCGTGCCCGGCTTGAAGGTCAGGCCCAGAACCGCTGCCTTCAGCCCGTTGAAATCTTCATAATACTGCCTGGCCTTCTTGATCAGCTTGATCTTCTGATTTTCATTGACCTCGATGGCCGCCTTCACTGTTTTCAATTCATAATCATGAAAACTGGCCAGCCAGTGAAGGGCTTTGGTATCCTTTGGAAAGCAGGAGCCGCCGTATCCGATGCCAGGTCTCAGGAATCGGTTTCCGATCCGGGGATCCAGGCCCATGCCGGTGACCACATCATCCACGTTGGCGCCGATCACATCACAAACATTGGCGATTTCATTGATATAGGACACCTTCAGGGCAAGGAAATCATTGGATGCGTATTTTATCATTTCCGCGCTCCTGCGATCCGTGACAACCAAGGGCCGGTCAAAGTTCCGGTAAACATCCCGAAGAGCTTTTTCTGCCTGTGGGGATTCCACTCCAATCACAATCCGGGAAGCATGGAGCGTATCCTTCACTGCCGTTCCCTGGGACAGAAACTCCGGATTGGAAGCTACTTCCATATGCAGACCGGCCCTGGCCCGTTCCTTCAGGAGCCTCTCAACCTTGTCATTGGTTCCTATGGGAACGGTGGATTTGATCACCACCAGGGAATCCTGCTCCACGCTATCTGCAATCTGCCCGGCCACCTCATAGACATATTTCAGGTTGGCGGAACCGTCCTTTTTCTCAGGAGTGCCGACACCGATGAAAATGACCTTCGCGTTCCGGTAGGCATTCTGATAATCTGTGGTAAAGGTGAGCCGTTCCCGGTTTTTTTGCATGAGCTCCTCCAGCCCCGGCTCATAGATAGGAGACTGCCCGGATGTCATTTTCCGGACTTTTTCCTTATCAATATCAACACATACCACGTCATGTCCCATCTCTGCCAGGCATACGCCGGTAACCAGCCCGACATATCCGGTTCCTGCAACTGCAATTTTCATGAATATCATCCTTCGTTTCCCTTAGATTTGAACTGCTGCTGTCCGGAAACTTGCTACGGCCCAAACCGGCCCTAAAAAGAAAGCTGAAAATTTCCTGGGAGCAGCAATTCCCGCAAAATACGACATATTGTTCCCGTATGTATTAGGATATCAGATTCCGGACGTTTTATGAAGCAGAATATTTTACATTTCATTCAAAAAGCAGCATTGATAAGACCGATGCGGATTGGTATAATAAGGCGGACAGGAGGAGCATGAAATTGTTTTTAGCAAAAAACTGGAAAGATTATGAACTGATCGATACCGGAGACGGAGAAAAACTGGAGCGCTGGGGAAAGTTCATTCTGAGGCGTCCGGATCCCCAGGTGATCTGGCCCGGGACATCCGGCGACAAGTCCTGGAACATGGCTCATGCCCGCTACCACAGAAGCAATACGGGCGGCGGTACCTGGGAGTATTTCTCGAAGCTTCCGGAGCAATGGAGGATTTCCTATGGAAGTCTGACCTTCCATGTAAAGCCCATGGGGTTCAAGCATACCGGAGTATTTCCGGAGCAGGCCGTCAACTGGGAATGGATCATGAAAAAGATAAAAGGCAGCAGCCGCCCTGTCCGGGTACTGAATCTGTTTGCCTATACGGGTGGGGCCAGCGTTGCCGCAGCCTGCGCCGGCGCAGAAGAGGTCTGCCATGTGGACGCGGCAAAGGGAATGGTCGCCTGGGCAAAGGAAAATCTTCGGTTGTCCGGACTGGAAGACCGGAGAGTCCGCTTCCTTGTGGATGACACTGTAAAGTTTGTGCAGCGTGAAATACGCCGGGGCCGGCAGTACGATGCGGTGATTATGGACCCTCCGTCTTATGGAAGAGGTCCCAAAGGAGAAGTCTGGAAAATTGAAAACGAACTTTATGGCCTGATCGACCTGTGCAGAAAGGTGCTCTCCCCCCATCCTCTGTTCTTTCTGATTAATTCCTATACCACTGGCCTGTCGCCTACCGTTTTATACAACCTCCTGACCCTTTCCATAAGGAAAGAATATGGGGGAACCGTCACATCCGACGAAGTGGGGCTGCCCATTACCCGTTCGGGACTGATCCTGCCATGCGGAGCGTCCGGCCGCTGGGAAGCGGAGGCGAAGAAATGAACCAAACCGCTTCTTCTCCCCCGATTTCCATACTATACGAGGACAATCATCTCCTGGTCGTGGAAAAGCCGGTGAATATGCCTTCACAGGAAGATGCGTCCGGTGATCCGGATCTTTTGTCCCTTCTGAAGCGGGATATCAAAATCCGGTATCAGAAGCCGGGCAATGTCTTTCTGGGGCTGGTACATCGTCTGGACCGGCCGGCAGGCGGAGTCATGGTCTTTGCCAGAACCTCCAAAGCCGCTGCCCGCCTTTCGGATCAGATCCGGGCCCGTACATTCGGGAAAGTCTACCTGGCAGTGGTCCACGGCACACCAAAAGAGAAAAAAAGGCAGCTGGAACATTATCTGCAAAAGGACAGGGCAACCAACATGGTGCGAACGGTATCCCCGTCCGTTTCCGGAAGCAAACGGGCCAGACTTGACTATCAGGTGCAAGGCAGCAGAAGGATGCAGACAGGGGATTCCTGTACAGGTTCCCTCGCCCTGGTCCGCATCCGCCTTTGGACCGGGCGCTCTCACCAGATACGGGTCCAGTTTGCTGCCATCGGACACCCTCTTTACGGGGATCAGAAATATGGAGCCGATGTGAACTCTCCAGGGCAGCAAATGGCACTCTGGTCCCATCAGCTTGTTTTTCAGCATCCGACAACAAAAAGGGAGATGGTATTTACCTCCCATCCCCCGGATGTTTTCCCATGGAATTTGTTTGATCCCCGCAAATCCCAATGAATCGGGATCCAAACCATAAAAAGCCTGCCATCCACGGATAGGGCAGCTTCCTGTGGAGACCCATATCACGCAGGATGGATGGAATCAGATTAAGTTAGATTTCCTTCAGAAGCTTCCTGAGGGAATCATAAGCCAGGGTAAACGCTTCTTCGCCCGTCAATTTCTTTCCGATATTTCCTTCCTTTTCCAGATCAGAAAAGCCGACAAAATTGGTCAGATGGGGTTCCAGCGACAAGTACCCATGATATCCTCTGCCCTTCAGCTGCTTCAGGATCTCTTTCACATGACCGTCTCCGTAGCCTGCCGGAACCACATTCCCATCGCTCCATCGGGCGTCCTTGACATGAACATACTCCACATAGGGCTTCAACATCTCATACGCTTCCAGGGTATCCTGCTTTACCTGAACAAAATTGGCAAAATCAAAAACCGCCCTGAAATGATCGCCGTAAAAATGTTTCATGATTTCCAGACATTCCGGGGCCTTTTCCCCGTAAATATTCTTTTCATTCTCATGAAGCAGAATGACATCATTGGAAGCCGCATAATCCACAAACTGTCCCAATCGCTCCAGAACCGCTTCCCTGTACGCGGTCCGCTCCTCTCCCTTCGGGATAAAGAAGCTGAATATCCGGATATAGGGAGTCTCCATCTCATGGGCAATCTCCACCGTGTGCTTGAACTGCTCCATATGCGGTGCAAAATCGTCCGCAATGCCAATTTTGCCGATCGGCGATCCCACCGCCGAAAGGTGAATCCCGCCTGCATCCAGACGTGATTTGATTCCCTTTACCTCTTTTATCGGATAGTCCACCAGATTTTTGGCGTCCACCCTGCGCATTTCCACATGGGAAATTCCAAGCTTTTTCAGGACCTTCATCTGTTTGTCCAGCATTGGATCAATTTCATCTGCAAATCCGGTAATTGTAACACAATCCGCCATTTCCACCCCTCCATCTGTTGTTCCCTTGATCTTTGTATTTTTTTATCTTTGCATTTTTTGATCTTTGTATTTTTTTATCTTTGTATTTTCTTTATCTTTTATTTTTGATCTCTTTTCGGACTTGTTATCCTTTTATTCAGATAATTCAGATGCCCTTCAGGCAACATCTTCCTTTGAATCATACCATGTTTTCCATGGAAAATCAAGGATTTCCCCCACCGTTTTCCCTTTCTGAAATCAGCCGAAAGTAAAAATCATTTACCAGTGACTTTACACCAGACGGGAAATTTGTTAGAATGGTTGAAAATTGATTTATGGCCTGAGGTGAAAATGCGTCAAGGGCCGGAGCCAAATATCAGGGATTCTATGGAGAATTGTTGGCACGATCTGAAAAATCTGTGAAAAACCTGTTTGGAAGAGGAGCCCTCTCCGGGATTCCATACGATATCAATAAGTGAGGAGAATCATCATGAGCCATTATATGGAGACGGAAACCGTCCAGGACAGTCCTCTGTATGACAACGCCGCCAGAACCGGAAAATATATATGGAAGCACGATACCCTGATCGATCTTACCTTTCCGCAGGTATTGGACCGTGTCACAAAGGAGTTTCCGGACCAATACGCCTTCCGTTATTCCACCCTGGACTATACCAGAACCTATTCGGAATTCCGGGAAGATGTGCATACCTTTGCCCGTTCCCTGATTGCCCTGGGTGTGGAACCGGGGGATCAGGTTGCCATCTGGGCCACCAATGTCCCTCAATGGTTTATCACATTCTGGGCAACCACCATGATCGGAGCCAACCTTGTTACCGTCAATACCTCCTATAAAATCCGTGAGGCTGAATTCCTGCTCCGGCAGTCGGATACCCATACCCTGGTGATGATGGATGGCTTCAAGGATTCCGACTATATCAGCATTATGAAGGAGATCTGCCCCGAGCTGGAAACCGCAGCGTCCGGAGAGCCGCTGCACACCAGGCGCCTTCCCCGCCTTCGCAACATCATTACGGTGGAGTCCAGTCGGCCGGGATGCATCACCTGGGAGGAAGCCGTCTCCCTGGCGGAAAAGATCCCGGTGGAGGAGGCACAGCGCCGGGCACGCGCCATGGACAAGGATGACGTCTGCAACATACAGTACACTTCCGGTACCACCGGCTTCCCCAAAGGCGTCATGCTTACTCACTATAATGTGATAAACAACGGAAAATGCATCGGGGACTGCATGGATCTGTCCACAGCCGACCGCATGATGATACAGGTACCGATGTTCCATTGTTTCGGGATGGTGCTGGCCATGGCTGCTGCCATGACTCACGGCACGACCCTGTGTCCGATGCCTTATTTCTCGCCGAGGAGATCCCTGGCATGCATCGACAAGGAAAAAATCACCTGCTTTCACGGAGTCCCCACCATGTTCATCACCATGCTGGAGCATGAGAATTTCCCGAAAACCGATTTTTCCCATATGCGGACCGGCATCATGGCAGGCAGCCCCTGCCCCGCCAGTGTCATGCAGGATGTGGTGGATAAGATGAACATGAAGCAGATCACCATTGTATACGGACAGACCGAATCCTCCCCCGGGTGCACGCAAAGCCGCGTGGACGATCCCCTGGATGTCCGGATCAATACGGTGGGGCGTCCGCTTCCCCAGGTGGAATGCAAAATTGTGGATACGGAAACCGGCGAAGACCTGCCGGACAATGTGGACGGGGAATTCGTCGCCAGAGGTTACAATATCATGAAAGGATATTACAACATGCCGGAAGCCACGGCTGCCGCAATTGACGAAAATGGATGGCTCCATACCGGAGACCTGGCCAGGCGGGACTCCAGCGGGAACTACATCATCACCGGAAGAATCAAGGATATGATCATTCGCGGCGGGGAGAACATTTACCCCAAGGAAATCGAGGATTTCATCTATACCCATCCCAAGGTAAAGGACGTACAGGTTATCGGCGTACCGGACAAGACATACGGCGAGGCTGTCATGGCTTGCGTCATCCTGAAAAAGGGCGAGGAAATGACGGCAGAGGAAATCAAGGAATATGTCCGCTCCCATATGGCCAGACAGAAAACGCCCAGGTACGTCAGCTTCGTCACGGAATTTCCAATGAATGCAGCAGGAAAAATCCTGAAATATAAGATGCGGGAAGATGCCGTCAAAATGCTGGGACTCAAATCCGATGAGCAGATCATAATGGCATGATCTTTCCGGCACAGTATGATATTTCCAGCGGGTTCTTTGTCTCCTGTCTTCCCGCCTGCTCCCTTCTTGCATTGGGAGGGACATTGTGGTATTGTTTTTATGGCCAGCATACAGAATAGGAGAATATAATGAGCAGTAGCAAGGATTTCAGGGAATTGGGCCTTTCGGATCCCATTTTGGAGGCATTGAACGGGATGGGATTCGAAAAGCCCACGAAAGTACAGGAGAAAGCAATTCCCCATATATTGAACGGGGAAGATGTCATTGTCATGTCCAAGACCGGCAGCGGCAAAACAGCTGTTTTCGGGGTATCCCTTCTTCAAATGACCGATCCGGAAAAGCCCGGGCCCCAATGTCTTATATTGGAACCGACAAGGGAACTGGCGGTTCAGGTGGACAGCGATCTTAAAAAAATGGCGGGTCATCTGCCGCATCGTACCACGGCAGTATACGGCCAGCACAACATGAATAAGGAAATTCAGGCTCTTAAAAGTCCCATTACCATGGTTACCGGCACTCCCGGCAGGATTTATGACCATATACAGCATAAAAACCTGATCACAAAAAACATTCGCTTTTTGGTATTGGATGAAGTGGATCGAATGATGGACATGGGCTTTATTGGTCAGGTTCGCAGGATCATCCGCACCCTTCCCCGTAATCGCACCACCCTTCTTTTCTCCGCCACCATTCCGGGGGAGATCCGCAGACTGTGCAGTGCATACATGAATCATCCGGTGACCATCGAAATCGAATCCAAAACCATGACAGTGGATACCATCCGGCAGGAACATTACCGGGTCCGGAGAAACGAAAAGCGAACCCAGTTAAACCGGATTCTCCTGATGGAGCGTCCGGAAACATGCATGATTTTCTGCAATACCCGTGCGGCAGTAGACCGGGTGCAGAACTTTCTGCTCCGAAAGGGCTACGACTGTCGTTCCCTCCATGGGGATATCCCCCAGGCAAAGCGTATGAGAAACATTCAGCAGTTCAGGCAAAAGGAATACAATATCCTGGTCGCCACGGACGTAGCCGCCCGCGGCATCGACATTGACAATCTGTCCCTGGTCGTCAACTATGATGTTCCGGAGGAGCTGGACGGTTACGTTCATCGGATCGGCCGAACGGGACGGGCAGGTCATGACGGCCATGCCATCAGCCTGGTAACCGGCGAGGATATTATGACCCTGTATGAAATTGAGGAACATATTGGCACTCTGATTCCGGAAGCAAAGCTGCCGACGGATCAGGATCTTGCGGAATGTCGGGAAGAATCCAACCAATGGATTCAGTCCAATCGGATAAAAAGCCGTCCTGCATCGGGCTCCAAAGCCAGGGGCGGGGAGAAGAAATCATCCCGCAAGCCGTCCCCTCTCAAACCTCAAAGGCCGCAAAGGTCTCAAAGGCCGAAATCCCATCAAGGCGCTTCAAAGCACGAATCCTCCCCTCAAAAGCCTGCCCGGCAGACAGGTGTTCCTTCTTCCGCAGGCAATCCCTCCTCCATCCATTCGCCTTACCGACAGGGACAAGCCCACAGGGCAAAAGAGACATTGCCGGACAAAAAACCCATCGAAAACCCCGGACAGGGAAAAACCCCTCCGCCTGATCCCGATAAGGGTTCCTCTATTCTGCGGCGTATTACCGGACGACTCTTCGGAAAATAAGGAAGACTCTATGGCAGGCTTGGAATTTTCATGATATAATATGTTGGGTTAATTTTTTAACGAAGAAGGTTGGTTAAATACTTTAAAAGATGGGTAAAGATGTTTTGGGATTATACAATGGTACTTTACCATTTGATGATACAATGGTGCGTTACCATTTTATAAAATACTTATTCAGCAAAGGAGTAATCAGATGAGTGACAAGATGACCACGAATCAGAAGCTGTTGGATTGGGTACAAGAGATGACAGACATGTGTCA